>ENA-OVFO01001327-OVFO01001327.1-human-gut-metagenome-genome-assembly--contig:-NODE-1327-length-11154-cov-3.012073_pt1 | contig 11154 bp, 13 predicted proteins | sample MGYA00237761_ERZ505401 | MGnify/ENA primary metagenome ERZ505401 (study PRJEB26158, sample SAMN06016330) | human gut metagenome | biome: human gut; feature: ankylosing spondylitis patient; material...
GTAATTCTAAATCTTGCCATGGTTATAATGCATTACTTAGTTAGTAGATAAAGAAAGGCGTAGGTTAGCATCTATCACTTGGTGACAGTCATCGCCAATAACCTACACTTATAAAATCAATGCAAAACAAACATCAATAAAAAGCAAATAAAATCAGCTATTTACATCTAATTTTGATTGTTGAGGTTATCCCGTTTTTGTCTTTGTTTTGGCGATTATTGGGCTATTTTTGTTACTTGTTTGTTACTTGCCTTTGACGGGTAACAAAAAATGCCTATCTTTGTATCGGTAACAATTCAAATTAAGACATTATGGCAAAGAAAAAGAAAGCGGTCAAGGCTAAAGAGCCTATCAGACTACGTTTTAAGGAACTTGCAAACGGTAATAAAAGCCTCTATCTGGATATATACAAGGATGGCAAGCGAGCTTATGAGTTTCTGAAACTCTACCTTATACCAGAAGTTGATGACACAGCCAAAGCAAGGAACGCAAATACACTACAGGCGGCAAACGCTATCAAAGCCCAGAAGATTATAGAACTTACCAACGATGAGGCAGGGGTAAAAAAGACTTCCACCCGTACAAAGATGCTTTTGATGGATTGGATGAGGCACTATAGCGACCACAAACTAAAAACAGGGCAAAGTGCCGCTTTTCATATCCAGATAGACAAGGCGATTAAGCACCTTATCAAGTACAAAGGCGAGGCAGTAACCATGAAAGAAGTAGATAAGGCTTTTTGTTTGGGCTTTATCGACTATCTGAACAATGCCAAAAGGAAAGACGGCAAACCGATGGCAAAAGTAACAACGGCAGGTTATTTTAGGTGCTTGAATTGTGCCTTAAACCTTGCCGTGAAAGAAGAAATAATACCATATAACCCAATCACAAAGATAAATTCAGACGATAGGATTAAGATACCAGAAAGCACACGGGAATACCTTACCATAGAGGAAATAAAGAAGCTGATAGCCTCAAAGTGCATCAACGAGCCTACCAAACAGGCTTATTTATTCAGTTGCTTTTGTGGGTTGAGGTTGGGCGACATACAGGCTTTGACGTGGGGCGACATTATTCTTGATGGCAAGCAATGGCGGGCAAAGATTGTGATGAAGAAAACCCAAAAGACGCTTTATTTACCATTGTCTGATGAGGCTTTGAAATGGATGCCAGAACGGGGCGAGGCAAAGGACACAGATAAGGTGTTTCACTTGCCTTATGCCACATACATCAACGTGGTACTAAAGACGTGGGCACAGGATAGCGGCATAACAAAGACAGTAACTTTTCACACAGCCCGGCACACCTTTGCCACAATGATGCTTACTTTGGGTGCTGACCTCTATACTACAAGCAAGCTATTAGGGCATACACAGGTGAAAACAACCCAGATATATGCCAAGATAGTAGATAAGAAAAAGGATGAGGCGGTAAACCTTGTAAATGATGTGTTTAACAAATAAAAAGCGGGTAACAATGAAAGCGACACCTAAGACAGATGAAGTTATAGACGTACTGAAACAGGCAGTAACGGTTATAAATCTGATAGAATACAACCTAAGAGAAATAGAAAGGACAGACAGCAAAGCCGATGAAGCTAAAGGCGTTATCAATGCCTACAAAAGCAATTTAGACTATTGCCATAGCTGCAAAGTGACAGCTAAAGATGTTTATGATGAGTATTGGGCGATTTGCCAAAGCATGGAAAGTTTGCCTAAGTATGCAAAGGCTTTGGCTGTAAGGTTTGAAAACGTGGGCATTCCTGTTTGGGTATGTGACCCACATAGCAGCTACAAGAAACAGATTAATGAAAAAATCTGGAATATGGAGAAACAGAGGATTATTACCAAGAAACAAGCAAGCGATTTAATGTGCTTATTTGATTTGTTGGCAAAATGGGTAATGGTTTGGGTGTTTAGGGTGCAAAATATACTGAAAGAAATGGGGGTAGAGCCTCTACCAATACAAGCCGACAAGCCAGAAGAAAAAGGCGATGAGACTAAAAACAACCCTATATTGCCAGAAGTGCTAAATACCGATGAGGCTAAGAAGTGGTTACAGGTTGCAATAGATGGTGGTTTGCTAAATAGTGATTATTCACCAACGGACAAAACGGGAACAAAGCCACAAAAAGCGTTATTGGCTGAAATTCTAAGCGATAAAATAGGCTTGAAATATAAATATAAGCCGTTTGAAACACTTTGGAATGTTAGCGGGCTATCAAAGCAGCGTTATAAGTCAAGAGAGGAAACGGGAACGGTTGAGGGCGGCGATATTATAACAGAAGTTTTTAAAGGTAAATAACTTTCTTACAATAGTTTGTAAAGGGTATATCCCCGTGATAGTAGGGGCGATATACCCTTTTTTTATTGTCTTTCTTGCCGATTTTTGCACCATGTTTAACAGACAGCGGGGCGAGTGTACATAGTTCCAACGTCACAAAGCAAAATAGACATGGAAGAAAAGATAAATCAAATCTTAGTTTATTCCTTGTTGGCGGCAAAGAACGTGCTGACATTGGAAGATGTAGCTTTACTTACAGGGCTAAGCAAATCACACTTGTACCGTCTGACGTGTACCCACCAGATACCCTACTACAAGCCAAACGGCAAACAAATCTACTTTGACCGTGCCGAGATTGAAAGCTGGATGAAGCAGAACCGAGTAGCCACACAACAGGAAGCCGAGCAAGCGGCGATTGCCTATGTGGTAACAGGCAAGCAGAAAGGGGGTGCTTTATGAATATCCCAAACATACGCTACTATGCCCGTCTGGAGGATTGCACAGGCAACGGAAAGACACCAAAGTATGTGATAACGGCACAGGCTGGATATTACCCGCCTATGGATGAGATTGTAGGCAGGGACGGCAAAATATCCATGTATCTGCAAGTGAGCAAAGACAGCGGCAGCAAGAAAGACAATGCCCCAGCCATGAAGTTACAGGCTAAAAATAGCCTCAACTTTACAGGCTTGAAAGACTACTTTGTAAACGGACGGTTGAGCGGCTTTGCCTATGGCTATCCGTTGGCAGTAAAGACCTATAGCAGCAAGCAAAAGCCCAACCCGTTCTTTGCATACAAAGATGACGGCTTTCTGTTTATCGTACACCAAGACCAGACAGCAGCGACCGAGCCAGAAAAAATAAAGCCGTCTTGCATTGAGTTGGTAGTATTGGAGGGTGCAAAAGTCCTTATTTCTTCATTCTGCAAGATGCTACAGATGGGCGGTTTTGATGAGGCTTTGGCAGCTTTGAGAAAGCAAGCAAAACAGGTGGATGCCTTATAATAATATGTAGTTTGTGGGCAAAATTTGGTAACAAGCAGGGATTATGTACGACAAAGTGAAGTTGTGGGCTATGAGAACGAGGGCAACGCCAGATGTAAGCAAGTTTCTGGATAAGGCAAAAGACCAGATAGACCATGAAACGGGCGAGGTTTGCACCTTTGGAAGTCTGGAGGGTTTGAAAGTGTCTATCTACACGGGCGGCATATCCGTTATTGGTAGTTTGGCAAAGTTTCTCTATCCAAACAATGTTTACCCGTTGGATAGACACGGCACAGCCCAAGCGGTGGAAAAGCTATCAGATAGTCTACATTGGCCGATAGCCGATGCAAAGGTTACAGGGCTGGAGTTTGGACGGGCTTTTGTAATGAAGCACCCTGTAGAAAACTATCTTTCAAAGTTGGGCGATATGCCCAAGCTGTTAAGGTATCATTTTGACGTGGGTACGCTGTACTACAAGCCCAGAGGCAGGCAGCAACCCAAAGTATATGCTTTCTATGACAAGAAAGCCGATGCAGCGGCAAAAGGAATGGCTTTGCCCGTTGGCTTTGAGGATGCCAATTTGCTAAAGTATGAAATGAGGCTTAACGGGCGTTTGCCCCAACAAATGGGAGTGCCAGAGGTTACAGCCTCAACCCTATCAGAAAGCGGCTTTTATCGGCTGATGGTGAAACGATACCAAGACAGCTATTTTGCAATATCCAAGTTGAACCAGGTAAAGACAGACGTAATGAGCGAGATTAAGACCGTATCAGATGCCTTTGATGTGTTGGTAGCCCGTCTTATCAACCAGAGCGACCAGACGCAGATAGCGGCATTTCTGGAAGAACTGAAAGAAGCTAAGGTTTTTGAGGACAGGAAAAGTTACACACGGCTAAAGAAGAAGATACAGGAAGTGGCAGCAAAAGCGGGTGTAACCGTGTCTGATGAACTGATGAAAGAGTTAGACGATGAGATTAGGAACGTGGGGGCTTATGTGTAGCCATGTTCTTATAATAAGGTGAGTTTGTTACCAAAATTTGGTAACGCTGTATATTTATCAACAATCAAAATTTAAGTACAATGACAGAAAAAGAAATGATTGCTGCATGGGAAAAGCAGCAAAAGAGAATTAAGGAGAGTTTGAACCCACGTAAGAACACGCTGGAAACATGGACACCCCATAATTATAGTGTGGAGCCATTGAGCGAGGAAGAATCATTGCACTTTGCACAGATGATTAATCCCGATTATGTACATGAGGAAGTGAAGGTGGAGGCTCCAACCCGTGAAGAAATAAACGACTTTGCCGCCATGATTGACCGTGACACAAAGGCAATACTATTACATCCTGAGTTGCAACCACAAGCGGCAATAGAACGTGAGGAGTTTTTGAGAAAGTAACTTTATGGGGTGGATTGTACAAATATAGTCCACCCATTAACTAAAGTAGTTTGTTATAGTATATGGCAAGACAAAAGAATGACGGCAAAGGGCGGTTGGGTGGCAGGGCAAAAGGCACACCCAACAAGGCTACTACAGACCTAAAGACGTGGGTAGCCTCTATATTGGACGGTGGTAGGGATAGGTTTGTAGAAAGTCTGGACGGGTTAGAACCGTCTGAATATGTAAGGGTGTTCACGGGCTTGCTTAACTATGTTTTGCCCAAGCAAGCACCGACAACCCCAGATTGTGTGCTGGAAAAGGAAAAGAAGATGATGCAGGAGCTACTTCTATCCATGCCAGAGGAAATGATAGACCGAGTAGCAAAACGATTGGTAGAACTTAATGAGAAAGAAGAAAATGAAAATAAGACTAAGTAGCGTTGATGTACTCCAGATAGCCAAAGCCCTAAAGTGTGGTTGGCTTGACACCGATAAGATAGCGAGTTTCAGAAGCCTTGTTGATGGCTACAACCCACCCAGAGAGATAAAGCAAAAGGAGCTTGATTATTATCTGGATTGCCTGTATAAGGGTTGGGGCTATGAGCCTACAGAATGGGAGCAAGTCAAAGAAAAGATGCTGCAAGGGCTTGACGGTGATTTGCTGGAAAAGTGGAAGCGGCAAATAGAGGATGGCAGCATATACAGGCGGTTTGTGAAAGATGCCTTTATAGGTCTGATGGCTATTAAGGCTTTGGGCGGCACATTCATAGACAAAGAGCCAGATTTTAGCTTTGCCGATGGCAAGCCGCCTAAGTTTTGACGGTTTGAGAAATCGGCTTGAAAAAGGTTATAATACAAAAGAGAAAAAGGGTGGTGCTTCAAAGGCTTTGCCCGTTCTTTGTATCTGGAAGCCTCAACAAGAAAGATTTTGCCGTTTCAAGGGGAATGAGTATATTTGTACCAGAAAAGCCCGCTAAAGGCGATAAAATTGCCGTTTTGTTACTGAATTGTTACCCGCTTTCTTAACAAGCGGGCTTTTTGTTTTATATATCAGCAAGTTACAATAGTTTATGTCGGTTATCGCCAAACACCCTTAAAACAGTGAACAGAACACTTCTCCTACCCCTGATATTGCTTATATGTGTGCTACATCATCGAAGGAACGCTGTGCTACCTTCATCCGTTCTAGACTGTTTTTGGCGATTTCGTCTCCAATATGAAGCCTAAACGCTTCTTTTATATTCATTCAAGCATGCACGTACATCTTTTCAAAATTAGTGAAAATTTTCGAAACACGAGTAGCTTCCGTACACTTTTTTGTTCTACATACGTTTTTATTCATTTCAACACTATTTATGTAATTAAGCTTACATTTTGTACATCTATTGATGCTTTTTACATCCTTTGTTCATCATAACACTTCCAAATCTTTTGATACTGAGCATATTGTATGAACGAAGGTAATATGCTCCAAGGACGAGTGTGCATACTGCCACATTTTGGACACTTTTGTGGTGCAGAGAAAACAGTTGCATTCCACTCAATATCGAGGGACATAAAGCGTTTACCACACTCACTACACTTAAAAGGTATTGTACCTCTAACCATTTTACTTATCTCATTTGAATAATTGTTTAATCTTGTTCTTTATGGAGTTATAAATCATCATACAGACTACTAATAGAAGAAATTCTCCAACCACTCCCCAGATTACCATGTATATCCAGAAAAGAGGAGCAAACCACCAGCTGTCATCAGCCCAATGATGGTATGCTTTTGTTACACTTCCTTACTTATCTGCTTGCCAGATGACAACTCCAAGGAATATGATGCTTTTGAATATGGTTCCCAAAGAAAGCATCCCCAGTCGAATCCGCATCCCTTATTTTCTGCCATATTTTAATTACTAAAGATTAGCCAAGCAAACAATAGCCATAGACATCAACATTTCTTATTCATAGTTACTCACTCAATAATGTTTGCAAAGTAAATTCCTTTTTCCCTATTGTTACATAGGCAGGGCGTAAGGACTTGATGGGAAGTACTTCTTTTAAGGGTGTATGGCTCATAAGTATGATCGAAATACTACGCTGTGCTGCCAATGTAACAAGTTCTTTAAAAAACACTTCTACAACCGTCTTGCCAAGACCCTGATTAAGCCCTATATCCCTAATAGCAGTTAGGTCGTCAATGATGACAACTTTATGTCGAGTTCTTGGATTGTCCACATTTTCAAGTAACTGTTTTGTATTCTCTACCAATTCTGAAGCAGCCATATCCTTATCATATATAAATAAAGGAGCCTTCTCCAGAGCCTTGAAAGCATCAGTCATGCATTCACAGTCTTTAGAAAAGCGTAAATCCGTTTTTAGCAGGTCTTCAACTTCACCAAGCTGCTCCATAAGCTTCTTGATAACTGCCACACTACCTTCCGTCAAGCTATAAAGTAAAGTCTTCATTCGTCCGAATACGGCTATCTCGTTGATAATGGCAGCCCCAATATCCTCTGGTAGATCTTTTGGAGTGTGAATGACCAACACTCTGTTCTCCTTTTTAAGAATATACAAAGGATTGGTCATCCAACACGGCATACAGATTGGACTATACGCGTACTTATGCCATTGTGGTATGTAACTAATATGCATATTAGATTGGCATTTAGTTTGCTGTCTTGTTGCCTATTGCATCAATACCACACTTACACAATGCTCCGATTGCTATTACGCCTGCAAGGATGATGGCTACGATAGCGCCATTGTTGTTGTCCTTAAATTTGTCATTTTAGTTTATTTTTATGCTGCAAATTTGCTACATTTGCAAATAATGACAAAGCCATTCTCCAAATAGGAAAAGGAAATCAAACTAACGTGTAATATAATACACGATATGAGGGTGTTTTTCCTATGATTCGGCAGCATTGATATCTACCTCTACAAAATCACAATAAAAAACTCTCTTTTACATATATAATAAAGGTATACTATATGACAGATAAAGAAAGACTAAATACGATTCTCCGTCTCCGCTTGTTCTACTCCACGGAGAAGGAACTTGGCGATAAAGTTGGCTTGTCATTGACGGGAAACCACTTTAGTCGACAGAAACCCTTTGCTTGTGAAGCATTCTTCAGCAAGTTCTCGGAAGAATGCAAGGAATACACCCAAGGAAAGGTGAATCTTGCATGGCTACTTTGTCAATATGAAACCACATCCAAATTCTTCAAGAAATACATTGAGAATACTAGGCATGAAACCAATAAACGCTTCATACCATATCTGCTGAACTACCTTTACAAAGGTGAGACTCCTAACGATGGAGCTCAACACCTAAAGGACATCATCATATGTGAGCGATATGACGCTTATAACAAGGACGATGAAATGAACATTGGTATCATAATCCTTATGACTTATGGTTTGATACCAACATTCAAAAACAAGAGCAGTCAGGATGTAACCGATATTATCGATGATTTCAAAAAGGCATATGACATATTGTTGGAGATTGCACAGTCACACCAGGCCGGTGCCAGCACCAAGTATAAGGAGATACTATGTCTTAAAGAAATGCGCAAGCTCATAGAGGAAGAGCAGGAGGGGGATAAATATCTTAACAGACTACTTCTAATTCATATCACCAATGATGTGCTAAATAGAATATTCGCATTGGAAATTCCTGCAAAGCTCAGACAATACAGCAAAGAGATTGTACCTATGGATTTTGAACTGCCAAGATTATGGCGATGTGAAGAGGAGGCTGACAACATTGTGTGGGAGTTCGTACCACTCAATATAGATGCTTATTACCTCTATCGCAATGAAATAGATTACAAAGAGAAGAAAATACGCTTCACAAAGTATCAACTTACGTTCAAGGATATTGGCTATAAGGATTTCTGTTATACAATTATCATGCGTCCATCAGCCAATTGGCACAATATGCTCAAACGAGAACAACCAGAAGATTCCATCTCTTTTGACTGTACTGATATCGAGTATGAGAATGATAGGCATACAGTGAGGGAACTGACGTTCACAAGTGAGTCGCCTGTTAGCGAAAAACCACTTGTCATCAAGGCTGTCAAAAAACAAGATGCATTGAACTACTACACCATGTATCTTGATCACGAAGGTGCTGCCAGTGATTTTGAAGACGAAGACTGTCAAGCACAATATGCAATAACTTTTGATGTTATAGATGTTGCAGTAACCAATACTGCAATACTCTTCAAAGGCGACAACGCTATCTTCAAGTTGGACAAGTATGATGAGGATGGCAACGAAACAATTCCCGGTATCAGTGCGCTGACTCATACTGACAACTTCATATATGCGGAACTGGACGAAGATGGAAAGGAACGACAGTTCTTGTGCCTTGACTCCATAAATCAGAACCTTGACGTTAAAGAGTTGTTCAAGAAACCATACTTCCACGAACTTGAACAAGTGTCAGACATATTCTAACAGCAAATGGGACTAACAGATAACCTTTGCCAGTCCCATTTCCTTTTCCCTTTTGTTTATCGTCACTATGCTATTGCATCGTGCATCATATCCACATATTTCACGAGTATACTTGCCTTGTCGTCAAGCAAACGAACAGGACGCTAAACGTATAAATACAGCACAACAATTGGGTTCTTTTCGTCAAGGAAAATCATGATAATCCTACCTACTTTGGTGGTAAAACGTTCAAACATAAAAGATTTATGGCCATCCCGGACTATTCAATTGTAATAGCCTATGGACATACACTGCTCTACATAGGTGGAGCAATATCCATTGGACCGCTCATACAGACTAGACGCACGGGAACAAATCCAAAAGAAATGCTATCAGCCAAATCTGGATATGGGTAAAGAAATATACGAGCCAAACTATTATTGGCCTAACGAGAAACCTGTATTCAATTCTGAACAGTTTTGGGGAAATAAATTCAGATCAGCTAATTGACACTGTTATAACTCATATGTCACCTTCATTCTGTGAATTACAAAACAAGAATGGTCTTTCAGAATGGGCCAGTAATGATACACAACTACTGGCCGATGTCCAGCAAGAACGATAAGCCATGAATTCCATTTATTACTTACTCAAGGAAAGCCGAACCGTTACCCATTGGTGCTATGGACATTTTTATCAGAGTTAGCACAGTGACATTGATGTGATCTTATTCAAAATGTTCAATATTATAGAGTCTACAAAATAAAATAACATCGATATAATGACGTAAAGTCCCAACGAGCTACGTAGACAGTTATACAATTTCAGCAAGGAAAAAAGATAATTAAAGTCCTTCATCAACAAGAACAGCATTCTGACCGATGAAGGGTTTTCTAAAAGTTTAAAATTTAGATTTCACATGTATTTTAAACTCAACTTACTTAAATGATTCAACCATACAGCGGAATAAGCTATTGAGTTTACAAGTTTAATAAAGCTCATATATGTATATATGGGTTAATAAACTTATTTATAAACTTCATCCCTAAAGCAGAAGGGAAACTCTTTTTTCTTTGCTGAAAAATTTCAAGTAGTATATTGACTTCTACCCAATGCAGGATGAACATTCCGTGCGTCTTTTCGAGGATTTGACGAATCAGTTTGTACGTGAATGCCTCTTTCTTCTTGCCGAATTTGTTGGCGGTGGAATCACACCTAATGAAGTATTGAAAAATATATTCAATACTTTTTGGAGTTGAAAGTATGAAAAAACTTTCATCATATAGAAAATGAGCCATGACGATATATTAATGCCCAAGATCCGTCATGGTGGCGTTCTATAAATATTATGATATTTGGCTGCTATTTCACGAAATATCTGATTTACAATGTATTGTATGTCATGCTGCAACTCAGCAGCCATTGCTTCAATATCAAATAAAAGTTAAATACGTTAAAGTGGTCAAGTGAAAGAAAGTATACCATTTGAAAATATCGCTCTTGAACCGTTTAGAACGTAACTTACTGATAGTCAGACATAGTTAAATACTGCATCGGGAAATAGATAACTAACTGATTATCAAATAGTTGCAGTTATAAGCAATCTAAAATACTGACTAAAAACGACTTAAATATGGCAAAATAATAGTTTTAGGAAAGATATTTTCTTTTGTTATGCCTATTTTTTCAACATTTTTGTCCCCCGTTTGTCCCCCAAGCCATATACGGGGGACAAATTTACGTCCCTCTATGCAATTTGAGTACTTTTCACTATAAAATCTATCTAAATCATAGATAATTATTGCTTTATACAGATACCCTCAATCTTTTAGTTTCTAAAATATCAAATACTATAGCCACTGATAAACAAATACATACATATAAAAAATACGAAATTGGAGTAAGCGTTTCCGCGATTCTATCTTGCCGCCCATTTTTCATTCTTATATTTTTGCCATATATAAAAATGAATCATTATGGATTTAGCAGAAAATCGATTTGGAAAAACTTGGAAACATTTCCTTGAAGTATTGAAAGTAGACTACAATTGTTCTTTAGCCGATG
>ENA-OVFO01001343-OVFO01001343.1-human-gut-metagenome-genome-assembly--contig:-NODE-1343-length-11013-cov-2.466600_pt1 | contig 11013 bp, 5 predicted proteins | sample MGYA00237761_ERZ505401 | MGnify/ENA primary metagenome ERZ505401 (study PRJEB26158, sample SAMN06016330) | human gut metagenome | biome: human gut; feature: ankylosing spondylitis patient; material...
GGCCCCTTTCAACTCCTCTATCTGGCTATTTATCTCCTGAAAGAATGTCTCCAATATTTTCCGGCGAGCCTTCGCATCATCTTCGGCAAAAGCCGTAAGAGCCGCAAAATCATACGGAGCCTCTCCTCTTTCTCCCTCATCTTCTATCTCACGGGGAGTTGCCTCTTCATTCCAAATCCCCGATAAACAAAAAGATAATTGCGCCAACGAAAAAGGCTTGTGTAAAATTCCCGAAAAACCTTCCGAAAGGAATTGGTCTGCATCGCTCCTCGCCGTAACCATTACAACCGGAAGCTTTCTCGCCAGAGCGATATGAGACTCCCTCAAAAATTTCAAAAAACTCACTCCGTCCATTTCCGGCATCTGCATATCGGTAAACAAAGCATCGAAATGCTCATGTTCCAGATAACCCAAAATCTCCTCGGCCTTCATGCAGGCAACCGATTCTATACCCAATTGTTTCAACTGATTCTCAAAAAGTGTCAATTGTAATTTATCGTCAGCGAGCAATAGGCAACGTTTCCCCGAAAAAGCCTTCGTATCACCGGTTTTCTCCGAGACTTCTTCCAATGGAATTTCCACGGTAAACGTACTGCCAACACCCTCCACACTGCGGACATCTATACGCCCGCCCATCAAATCGACGAGCTGTCGAGTAATAGCCAACCCCAATCCGAACCCCTCGACTCCCTGTGCCGAAGAAAGCCGTGTAAAAGCCTGAAATATATGTTCCAAATCATCTCGGGCTATTCCCCGTCCCGTATCGCTAACCGAAAAAACAAGATATCGGACACGCACAAACACATGAATCGTCACCGTACCCCGGGCTGTAAACTTCAAAGCATTGGACAACAAATTATCGACAATTTGCTTAATCCTTAACGGATCGCCCGAAAAATTGGCATCGGCCGATTTCTCAACTTTCAATATCAGATTCAGTTGTTTCTTATCCGCCACAGGTTGCATAGCAGATACTATTTTATCGAATAATACTTTGGGGCTGAAAGCAATACGATTTATATCCAATTTATGAGATTCCAAACGGTGAAAATCGAGCAAATCGCTTACCAGCGAAAGCAAATGATCCGACGATGCCTTCATGTTTTGCAAATAGAACTTTTGCCGTTCGGTATTATCCAGCCTCATCATCAACTCCACATATCCGATAATAGAACCGAGCGGAGCCTTAAAATCGTGCGTTATCGTCAACATCAACTTTTCCCGGGCTTCCAATAAATCTTCGGCTCGTCTCCGAGCTTCTTCCAATGCCCTACGGAAACGATCGTCCCTTAACCAACCTTTCCAAACCAATACCCCAAAAATAACCGCCAATAAAATAGCACCGGAAGCCACAGCGACCAAAGCTCTCATAGACTCCTGACGAATCTGTTCATTTCGTTCTTGTATCTTTTCCGATACAATAAGTTGCTCTCGTTCAAAGCTATTCATCAGACGATTGATCTGACCGTTCAACCGTTGATTATCGTTTCTCAATCGCCACCGCTCCCGTTCGAGAGCCTGTTGAGACAACTCCCGGATCTCGTTATAACCGCTTTCCATCGCTTTCAAATCGGCAGCCAACGAATCGCTCAACGCTCCTATACGTTTCGATTCTATCCGAATGCTATCTAACCGAGTAGGTGATTTTCCCGAAATAGCATCGGCTATTCGTCCGAACACATTTTTACGGCGGCGTTTCTCTATCAGCGAATCGCTCTGTCGAACCAATCTTTGCTGACGATTCTGAATAAGGATCAACGAATCTTGCTGTTTCATCATATCCTCTATTTTCCGGTTTTGCTCCTTGTCCACATCGATCGTGGTTCCCATCAATCGCCGTATAACCGCATTTTTCCGATTCAGCAGACCGATAATACTATCGATTCGGGACAGCTGGACAGAGTCCGATGTAATACGACGTAACGAATCCACACATGTTACGGCATCATTCGTCACTCTCCTATATACCGGATAATCCGAAAACTGTCCCCAAACGAGCGATTGTCCCACCGTCTCCGCTCTATACAGAGCAGATAAAGCGGAAGACATCTCCTGACGTTTCAGCCTCATATCCGCCTCGACCGCTTTTATCGATACTAGCAAATTTATCTCATGATACACAAACCACGAAGATGACAACAAAACGGCAATAAGCAACAGATATCCCCAAAGAGCTTTATTACGGGTCGATTTTCTGGAATAAGATGCCATAATTCATTATTTGGTGGTGAAGATAAAACATTTTCACAAAACCTATTCACACTCGTCCTTCAATTTTTTATGCAATTACGAGACTTACTCCTATTCTTTACGCTAATAATATAGCGAAAAAAAATACTCCGTGTACATGCTATCATATTTATCCGGTTCATGCTCCATTATATATGTACTTCCACTCCAATCGGAGTTCATGCACATCGCAATAATCTCCCGTGCGGGGAAACTGTCTACAACCTCTAATACCTCTTTTAGAAACATTAACTCAGCAGTTACCAATTCACCCGTACGAAGAGAAAACATGAGCCACACACGTACGGATCCTCTCCCCAAAGGATAATCCTGCGGATACTCCTCCCTAATCCGCTTCCTCAGCGCAAGAACACGAAGCTCTATCACCCTGTCCCGATAATGAAACCAGTCTGGCGCAACGGCTCTCTGCTCAGAGAATACCCTGGGATAGTTCAATGGACTAACCCAAATATGAGATTCGTAATATTCATACAAGAGCAAACTGTCCGCCGATACGTAACTGTTCAAGCACTCGTCTTTGCTCCCGGCTGTCATGGAGAAAAAAATTCCCACCGCACAGACAACGACCGAAAATATTCTTCTCATTTCCATATTGAAATTTTTATTATCACTACTAAGACCTATTCGAACAATCTATTAGTCAAATATAGGAATTATTTTCTTAAATTTAAAAATATTCTTTCTTATTCTTCCAATGATTAAACCGCCGACAAATAGATTTTTGGCAGGATCATAAAAAGTCCGTTAAAAACAGAAAGAGAATACCCTGCATAGCAAGATATTCTCTTTCCTAAATAAACAATAAGACTTTATTAAAGTCGAATCAACTTTAAACAGTCGATATGGCAATCATTAGCGTCTTCCCGTCCATGCGACATATTAAAGTCATATCCCTTCTTCTCAGGATCGATAGAAAGCGACACCGTATGTTCTCCGGCATTCAACCCTCGGAGAACAATATAATTGGAATCCAACCATTGTTTCCAATCGCCTGTTGCTTCCAAAATGAATGTACCAACGTCGTTTCCGTCCACTGCCACCGAACGTATGGCGCACCATGTACCATGCGGCCCGTGTCCGTTAGCACCCCGAAGGGCTATGGCATAATCGCCGGCCTCGGGGACTTGTACCTGAAACTTCACATTAGCCGGGCGTGCAAACAAATCGATAACAAAGCCACTCCCCGAAAATCCTTTGTGAAGATTACAAACCGTTCCTGAATGAGAGCTCTGCTCCGCTTCACAAACCGATTGCCAAGTAGAATAAACAACCGCATTGGACATATCCGATGCAAATCCTTTTTCATCGACAGCATAAACCGAATAAAATCCATCGGGAGCCCCAATTAAATCGTAAGGAGAGGTTACCAGTTTATCCTCCTCGGAAAAATTGGAATGAAGGTAGTACTTCATATTTTCCTCTTCCTTCCAACTTAGAGTCGAACCGTTCAATACCAAAACAGGTTCTACCGGCGACCAACATTTCCCGGGTCCGGCCTTCACCAAATTTATTTTGCCTTTCGGTTCATCGATCATCATTTCTATCTCGATCGAATATTCCCCCTTACTATCGGCCGGAAGGACAAAAGGCAATGCTTGTTTCTCGCCATTGACTTTCAACGATTTCACCCGATTTCCCTTTCCAGATACCTTTATATCTATCGTCGCATCGCGATAGCGGAAATCCGACAAAGAAAGCCAGCCATTCACCATATCGGGTACAACAGGATTAAATGCGATTCCTCGTTCCGTCAAATTCATGCCGAACAAAACTCTATACACCAAACTGATATAGGAAGAAACCGACCACAGTTGCCTATCCGAATTCAAAGCTGTACCCCGATCATATCCAGTGTCGTAAGTCATATTCTCCTTATGTGTCAGGAAAAGAGCCGAAGCTCTCGTTAAAGAAGCCGCCATGTGTTCTACGGCCGATATATTGCCCACCTGACGAGCCGCATACATATACGGTGTTTGCCAAACTGGCCAAACACTTTTATTGTGGTATGCAAAATCGTCGGGAATAGAAGGATAAAGAACAGCGGCCCCGTATGGATATAGCGGGAAATTACCGACCATACGGCTAATTTGCTCATCGGTGCTCGCTCCCAAAACAGCACACAGTCCGTTCGACATGACACCGACCCGTTCCGAAGCCTTATACCCCGAAATTTCGGGATACAAGTAACACTCGTATAAACCTTTGTCTTCGTTCCAGAAATGTTTGTTTATCGAATCCTTCAACACATTCCTGAAACTTTCCCAATATGTTTTCTCACTTTCTGGTTTACCGAGTATGCCGGCTACCTTCGACAAAAACTCATACATGAACATGTGCAGCGCATTTGTTCCACAGGAAAACGAACTGCCTATCGTCACATTGGTAAACCAATTCGGATAAGTATGGGTACGCCAGTCCATCGAACAAGTCTCCCCTTTGAACAGCCCTATGCGTTTATCGAATGCTACATGAATATCCTTTCGAGCCGTATAGCTCAAACCTTCATAAGCACCTTCGAGCCACGAACTATCTCCTGTGTACAGATAGTACTCCCAAGCAGCGAGTGCCCACACCACACGGTCGGTCGATATAGGCCATGAACCTCCGCTACCTGTGTCCTGCAAGGCCTCGCGAGGATTACGAAGAGTCTGCTTATCGAGAGTTTTCCGAGACACTTCCGGCATAATCCATGCATAGCTGAACCATATACTGTACACGGCATCACGAGTCCATGTATCGGGCCAAAGAGCGCCGGCTCTAAATGTGCTGTCGCTGCGCACATCCATTAACATCTCTTCCAATGCCATATTGTACAGAACCTCTATCAACAAATTGTTTTCAGTGGAAAATTTCGGAAAAGACGAAATATCCTGAGATAATTTCCATACTTTCTCTCCGTGATAATCGGAGTGTATCTCGGTTGGAGAAATAGCCTTAGCCGTTCGTATTCCCCAAAAAGAAGCATCCGTAACTCCATCGGGAGTAAAAGAATAAGGCAAAGGCGTACCCTCTTCTCTCACCCAAGTCCAATGGGCAGAAAAATCGGTATTTCTGTTTGCGTTATCCTGCATGCAAAGTGTACCGTCTTTTTCCACCAAATGCAAATTCGACTCGGCCGAACGATTCGAAATTGTGTACCAGCCGCTATTAGTTTGAGTAACAAAATCGAAATTCCCGTAGTACCATTCGGCAGATTCGGTAACCGGTTGATCGACCACAGAACAAACGACCTGCCCATTATCGAGAGACAAATATCTACCGCTCTTCTTATTTACGATACAAACATGATCGCCCTCGGCAGCCGCTATTTTCCACAAAGACTTATCGCCTTGCTTTTCACGGCTGAATTTACATTCGCCGTCGTCTTCATACAAATATTCTCCCGTCGCCCTATTTTGAAGTGCCCAAAAAGAATACACCTTCTCATCTTTTTGGTTACACGAAGAAAAGATACTACCGACAATAAGAAACAGAAATATATATTTCAAATAGATTCTCATACAGACTCAATTCACTTATTGAACGATTAATTTAGACGAAGAAACGACACCTTCACTTTCGCAACAAACAAAATATGTTCCCTGAGCCCAACCATCGACCGAAACGACAACCGTCGACATGCTACCGTCGGTATCGATTTCCTTAACAAGTTGGCCCATCATACCGTATATTTTCACTTTCGTCACATCGTTACCTTTCACGGTAAAAGAATCCCCAGCCCGCACTAAGGTAGGATATACACTGACATTTGCCACGGCATGCTCCGATTCGATGCCGGTCGTTCCTTTACTCTTTACAGCACATACACAAGTAGGATTTATACCCGAAGGCATAAGTATAACCTTATCGAAAGTACCTCGACCATTATCGCTGCTATATCCGTTATTTGCAGTTTTCGTCGCACTATGGAGATTAAAACTAACTTCCTCGTCATCGACAGAACACAACCCCATATCGGCATACCCGTCACCGTCCACGTCGCACAACACAGGTATATCGTACGATGTACCGAAAGTCACCTGCACATCTTTTGAGACAAAATCGGGAGTCTTATATTCCGTATCTGACGGAGTAAAAGAGCATAACCAAGAACCCTTATCATAGCACACTATATCGTCCTGCCCGTCTCCATTCATATCTCCGGCAACCAATAAGTCTTTATCGCTAATTCCGAACTGTTGGTTTACATCAGGAGCCATCGCTTGGAACGTAATCAGCCACCAAAGGCCGAACTCATTATCGCGACGAATACCCACATCGCCGATACCGTCACCGTTAAAATCTCCGGCCAATTTTTTATCTCCTTCCGACATGCCATATATGACTGTTTGAGGGTCTACGAAGTTATTATTCCCATCATTATAATAAAAAATCCAATTAATGAGATTATCGTTTAAATCGAGCTCACAAAGGTCGAAATACCCATCGCCATTCGCATCGAACACAAATACTTGCGAAATAGCTTTATCAGTCGTTTGTGTCGGTAACGAAAAATCTACCGTTCCATCTAAATCAAAATCGAATTTGTAACCGTCGGCTTGCGACCAATATACCAACCCGTCCTGACTCCATGCACTCATGGATAAGCATAAAGCTGTTAATAAAAAGACAATTTTTCTCATGGTAATCACTTTTATTGTTATACATTATTTTAATTTGCGATGCAACGGGTCTGCAGCACCGTCACATCAGTTTCTTTATCTATGACCTGTATAAAATATGCACTCGGCATCGAAAGTATCGTCTCGGATAATAATCGATAACTATCTACAATGCAGTCTTCCATACCAATTACCCGCCCCGACAAATCGGTAATTTGTAGACGGAACTCTTTCCCCCGATAAAAATCGGAACCCTCGATGCATATTCTGCCGTTTTCAGTCCAACACTTTATTTTATCGTTTTTTTTTTGATTATCGATTCCACTGTTATAATCGGGCGACATAAAAATCAAGTTATCATAGTCTGCACTATTTCTATCTACCGGTCCGTAATGCACATCGGTTACGATCGCATTTGCCCATTCCGCACCCCACAGACCAATCACATCGCTCAAAATATCCCGCTCATATTCTACCCATACTCCGTTCTGCGGTTTCACAGGAGTCAATGTGATATAAGCGATATTAGGCTGACTATAACCTATGCGATAATACAAGTCCCTCGATTCCCACACAGACGATGTTTCAGACGGTTTCAATAGCCGGAATCCGAACCATGAGGTAGTCGTATTATTCGAACGAACAGCAAGTTTGAACCGGTTGAATTTTTCGATAGGAATCCGAATTGCTCCGTTGTCCGTCGTATTGAACCGAATATCGCCGGCAGTCACGCGAATAGCGGATTCTCCCTGATAAGCATCTGTGATTTCATACCACTCGGCCACATTCCCGCCGAACTCGCTGGCTACTACATAAGGTTTCCCCTCTTGCATGACAGGGATATAGGTAGCCTCGTCTTTATTTAAAGTCTCGCCTTTCGCATCATAACCGAATGTAAACAATTCTGGTATACTTCCTACCCCGCTCGGTTCCGAAGGGAGCTCTTGCGATTTTGTCGAAGTCAGTACCAACGAAGCAAATACCGACACCGATGGAAGAGAAACCTCCACTTTATTGCCGTTCAAGGAATAGGGAACTTCGTTTCTTCCGTCGATAGTAATGCAATACAGTTTATCTGCGACAAAACCATCGGGTAAAGTAAATGAAACCGAAACCTGTGTAGAAGAAGGAACTGTATTAACTTCGTCCCAACGTAAATCTCGGCTGTTACCATAGTTCACAAGATCCACGACAAAAGCATCTATCTCACGTGTCCTTTTATCATAACGCTTTTTCAACGTCCCGAGCACTCCGCTATTACTCCCCGAAACCGTAAAGTCTCCCCGGACATAATCGGTAATAAGATAAGCAGGGTTCGAATAATAGAAATAAGCACCATAAGCAGCGACAAATTTATTCCACTGGGCGATACGTTCGAGTACGCTTGTCGGATAATTTACGGCATGAAACGGTACAGGATCGGTAAATCCGGCAACACCGTCGACCACCTGCGCAGACGGGTATCCTCCTGCCGAAAGACAGGTAGCGAATTGATAATCTATGTTTTCAACCGGCCAACTGGTCGATAAATTCATTTCCGTCGGAGGATAAAAATTAGCGAACACAGGTTTATCGGGATAACGCGATTTAGCATCATAAATATCACGATACAGGTCACTATATTTTGTTCCCGTACCATACGGCCAAAGTTCCATAAACTGATGATTGACCACTGCTCCCGTCGTCAAATGGGGCACATTTCCACTAGTCGAAGGAAGTTGCAATGCCGTAGTCGTAACATCGCTCCTTACTTCCTTAACAGCAATATCCAATTGGTTGACAAATTGTGCCATTTCATAAGAAAAATTTCCCGTACCGGCCAATCCGTCACAAACATACGTTTCAGGCAAACCATACCAGTCCCAACGATAACCGTCATAATTATATTCCTGTTGAGCAGCGACGGCCTGCACTATGAAATATTCATTAAAGCTCTTATAATTCTTTCCGTTCACCTCATAAGGAGCGTTCACATTCTCGTTAGTAGACATTAAATACAGATAAGATCCCCCGTATGTCATGAAACTTTTATCAGCCTCATTTTTCATAGCCCAACTGGGGTGTGCAAGAGCAAAAGCGGGTGTACTGGCATAAATACCTGTATAACAAATTGAACGCCCTCCTATCGATCGAAACTTCTCTACCTTCTGTTTCATCATAGCCTTGCTGGTCCACAAACGGTCATCACCGACATACGTATTCCATGTTTCGGTCTCCGGTGCAACCTCCTCATGAGCTCTCATCCACGGGTGATATTCCAATGTATTGATACCCGCATATTGCAACGCAGCAGCCCATTTATCCACATCAAGAGAATTATCGAAAATACAAGTCCAGCCATGTCGCAGATTTACCTCTGATCCCACCTCTTCCTGCGTAGCCAAAGGCAATGATTTAGGACGGGACAAATTAATGTCTGCCGCCGAAACAGCCACTACATTCTGTACTGGAACAGTAATCTCCAAATCAGAAACTCCGACACCGTTCAGATCGGCATAATGTTCATATTTAGGTTTCTTTCGATCATATAGATTAACCAATACGCGGTTCTCCGATGCTCGTAACAAAGCCATATCGTCATACCCATCGCCATCAAAATCGCCCACAAAAGGAATATCGCCCGACGTCCCGAACAAAACTCCATTAATAGCCAAATAGCTCTCGAACTCTGGATACCCCGATATATCGGCGAAACAAACATACCAAGTACCGGAAGAGGGGCGATATACGCAAATATCATCTACTCCATCGGCATTGAAATCGCCCGACAACGGAATATCGCCCGATAAACCGAATCTCCCCTTTTCATCGAACTGTCCGTCACATGGAGCATAATCTATATACCACGTAGCCAAAGAAGAACCGGATCTCATCACGGCAATATCGGCTTTCCCGTCACCGTTAAAATCACCTACCGCACATTTATCGGTAGCCGTTTCTCCAAACGTTATAGCCTCAATATCGCTCCATTCATTGTTGCCGTTACCCAGTTTCCATATCCAACGTATCTCTTCGCCCGATGTATCTATCTCACAAATGTCGGGAATTCGGCAACCACCGCCCCGCCCAAGAATGCAGAACCGTATGTTTCCGAAATAGTCGACTGATTTTCAACATCGAAGCTCCACTCCGAAGCGGTTCTATACACAAGATCGTCATGAGCATAACTCGCTCCTATAATAAAAGCAGAAAACAATAATGTTAGAATTCGTATTTTCATGATTTACATTTTTACATCAAACAAGCTTTTCGCTCAATACTTTTTCTCTCTGTGGGAAAACTAATCCCGATTTTAGTACCCCGGATTATTAGGCAACAAATTAGGATTGGCATCTATATCGTCGATAGGTACTGGCAATAGCAAATGCTTAGGTGTGGTAAAATTAGTTTTACCTATACTTTGGAAAAATGTTTTTGCATATTCGCCATCGTTATCGTATCGAACTAAATCGAACCATCGGTGTCCACCCTCGAACGCTAATTCCATACGACGTTCATGCCTGATAATTTCTCTCAATTCTACTTGGTCGGTAGTGGTCACATTAGGCAAACCGGCTCTCACGCGTACTCGATTCAACGGACCGCCATCATTCTCGGAAGATGCCGGAGCAGCCGCCTCGGACGAACGACCCAACTCATTCAACGCTTCTGCTTGCATCAACAAAACATCGGCAAATCGCAATACCGGGAAATTAAGTGGGCTATCCATCGCCCGGTCGACACCTATATTTTCACACAAGAACTTTTTCACGTTATGACCCGTTTGCGAACAAGTAGGATCATAAGACCAGCCCTGATAGACATCTCCTTCACACCAAACAGAAACCGACTTACGCAAATCGCCGGGTTCATAGCTCTCTACAAATTCGGGATAAACAGCAAACCAACCGAAATTTCCCCACGGTCCTCCGATATTGATACTTGCCAAAGGAGCCATATATTCGTGATGCCACCCTCCTTGTCCCAATATATCAAATTCACTATATGCTGTCACATCTTTTTCATACTGAACCTCAAATAAACTCTCTGGACCGTTTTCGCGCAAATCGCTGAAATTCCATTCATATTTCCGATTAAGAGAATAAACTCCAAGATTCGTCACCGAGTCGATAGCAACCAAAGTTTCGTTATACCGTTTCAATGTCAAATAAACTTTTGCGAG
>ENA-OVFO01001344-OVFO01001344.1-human-gut-metagenome-genome-assembly--contig:-NODE-1344-length-11007-cov-3.988130_pt1 | contig 11007 bp, 10 predicted proteins | sample MGYA00237761_ERZ505401 | MGnify/ENA primary metagenome ERZ505401 (study PRJEB26158, sample SAMN06016330) | human gut metagenome | biome: human gut; feature: ankylosing spondylitis patient; material...
CCAGCGGAACAGATAGGCCGAACGGATCACTCCAGCCTCCTTCAGCTCCTTTGCGATGGCAGCAACGCCGCTGCCCTGGGGGATGCTGACGGTCACCTCTGCACCCGGCTTTCCTCCATTGCCGTTGATCTCGTTATACGCAAACACACCTGCCGCACCGGCTGTCAGTACCAGCAGCAACAGCACGACCAACAGGATCTTCAGCGCACTGCCTTTTTTCTTTTTCTGGTGTTTCTCTGCCATATCCACGTTCCTTTCAATCCATCATCAGGCGCATGTAGCTCTCCGAAACATCAAAAGGTTCTCCTTCAAAACGGATGAGGCCATACTCCTGCCGGGTTCCCTCGCCCAGGAACAGATTCTGGGCAGCCCCCACCGTGATGACAGCCTTTTCCACAATGACCTCTTTCTCCCGGGCGGCTTCCATCAGCACCTCGGCAGCACGGTCATTTTCCGCCATCATCTCCACAAAGTAAAGGGTATCCTCTCTGCGGAAATAGATGCCGTAGCCCTGCTCACTGGATACGATGGTCGCGCCACGGGAATACAGGTCCCGCAGAACTTCCCCCATCTGCTCCGGCGGCAGCTGAACGGTGTCGGGCCAGTATTTTGCCCGCAGCTCGCAGAGTTTTTTTGCCGTCACGGAATCGAATTCTGCCTGGCTCCACAGGTTGCGCTCCACCTCCCGGGGCAGGCAGCGCAGGGCAAAGGCTTTCTGGAAGCCTTTATCCTGCAGCAGCGTTGATTGTTCCGGGCTGGTGGGCACTGCCACCACAAAGCCTGCGCCCCGCAGTTTCTGCTGGGCGCACAGGGTATCCACCAGGCCCGCAAGGAGCAGGCTGCCCTGCCCGCACAGACCGAACAGATAGCTGCCCGGGCGGCCCTGCAGGGTCACCGGCACAGCCAGTGCCACAGCCTCAATGTGGTCGTTTTCCTCCGCGACGTAGACATTCTGCACCCCGGCAAAGCGCTCCACAGCGCCACGGACAAACTCCTCCGTGTCGCCACGCTGGGCCTGCCACAGGGCCAGCACCTCCGCCCAATCGGACGGCTGCATCAAACGATACATGATATAGGATGCCTCCTTTTGTTTCAAATAACAGCGAGAGCAAGAGTTCTGACCTCTCCCTGAATATCCTCAATGCTCCGCATCTTCTCCCCTGCCGTGCAGTGGACGGTATCCCAGCCGAGGTGAGCGGCGCAGTATTCTGCCGCCCGGCGGCTGCGGGCCAGATATTCGGTGTCCTTTTCATGGACATCCTTCCTGGTCTCGTCGCCATGGTAGCGGGCAGTCATCAGCCGCTGACTCACCGCCGGGTCAACCTGCAGATAGATCACCTTATCCGGTGCAGGCAGGCCCAGCAGGTGGTATTCATAGTCAAAGAGCCACTGCAGGAATGTGTCCCACTGCTCCGGCGGAAGCTTCGAGCACTGATGCACAGCATTGGAGGTGGTGTAGCGGTCAGCGATCAGGATGCCGCCTTCCTCGTAGAACTTGCCCCAGTCCGACTTATACCCCGCATAGCGGTCCACCGCATAAAAGCTGGATGCCGCGTAGGCGTTGACATCGTCAGGCTTGTCGCCAAACTGCCCGGCCAGATACATCTTGACCAGCGCACTGGAATCACTGTCATAATCCGGGAAGGTAATTTCTCTTACCAGATGATTCGTCACCGTCAGGTGCTTTGCCAGCAGCTTGGCCTGCGTGCCCTTGCCGCTGCCGTCCAGCCCTTCCAGAACGATCAGCTTGCCTTTGCTCATACACCAGCCTCCTGCTTGATGGCCTCATACTTTGCGCGGACTTCGGCAGTTCTGCCGCAGCACATCTTGCCCTCAGGGCAGGGGCCGCTGACACAGGCCGGACCGGCCTTGGCAAAGATATGGGGTGCCACCGGGTAGACCAGCCGGAACATCTCCTCAGCCAGCTGACGGATCTCCCACTGAGCGCGGGAGCAGCAGCGCAAATGGAAGAAATTCTGCAGGCTGCGGGCGTTCATGGTCACGACCATCTTCGTCTCGCAGGCGTTGGGCAGCACGAAGCGGGCATCCTCGTTGGCCTGTTTGGAGGCCTTGGCGCGGGCCTGCTTTTCGGGCATTCCCTCCGCCATCAGGCGGGCAGTATGGCCGTCCTCCAGCTTTTTTGCAAGGTCCAGGTAGCGCTTCGCATCCTCATCCATGCTCTCAAGAAAGGCTGCCTTTGCCTCAGGGATGGCCTCGATCTCCGGCGGGATGACATAGTGGAAGTCGTCCAGCCGGACATACCGCTGGCTCTGGACACTGAAGGATGCGATGCGGTGCCGGGTGATCTGGGCAAGCAGAGTGCGGCTGACCCCCTCGATGCCAAAGGTAAAGCTGGCGTGCTCGATGGGACTGGCATGGCCAAGGTCGCTGAGCATGGTCAGGAATTTTGCAGTTTTTTCCTCGTCCAGCCCGTCCAGAAGGTCGGTGATGTGGGCGTCGGAGTAGCAAAGCTTTGCGGCAGCCGCCACCACCTTTTCCGGTTCCGGGGTGTGGGCGATCAAACGAACAGTCATCATAGGGTCATTCTTCCTCCGTAATCTTGGTCAGGGGCGCAAAATTGGCCATCGTTTTCTTGATGCCAACTTTTTCAAAGTTGATCTCTACGATCTGATCCCCGGCAGCGGGCTTTACCTTCAGCACCGTGCCGCGGCCGAACACTTTGTGCTCCACGATGTCGCCCGGCTCATAGTGCTTTGAACCAGAAGCCGCCGGTTTTACGGCAGAATTTACCGTAAAGGCTGTTTGCTTTACAGTATTTTTTGTCGCATTTCCGCCGGAATATGCGGAGCCAAATCCGCTGCTTCTTGTGGTCGGCTGGGTGGAGCTGTTGCCATAGTGACTGCCAAAACCGGAGGAAGCAGGGTTCCTTCCTCCGTAAGAAGAGCCGAAACCACGGCTTTCGCCGGCGTTATATTCCCGGTTCAGGTAGCCGCTGCGGTTGCCCGAACTGTAACCCGAGCCGTAACCGCCGCCGTAGCTGCTGCGGCTGTAACCGGAGGGGCCGGAGTAACCGGATGCTCCACCGGGCACGGTATCACTGTACTCAGAGCCCCAGCCGCCCATACGGGAACGCTGTTCCAATACAGGGCTGCGGGTCTCCTCGATATATTCCGGCTCGATCTCCCGCAGAAAGCGGCTGGGCTCGTTGCGCTGGGTGCGGCCGTACAACATCCGGGTGACGCTGTTGGAGATGTACAGTTCCTTTTTGGCACGGGTGATGCCAACATAAGCCAGACGGCGCTCCTCCTCCAGATCTGCTTCGGAATACTTGCTCATCTCGCTGGGGAAAACGCCCTCCTCCATGCCGATGAGGAACACATAGGGGAACTCCAGACCCTTGGCAGAGTGGATGGTCATCAGCACCACCTGATCGTTACTCTCGTTATAGCTGTCGATATCGCTGATGAGGGCGATATCCTCCAGATAGCCCTCCAGCGTGGCTTCCTCGCCGTGCTGGTCACAGTAGTTTTTGACGTTGTTCACCAGCTGACCCAAGTTCTGCAGACGGTCGGCGGCATCCTCGTGCCCCTTGGCGGCGTCTGCTTCCAGCATGGCCTTGTAGCCGGTCAGTTCAATGACATCCGAGGCAAACTCGTCCAGCGTGCGGGTGGCAAGAGAATCCTGCAAACGCTGATAAATCTGCCAGAACTTGAGCAGCGGCATCACCGCGCGGGAGAGCTTGGCGTACTGGTCGGCATGACTGATGACATCCAGCATACTGACGCCCTGCTGCCCGGCAAGGTCTGCAATAACGTCCACGGTGGTAGCACCGATCTTGCGGGCAGGCTCGTTGATGATGCGGCGCAGCCGCACATCGTCCCGGGGGTTGGCCACGATAGACATATAGGAGTGAATGTCCTTGACCTCCTTGCGGTCGTTGAAGCGCTGCCCGCCCACGATCTTATGCGGGATGCCTGCGCGGGTGAAGTAGCTTTCGATGGGGGCCGACTGGGCGTTCATGCGGTAGAGGATGGCGTGGTCTGCCAGATGGCCGCCCGCCTTCAGGTGCTGGCCGATGACATCCGCGATATGGCTGGCTTCGTCCTGTTCATTCTCGGCGGTATACACCTGCACCTTATCGCCCTCACCGTTGTCCGTCCACAGGGTCTTGCCCTTGCGCTCGGTGTTGTGCTGGATGACGCAGTTGGCTGCGTTGAGGATATTGGAGGTGGAGCGGTAGTTCTGCTCCAGTCGGATGGTCTTGGTGCCGGGATAGAGTTTTTCAAAGTTGAGGATATTTTCAATGGTAGCGCCGCGGAAGCGGTAGATGCTCTGGTCGTCATCGCCCACCACGCAGATGTTGCGCTCCGGCCCGGTGAGCAGGCTGACCAGACGGAACTGCGCCACGCTGGTATCCTGATACTCGTCCACCAGCAGGTAGCGGTACTTGTTCTGGTAGAACTCCCGCACGTCCAGGTGTTCAGCCAGCAGCTGCACGGTCTGGTAGATCAAGTCGTCAAAATCGAACGCACCGGCCTCTTTCAGCTTTTTCTCGTAAGCTGCGTAGATGCGGGCGGTCTGGGTGCTCTTCACGTCTCTGGCGTGGTCTGCAAGTGCCTGCTCCGGGCTGACCAGCTGATCCTTCCAGCGGCTCATCTGGTTGATGGCGGCCTTGATGGGCAGGAATTTATCATCGATGCTCAGCTCTTTATATACGGTTTTCATTACACGCTGGGCATCGTCTGTATCATAGATGGTAAAGCTGCGGGGGTAGCCGATCTCTTCGGCCCAGCGGCGCAGAATGCGCACACAGGCCGAGTGGAAGGTGGAGGCGAACACTTCGTCCCCTTCCTCGCCGCCCAGCATCCGGCGCAGACGCTCTTTCAGCTCCCCTGCTGCCTTGTTGGTAAAGGTAATGGCCATCACGTTCCAGCTGCGCACCGCGTTGCGGCGCAGCATCCCGTCCAGCCAGCTGGGGGCGTCTGTACCGGTCATAATGGCGGTGCGCAGGGCTTTGACGTCCTCCTCGGTCACCGGGCGGGGCGTTTCCTTGGAGCCGTGCGCCGAGCCGAACCGGATAAGGTTGGCGATGCGGTTGACCAGCACGGTGGTCTTACCGCTGCCGGCACCGGCAAGGATGAGCAGCGGGCCATCCGTGGTAAACACAGCCTGCCGCTGCATATCGTTCAGGCGGCCGAATTGCTTTTCAATGTAAGTATCACGCAGGGTGCAGAATTCCTGCCCGAGAGATGCTGCCATGGTTTCACCTGTTTCCTTCGCTGTTATTCATACCGTATAGTATAACACATTTCAAAATAGTTGTACACCAAAACTGCATAGAGTTACAGCTGCTTTTCCAGCAGATAGCGGTCGTAGCCGCCGTACATCTCCCGACGGCAGCGGATGACGAAGCCGCCGGCCTGTGCGTTGTGCAGGCTATAACTGTTATCCGGGCTGACGGTAGCGCCCAGATGAGTGATCTGTGGCGGCAGCAGCGGCAGAGCCGCTTCCAGCATGGCGCGCTGCAAACCGTTGCCTCGCCAGTCCGGGTGCACTACTGCGCTGTCTGCGTTGGCCCAGTGCTGCCACTGACTTTGCGGCACGCCCAGAAAGGCAGCGTAGTTTTCATCGCTTTGCCCGCACAGGCGCAGGATGAGGTAGGCCCCCAGCCGCCCCTGCTGCCACGCACCGATACACACCCCGGTGCGCAGATAATCCGCGATATTTTCCAGCGTATCCGGCACGAACTGCTCCGGGTGCGGCATGGCGGCGCGCACTTCGTTTTGCAGCGCGAACACTGCCGGAGCTTCGACAGGGGTGCAGCGCCGCAGGGTGACAGCCTGCCGGGTGGGCCGGCCGCCTACTTTTTGCAGAAAATAGTCCATCTGTACTATGCCCTCCAAAATAAAATCGTACTTTTCAGCAGATTCCAGTATAAATGACGCTTTTCTAAATGTCAAATTATGCTATAATAAGAGAGAAGGGGCTGTGGAGGAATCCTCCCGGCCCGTTCGTATGAAGTTCGGGGCGGCGCTGCCGCCCGGAAACGGAGGAACCATCCATGAAAGATCCCGCACTGGCATCGTCCAGCCGCTTGGGCGGCGCTGTGATCAGTGACCGCGTTGTTGCAAGCCTGCTGGAGGAGCTGACCAACGGGCGCTATGCCCAAGCCGACCGCCTGCCCGCCGAGGTAGACCTTGCCACCGAATTGGGGGTGAGCCGTACCGTGATCCGTGACGCGCTGAGCGAGATGGAGCGCGCCGGTTATGTGGAACGGGTGCGCGGCATTGGCACGGTGGTGAACCGTGCTGTGCTGGGGCTGCGCAGCCGCTTGGACCAGAAGCTGGAGTACTACCCGCTGATCCGCAGCTTTGGCAGCTACCCCCATGCAGACGGCATTCAGGTGATGCTTCTTCGTGCAGGCGAGGAGATGGCCCACGCGCTGGCGCTGGAGGTCGGCGATGAGGTGATCTGCATCAAAAAGCGTATCCTTGCCGATACCACCCCGGTGATCTACTCCATCGACTACCTGCCCCGCAGCCTGTTCGGCAACCGGGACTACACCCGCATCGACCTGACCGGCGACATCTTTGAGATCCTGGAGCAGGAGTGCCACCAGCAGATCTCCTCCAACGTGGCGCACCTGAAGGCCAGCTGCGGCGACGAGGCCATCCGCGCAGCCATGCGTCTTGCCCCGGGCGAGGCCATGCTGCTGCTGGACGAAGTGTGTTTCAATCGTTTGTGCAGGCCGGTGATGCGCTCGCTGAGCTACTACACAAACTTTTTTGATTTTTCCATTTTACGCAAACTGCTTTAAACGGAGGTATCTTATCTATGCGTCACCTGATCGATCCTTTGGATCTCACCCAGCAGGAGATCACACAGCTGCTTGATCTTGCCGACCGTATCTGCGCCGACCCTGCTGCCTATCAGGAGGTAGCCAACCATAAAAAGCTGGCCACCTTGTTCTACGAGCCCTCCACCCGCACCCGCCTGTCCTTTGAGGCAGCCATGCTGAACCTGGGCGGCCATGTACTGGGCTTCCCCAGCGAGAACGTATCCAGCGCCACCAAGGGCGAGAGCGTGGCCGACACCATCCGGGTGGTTTCCTGCTATGCCGATATCGTTGCCATGCGCCACCCCAAAGAGGGTGCACCGCTGCGTGCCTCCCGCTACTCCCGCATTCCGGTGATCAACGCCGGTGACGGCGGCCACCAGCACCCTACCCAGACCCTGACCGACCTGATGACCATCCGCCGCCGCATGGGCAGACTGGATGATCTGACCATTGGTCTGTGCGGTGATCTGAAGTTCGGCCGCACCGTCCACTCCCTGCTCAAGACCATGGCACGCTGCAAGAATGTGCGCTTTGTGCTGATCAGCCCGGAGGAACTGCGGGTGCCGGATTATATCATCAACGACGTGCTGGAGGCCAACGGCATCCCCTACAAGGAGACCCGCAGTCTGGAGGAATCCATGCCGGAGCTGGATATCCTGTATATGACCCGCGTGCAGAAGGAGCGCTTCTTCAACGAGGAGGACTACATCCGCCTGAAGAACAGCTATGTGCTGACCCGCGAAAAGATGGCGCAGGCCAAGCCCACCATGGCGGTGTTGCACCCCCTGCCCCGTGTGAACGAGATCGCACTGGATGTGGATGATGACCCCCGCGCCGCTTATTTTGAGCAGGTGCAGAACGGCGTTTACGTCCGCATGGCACTGATCATGACCCTGCTGGGGCTTGCAGACCCCAAAGCACCGAAGGAGGAGAACTGATATGTTGAATATTGACGAGATTCAGAACGGTATTGTCATCGACCACATCAAGGCAGGTACTGCCGTTGGTCTGATGGACCTGCTGGGCATTGCGGGCAACCGCACTGCCAGTGTGGCACTGATCCAGAATGCACGCAGCAAAAAGACGGCAAGCGGCCGCAAGGACATCATCAAGGTAGAGGGCGATGCCTCTTGGCTGAACCTAGATGTGCTGGCTTATCTGGACCCGAACATCAGCGTGACCATTATTGAAAACGGCAAGGCTGTCCGCAAGGAGCAGCCCAAGCCCCCCAAGCGTCTGGTGAACATTGTGCGGTGCAAGAATCCCCGCTGCATCTCCAGCATTGAAGAGGAGTGCGACCAGATCTTTGAGCTGAGCTCCAACGGCAAGTACCGCTGCATCTACTGCGAGCAGGAGCTGCAGGTAAAGCCGGAATAACGACACAGAAAAAGAGCTGCTGTATCAGGCAATTTTGCCGTACAGCAGCTCTTTTTTTGCAATAAAAATCTGACGGAACTCTCACCGACGCAAATGCCCTGTGCGGCAGATGCTCCATTCCCACAAGCAGCACCTGCCGGACAGAAATGCGACGTACCGAGTGACTTTATCAGCAGCAAACCCCAAAGTTCGCCGTTGAAAGCCCCGCCAGATGAGCTGCGCAGCGCACAAGGACTGCACAGCGAAGAGCAAAGGGAAAGCAGGGCAGCTTAACACGCACCGCTGCCCGGATCACTGCACAGGGGGCAAAGCTTCACCAGGTCTTCCTTTGGCCGCAAATCCGCCCTGCCCCGGCAGGAGGTCACCTTTACTGGCCTTAGTATAGCATTGTTGCGTGCCTGTTGCACAGAACATGTCATAAATTGTCGGTGCTCATGTCATGAACTGCGCACGGGATGGCGCAGGTAAACCGGAACCACCGGTCGCGGCAGCTCACGGTGTACTCGGCACCGTACTTGCGCAGCACGTCCTGCACGTTGGCAAGGCCCATGCCGTGGCCGCTCTCCTTTTTGGTGGTGCCGGGCAGCTTGCCCTCCTCCAGCAGCAGGTCTTCCTGCACGCGGTTGCGCACCGAGATCAGGTATTCTTCCGGCGTTTTGCGGATGCGCACATGCACCTCCGGCGGCAGGGCCTGCGCTGCGGCGCGGGTGGCGTTGTCCAGAAGGTTGGAGAGCACGATGACCATATCCATGCTGTCGAAGGGCATCCGCTTGAGATCGCACAGGTCAAAGTAAATGTTCACGCCAACTTTTGCCGCTTCTTCGTATTTTTTGCTCAGAATGGAATCCAGCAGCGGGTTGTGGGTATCCATGATGGTGGTGCCCGCCGCCACCGTTTTGCTCACGCTGGCAATGTAGGCCTGTGCGCCTTTCAGATCTCCCTGATCCAGCAGGGCGGTAAGGGCTGTCATGTGGTTGGTGAACTCGTGGGTCAGGCGGCGCTGTTCCGTGTAGGAATCCAGCAGGGCTTCGGCACGCTGCTGTTCCAGCTGAGCACGGTAGCGGGAGTTCTGCCGCTGCACCACCTGATCGTTGAACATCTGCACGATGGCGATATGCACCAGCACCGCCACGCTCATGCCAAAGGTGAGCAGCATGGTCATCCGGGTAGCGGGCTGCTGGGTCCCTGTGACCATCAGCACGATGTTCAGCACCACAGCCACCCCGGGAAAAAAGGACATCACCAGCGCCTGCAGCGGCTGCAGAGCACACTTCTGGTTCCAGCTGTACAGGGAATGCGCAACTGCTGCACCCACGATAAGGTTCGCGGCGCACAGCGCGATCAGGCAGCCGGGGTGCTGCCATGCTTCGCCGGTGCGCACTCCTGTGAACCAGGAGTAGGTATAGTTGACCGTGTTCTCCACCAGCAGGCACATGGTGCCGTTGATCAGGCAGGCGGTGAGCTTATCGGCAAAGGTTCCGCCAAACAGCTGCGCCGTAACAAAAAGGTACAGCACATTGAGCAGGACGCTCTGCACATTGAAAAATGACATTCCTGTTGCGAGTGACAGGCCCAGCTGCCCCATACACAGCAGCTCTGCCCACAGAACCGGCCAGCGCAGTTTTCCCCTGCCCAGATAGGCCCACTCCACCAGAATAAAGGCGTTCCCCTGGACCAGACACACCAGATGCCCCAGCATCATTTCCGCAAATGCATCACTCATCCACATACTGCCCCTTCCATTCCAGATATGCGTTCTGGATGGCCGCATAGCCTGCGCGGCTCACGCTCAGCTCCACCCCGTTTTTCAGCAGGGCGCGGTAGCTGCGGATGCTGCGCACATATTTCATGTTCACCACATCGCTGCGGCTCACCTGCAAAAAGCCGTTCTCGTAGAGCATGGGCGGCAGGTCGGCGATCTTGCCGTAGTAGGTGCAGATGGGCCGGCGGGCAATGTCGCCGTAGACGTTGATCTGGCGCAGGTCGCTTTCCAGATAATAGATCTGATCCAGCGGAATTTCCGTTTCGGTGCGGTTGTGGTGCACCGTCAGAGTCTTGCGCTGGTCGGTCAGGGCGGCAAGCAGGTCGTCCAGACACTTGGGCAGGGTGCGCGCAATGTCCCGCTTGAGCAGGTAGCGGTAGGCGTTCACCGTGTAGCCTTCCAGCGCAAATTCCAGATAGGCCGAAACATACACCAGCATCAGGCCGGGGCACTTCTGCTTGAGCTGACGGCCCAGCACCATGCCGTTTGCACCGGGCATGTCCACGTCCAGAAACGCCAGCTGATACAGCTCCAGCCCCGGCGTTGCAAGCACCTCGGCTGCGCTGGTGCAGACGGCGGTGTGCACCTGCACGCTGCGGGCGGTAAAGTAGACGGCGACATATTCTGCCATGCGCGCGCCGAACGCCGCATCGTCGTCACAGATCAGGATATGCATGGAAGGTTCCTTTCTGCCGCAAAAGGCCCCTCTTGCAGTAAGAGGGGCCAAAGTAACTATCAGAGAAATTTATCGTAGATGCCAAAGGCAAAGATGAACAGCACGATCACCGGCAGCACGCAGGTCAGGTAACCGCGCATCCAGTCGTGCATCTTGAGGCCCTTGCCGGTGTTGACTTCCTTTTTATAGTTGTCCCAGCCCCAGCCGTAGCGGGTGACGCAGAACAGCAGATACACCAGAGAGCCCAGCGGCAAGAACAGGTTGCTGACGAGGAAGTCCTCAAAATCCAGCACAGCGCCGCCGAACACGGCGAAGCCATCCCATGCCCAGAGGTTGTAGCCCAGCACGCAGGGCAGCGACAGTGCCGTGATGAGCACAAAGTTGACCAGACTG
>ENA-OVFO01001356-OVFO01001356.1-human-gut-metagenome-genome-assembly--contig:-NODE-1356-length-10890-cov-3.591970_pt1 | contig 10890 bp, 9 predicted proteins | sample MGYA00237761_ERZ505401 | MGnify/ENA primary metagenome ERZ505401 (study PRJEB26158, sample SAMN06016330) | human gut metagenome | biome: human gut; feature: ankylosing spondylitis patient; material...
TTTTCGTAATAAATGATATCATACTCCAAACGTTCCAGCATCTGGTCGACAGTACTGGCATACCCGTACTTGACCATTCCTAAAGAGGTAATTCCCGGCTTCACATTATGTAATAAATAATAATACGGAGCCCGCTGGACAATCTGATCAATAAAATATTTCCGTTCCGGTCTAGGACCAACCAACGACATATCCCCTTTCAATACATTCCAAAACTGAGGTAACTCATCCAAACGATACTTTCGCATAATAGCACCAAAAGGTGTAATGCGGGACTTGGGACCACTGTCTTCAGCATCCACATACATCGTCCGAAATTTATAAATCATAAATGGACGGCCATGAAAACCAATTCGCTCCTGCCGGTAAATAATCGGACCCGGCGAATCTTTCTTCACACGCCAGGCTATATATGCGAACAAAGGAGATAATACAATCAATACTATACAAGAAACAAACCGATCAGAAAACGCCTTGATATTTTTCTCTGCTTCCGAAAAGTTATTCTCAGTAATTTCGGCTAATGGAACTGCACTAATCGTCTTCAACCGCACCTTCGAAAACAAAATAGTCTTCTTATCTATCCATACCTTGATAGGCTTTTTATATTGATACAAAGAATAAAGGAACTTGGACAAAGCCGTTTCATCCAATGCATCTGTTGCCACAACCAATTCTTCTATTGGATACTGCTTCATCAAATCAGGAAGATCTGCTGAATTTCCCAATATCTGTTCTGAATCTACATGAAGATCCTCTTTGGATGAAATACGGACAAAGCCCGTAACTTTAGTACCAACCTTCTCTAAATACCGAGAAAGCAACAAGGCCTTCTCTCCTATTCCCAAGACTAAAACGTGAATGGCAAAATCCCCTTGCTGAATCCTTTTCAACAAATGCATCGTCAAACGTAAACGGAATAGATAGGTAAGGGTAAAATGCAAGCCCAACAATTCAAAGAAAAAATAGTAATATATCTGATACCTGATAGGAAGTTCATTCAGAATCAAGAACATAAAGATTCCAAATACACCTATCACCGAAGATATAAGTGTTACCCAAAATTCGGAAAGCCTTGACTTGGCCAATGATTTATTATAATAACCCGAGAAATAATAGATCACCAACCAATAAAATGGGATGAACACCTGACCCAACCAAACAGACGGGTATAGCAAAAATTCATCTAATGTATTTGCGTCTCGAAAAACAACCTGCTGATAATAACGCAATACATTGAAGGCAAACCATACCAAGACTGCTGTCAGGAAGTCGGTAATGATATATTTCCAAGTCTCTTTACTATAACTCATACGAATTATCGGATAATCTGAAACACTCCACCGCTTCCCAATTTAATAATACTTGATGGAGAAGCCTTAGTCATATCATCCTGACGATAAGTTACAATATAATCAACTCCCTGTTTGATTTCTTCTGAAATTTCACTGAAATTAGCAGGCGAAGGTTCTCCGCTAACATTGGCCGAAGTTGAAACCAACGGTTTGCGAAACTGAAAACAAAGCTTGTTTGAGAACGTTTCCTGTGAAATACGGATACCGATACTTCCATCTTCACCCAGTAAGTTGGGCGCTAAATTTTTACCTTTCGAATAAATAAGTGTCAAAGGTTTGTCTGCTACCTCTATCAAACTCCACGCAACCTCAGGCACATCTTCTACATACGTTTCCAGTTTGGCCGGATTATCCATCAAAACCAACATGGCTTTATTATCGGCCCGCTTTTTCAGATCATAGACTTTACGGACAGCCTCTTCGTTTGTCGCATCGCAACCTATTCCCCAAATTGTATCTGTCGGATAAAGGATCAATCCTCCTTGCTGCATGACCCGACAAGCATTTTTTATATCTTCTTCTATTGATATCATTGTTCGCTCTTTTTTAGTCAGACAAAAATACAAATCATTCTGCGTACTTAGAAAAAATAACAAGAAAAAAACTATTTTTGTAACAGAACTGAAAGAAACCCGATTATAATTTCTAACTTTACGGATTAATTCAAGCACGCTGCTTGAACTTTCATATTGTGGTCTTGATTTGCGACAGAAAACAGACTCCTAGGCAGACAGCTACAACGAAGAAATCTTGTACGATGAAGCACATGCATCATGCCTTTCGACTTTCGCAATATGGAAGATGAGATTAGATAAAAAGAAAAAGAATATATAAATGACTAACAAATGGAATTATCAACCTCCAACACAGACAGAAATTCAAGAAAGAGACCATCTGGCTGCCGAACTGGGACTCAGTCCGGTAATCAGCTTGTTATTGGTTCGGCGTGGATTAAAAACTGCCAAAGAGGTAAAGAAGTTTTTCAGACCTAGTCTGAACGACTTGGAAGATCCTTTTCTGATGCCCGATATGCAGAAGGCTGTCAGCCGGCTTAATCAGGCTTTAGGCGAAAAGGAGAAAATCCTCATCTACGGGGATTATGATGTGGACGGCACAACTGCCGTATCGCTCGTGTATAAGTATTTAAGAGCTTATACTTCGAATTTATTCTATTATATTCCCGATCGTTATGACGAAGGATCCGGAATATCCATTAAAGGAATTGATTATGCGTATAGCCAAGGTGTTACCTTGATTATTTCGCTGGATTGTGGTATCAAAGCGATCGACAAGATTGAGTATGCCAAGGGAAAAGGGATTGATTTCATCATCTGTGATCACCACATGCCGGACGAAGTACTGCCGGATGCCGTAGCTGTGCTCGATGCCAAACGGAAAGATTCGATCTACCCCTATGAACATCTGTCGGGTTGTGGAGTCGGATTCAAGTTTATGCAGGCTTTTGCCATCAGCAATAAACGTCCCTTTTCAGAATTGGAAAAATTGCTGGAGTTTACAGCTGTCAGTATCGCTTCAGACATTGTGCCTATTACGGGTGAGAACAGAATCCTGGCTTACTACGGACTTCGGCAAATCAACAGTAATCCCAGTATAGGATTAAAAGGGATTATTGATGTGTGTGGATTGTCGGGGAAGGAAATTACGATCAGCGACATCGTATTTAAAATCGGCCCGCGTATCAATGCTTCCGGGCGTATGATGAAAGGCGAAGAAGCCGTCGAGCTGTTGTTGGCTAAAGATAGTACGATTGCCCGCAAGATGAGTGAGAATATCAATCAATATAACGAAGAAAGGCGGGAGCTCGACAAAAAGATTACCGACGAGGCCAATGCCATCATCAATGAGTTTAACGATATCGACAACCAGAAGGCTGTCATCGTTTACAATCCGAAATGGCATAAGGGGATTATCGGGATTGTGGCTTCCCGGCTTACCGAAAAGTATTATCGCCCGGCTGTTGTCTTGACCAAATCATCGGATCTGATTACGGGTTCGGCCCGTTCTGTGACAGGCTTCGATATCTATAGGGCTATCGAAGGATGCCGGGATTTGCTGGAAAGCTTTGGTGGACATACGTATGCAGTGGGCTTCTCTTTAAAGGAAGAGAATCTGGAAGCCTTCAGGCAGCGGTTTTTCCAATTGGCAGCCGAACATATCATTCCGGAACAAATGATTCCTCAGTTGGATATTGACGCGATTCTGGATTTGAAAGAGATCACGCCCAAGTTCCTAAGTGACCTGAAGAAGATGAGTCCGTTTGGTCCTAACAACCAGAAACCGATCTTCTGTACATACGGTGTACAAGACTATGGAACCAGCAAGCTCGTCGGACGGGATCAGGAACATATCAAACTGGAGATTATTGACAGTAAAGCAGCCAGTGTGCCTATTCATGGAATTGCTTTCGGCATGAGCCAGTATAACGCGCACATCAAACTGATGAAGCCTTTCAACATCTGCTACACCATCGAAGAGAGCATTTACAATGGGAATGCTTCCTTCCAGCTGATGATTAAGGATATTAAGACCGAAACAAACTAAAGAAAAATTTCGTATGACATCGTTTCAAGAAGTACTGAAGAAGTACTGGGGATACGATTCCTTCAGACCGCTTCAGGAAGAGATTATTCAGTCCGTCTATGAGGGAAACGATACACTGGGATTGATGCCAACAGGTGGTGGCAAATCTATTACGTTCCAGGTGCCGGCTTTGCTCATGGACGGTATTTGTATTGTTGTAACTCCACTAATCGCCTTGATGAAAGATCAGGTGGACAACCTGAAACGTATCGGGATCAAGGCAACTTCCGTTCATTCCGGGATGAGCCGGCAGGAGATTATCACCCAGCTTGAAAACTGTATCTTTGGTGAATACAAATTCCTGTATGTTTCTCCCGAACGGCTGGGTACAGAAATCTTCCTGGCCAAACTCCAGGCAATGAAGGTTAGTCTGCTGGTGATCGACGAGAGTCACTGTATTTCCCAGTGGGGATATGATTTCCGTCCTTCGTATCTGAAGATTGCAGAGATCCGGAAGCAGTTGCCCGATGTCCCGGTGCTGGCTCTTACGGCTACTGCCACGCCGGAAGTAGTGGATGATATCCAAAACCGGTTGCTCTTTCAGAAGAAGTGTGTCTTTTCCAAAAGTTTCGCACGGAAAAACCTGGCTTATATCGTTCGGCAGACGGAAGATAAACTGCAGATGCTGGTGCACATCCTCAGCCGTGTGCCGGGAACGGCTATTGTTTATGTCCGCAACCGGAAAAAGACCAAAGAGGTGGCTGAGTATTTGCGTAAAGAAGGTTTCACGGCTGATTTCTTCCATGCCGGACTGAATCACGACGAGAAAGAAAGGAGACAGAATTTATGGAAGAACAACGAAATCCGTGTCATTGTCGCTACGAATGCCTTTGGTATGGGAATCGACAAGCCGGATGTACGTGTCGTGGTGCATCTGGATATGCCGGGGTCGCTCGAAGAATATTATCAGGAAGCCGGACGGGCCGGACGTGACGAGCGTAAGGCTTATGCGGTTGCTCTCTGCTCGCCTACCGATACGGCCCAGCTGAAGAAGCGTATCAGTGATGAATTTCCTCCCAAGGAATTTATTTACCGGGTGTACGAGGCACTGGGCAATTATTTCCAGATCGCTGTCGGCTATGGGCTGGATACGGTACACGACTTCATGCTGACCGATTTCTGTTCGGCTTTCAAGCTGCCCATCACACAGACGCACAGTGCCATCAAGTTGCTGGAGCTGGCAGGTTATCTGGAATATGTGGAAGAAGTGGATAATGCCTCCCGACTGATCTTTACCGCTACACGCGAAGAGTTGTACAGTTATCTGCGGCAGGACGAACTGACGGATGCTGTCATCAAGACGATTCTCCGGTCATACACGGGGTTGTTTGCCGATTATGTTTACATCAATGAGAGTCTGATTGCTACCCGTGCCGGTTGTACGCCCGACGAGGTGTACCATCTGCTGGTGGGACTTTCTAAATACCGCATTGTGAATTATGTCCCGCAGAAGAAGACACCGCTGATCATCTACCGGCAAGTCCGTGAAGAGCAGAAGTATCTGTCGATCCCCCGGTCAGCCTACGAAGAAAGAAAGGCGCGCAACGAGGCGCGTATCAGTAAGGTGTTGGAATACATTCACAACGCGCATATTTGTCGGACCCGTATCTTACTGGGGTATTTCGGTGAGAAACAGGACAAGGATTGCGGCACGTGTGATGTTTGTCTGCAACGGCATAGCAGCGGATTGACCAACGCTGAGTTCCACACAATTCAGGGGGCTTTGGAAGAGTTGCTCCGGCAAGGTCCGCTACCGGTTTCTACTCTTTTGCAGGCAATGGATTTCCCGCAAGAGAAGGTGTTGCAGGTGTTGCGTTTCCTGGCAGACAACGACGCGCATTTTCATTTGGAGGAAGGAGTTTGTCAATTGATAATTGACGATTGACAATTGACAATTCAATCCCAAAGTGTGTAGAGGCGCAGCGTGCTGCGCCTCCGGCAGGCAGTATTGCATATACGGCAGTTGGAGATAAAGAAATCTATTCTCTCCGTTTCCGCATAGGCTCTTGATACCGTCCGTTGGAGGCGCAGCACGCTGCGCCTCTACAGTCATCAATTGTCAATTATCAATTGTCAATTCAAACGAAGTTTGTACGCCCTGTCTCCTACCCGCACGATGTAGATGCCAGGTTGCAGGCCGTGGTATTGCTTCAGGCCTACTTGCTCTTCATTCTTCACGACCACGCCGCTCATGCTGACGATGATGACTTGCTCACGCTGCGGGGTTTGAACATAGAGGTTGCCATCCTTCGTATAGACTTTCACGCCCTCGATAGATTCGATACCCGTCGGGTCTTCTTTTTCTTCCGCACCTTCGGCTTTGATGTAGATGTGATTCCAGATGTTTTTAATCGGGTATTCGCCGGGCTGAACGCCTTCCGGAAGTTCGTTCCAAGTACCGTAGTAGCTGCGCTTGTAATAGACTTTGAAGTTATCGAAGGTATAGTTCGCTGTGTCTTTCTCTACAGAGACGGTGATAGAACCGCCTTCGCGTACCACACGCTTGCTGGGGATGACTTTCACACCGTCGCAGACGTCTTCTACATAGATGTTGTAGTAGCTGATGGGATCGGGCGGAGTGGGCTTGCTGATGCTTACCTTGAACTTCACCGAACCCCGATACGTACAGTCATCGTATGTGGCGGTGATGGTGGTCGTGCCGGTGCCTTTGATCGTGAAGGCTTGACGGTTGGTGGAATAGGAAACGGCCTTACTACGTAATGTTACGAGTTCTACCACATCTTCATTGGCTACACTCCATTTCCAGCAATTTGGCTCTTGTGAGAGGTTTTCCCCATAGACAATAGCAGTAAGGGTAAACTCATCCTGGTCGGTGGTGAAGGAGAGGTTGGTTGAACCGGTAGATCCGACTTTTACCTTTTCTCTGACTTGCACCACGCAGGTAGCCGTCTTGCCGCCGTCTGCCATAGCAGTAATAGTAGCCTTACCCGCAGCCATGGCGGTAACTTTACCATCATCATCCACCATAGCCACTTCGGGTTTATCGCTACTCCATATCACCGTTTGGTTGGTGGCGTTGTCGGGTTCTATGGTGGCAGTGAGGGTTTCGCTTTCGTCGGTGTAAAGGGAAAGTTCGCTCTTATCCAATGTTATGCTGGTGACAGGATAGTATTGCTCAAACCCGGCGGTTACAATCACATCATTGGCGGGCATGGTGAAAGTGGTGCTTACGCTGGACGGATCGTCAAAGGTGACACCTTCGTTTGAAGAAGTCCAGCCGGTAAAGCGGTAGCCCGGATTGGCAGTAGCGGTGAGGGTCACGATTGCGCCTGCTGCCGCCGTGGTCTTGTCAGCGGTGGCTGTGCCAGCTACCGATGGGGTAACATCTGCGGAGATGGTGTAGGTGGGCTTTGCATTGACCGTCACGGAGCAGGTGGCAGATTTCCCGCTACCATCAGCAGCGGTGGCGGTGATGGCGGTGCTGCCCACACTTACAGCGGTAACTTTACCGTTTGCGTCTACCGTGGCAACACCTGTATCGCTGCTCTCCCAGTTAATGGATTTATTGCTGGCGTTGTCCGGCGTGATGGTAGCGGTGAGGGTTCCTTCGTCGCCCACATAAAGGGTCAGAGTATTAAGGGACAGCGATACGCCTGTAACTTTGTAGGTCACACTACCGCTTGGAGTCCCGTTTAAGGTGCCGCCGTTGACCGTCAGCTTGCCGTTCGTGTCCAGAGAGGCCCCCTCCGGGATGGTCAAGCTCTCGCCCTCGCCAATCTCCAAATCCTCCTGCAAGGTCACATTGCCGTACACAGTGCCTTCCATGCCGTTCCAGATGATGCCACCTGTTTCCTTGCCACCTGTTCCGTACTGAACCCCAGTAGAAGAATTATTCGTAATTCCACCGGCACTGCCGTTGGCTCGCACGGTGGCGTTGCCGCTGACGGTCAGGTTGGGTGTGCCGGAGCCGGATCCACCGGAGCCAAATACGAAGCGAATTCCTGAAACATTATTCGACGGTGCTGTAGCAGTTAGACTGCCGCCATCCACGGTGAGTGATGCGCTTGAGTTTTCGCTATTACCGCTCTGCACGGTAACGACATTGCTATAGGAACTTGTGGCTGTGACCTTTGCGTTCTCGATGCTCAGGGTAGCATTACCGCCTATGCTGGTAACCTGGATTGTTAGATAATTTGAGTTGACAACCAAGGTGCCGTTGCCCGTGATGTTCAAGGCGGCATTGCCCCCTGAGGAACGAACATGAATCCCTGTGCTGACTCCTTCAATCTTATTGTTGCCCTCTTGCTGGACGGTCAATCCTGCATCCCCGCTTTGATTGATCACGCCAATGGCCGCTCCGGCAATATTACTAAGGGGGAGGTCGCTAGCATACAATTCTTTTTGAATGGTGGCGTCGTGCAAGGTCAGCGTGCTGCCGTCCCACTTGATGTTGTAGTTGTTGGCATTTGCGCCATCTTTCACCACTTCTCCGCTTTCGTTTGTGGTGGCGTAAACGATATTGTCAGAACTTCCGGCAAGCGCCACGCCTCCCACATAAACGGTATTCATATCCGCCGCCAACGCCGTGACGGGCAGCAGCAGAAGCCAGATAAATAAAGTAAAGATTTTCTTTATAAGCGGACACAGCCATAAGGGCCGCACCCGCTTGTTAGTTGTTTGTAAAATGTTTTTTCCCATATTTGTTTCCCCATTAGATTACGTTCGTTTTTGGGAAACAACGGGTATTGGGACGAAATTTTAATCGATCGGATAGAAATCGTTTTTTACCAAATCATAGAAGGCATCCAGCAAAACATGAGACCGAGGATTTGCCCGGTGCAAATAGATTGACACATATATAGTATAATCTTCCGTTACTGCCGACGCATCATATTTTCGGATATTCCCGTCGTTATACTTCTTGAACCAGCGGTCAAACAAGTTTTTCCGCTTTTCTTCTTTACCATCCAAACTGTCACACACCATCAACATTGCCCTTTGTTTATCACGGAAAAAAGATTGCAAAATAGAAACGACTGTTACTGAAATTCTGACATCCAAGGGATGTGGCTTGTCCGTTTCCCGTTCGGTATTGAATGTGTAAACATCGGAAAAAGCTGGATGATAGTTGGAAAATTCTATAAAATAAGCATGGTAAATAATGCCATGCTTTGTTTGAAATGAATAGTCCCAATCTTTATTCTTTACCACTTCATACGGGCGTTGCAAACTTGATTCCACGATCTTTGGCTACTTGTTTGATGTCTTCTCCTTTTTGAATACACTCCCGTATGGCTTGTTTGTCGTCCAACACTCGACGGAAAACGGATTGGACTTTTTGTTCTGTCTTTTTTTTCATAAGGCTTCGTCTTTTATTTACACGACAAAGGTAACTTATTTTCTGACACAGAACTATCTATTTCGATTAAAATTCTTTCAAAGACCGCTTGTTTCCCAATAGTTTGTTTTTTTAATGATGATGCCCCGTCCTTTCAGCATCAAGCCGGAAAGGACGGAGCACGTCCGGGCGGAGGTACAAATCCACCCGGACAATTGTTACTTCTCAACGGTTTCGCCTTCTTCCGGCTTGTTGGACTTCTTTTGTGCCTGACTCTGGGTGTAGCTTGTCTTGTGATTGGCAATCACGCGGTTCATCTCGTTGATGACCGAAACGACAAACTCCAGATCTTCGGGCGTAGCAGCCATGAGGGCAGCCGCCGAGATGAGGGTACACATATTCTGATACACCGTGTCGGTCTTGCTCCGTGCATCCTTCAGGTTATCGCCCTCGGTCAGGGCGCGTTCACTTGTCCGTTTGTTTTTAGCCGCGTCGAAGTTGTTGTTGGCTTCTTCCAGCTCGTCTACCGTAGCATCCAACCCCAGCGTCGTGACCGCCGCCGTGTTTTCTTCCTTTCGTAAATCCAGGATCAAACCCTTAATCAGAGAAGTTTCGGCATCGTCGGCCGCCCCTTGTGCCCCTTTGTAAGGACGGAGCACCACGTCGAGCTGCTGGGCAGCAGCCTTGACCGCAGCCTTCGAAGCCTTCAGGCCATTCGATACCATGTAGAACATGACCGACAGCAGGCGGTCGCGCTCGGCATCTTCCTCGTCCATCTTGATGGTATTAGTATTGGCGGAACTCTTTCTGTTCTGAGGTGAAACAAGGTAAAAATCACGAATCGGAGTGTACATGTGATCTACCACCGTTGGCAGATTTTCAGTACCGGATCACATGTGATTTCCCTTTGAGAATAAATTTTTGGTATCAGATCAGGTGTGATCTGGCCTTGTCAATGAATTTTTGGTCCCAGATCTCTGGTGATTTCGTCTGTTTTTAGATTTTCGGTCCTTGATCACTAGTGATTTTCTTCTGCAAATGGATTTTCGGTGGCAGATCACATGTGATCTTGCACTGAAAATATTTTTTCGGTCTCCGATCATATGTGAGCGACCACTGCGAAAGATTTCGCACTCAAAATCACATGTGATCTACGACTAAAACGGAATTGTTTAACACAAAAAAGGAATGACTATGAATGTATTTCCTGCAATCGAAGGTAGTTCATGCTATCGCTACAACAACGCCTTGCATATGAGTTTCCACGACCACATGCACCAGGTGTTTGCCGGCTATTTGGAGGACTACCTGAAGAAACTCAATTTGACGCAGGCCATAGTAGATGAGTATGGGGACGATGTGGAGGTCGAACAAGACCTCAACAGAAAGAGTTCCGCCAAGACAACAGTTCTCTTTTCCTATTGAGAAGTATGGCAAATTAAATAAAAATAATTGAAAGTGCAGGTATAGGAAGAGTTGATTTTGGTATTGGATTTGGTGTTCGTATCTGTTCTTTTGGCTTGTCGCAGACTGTGTACGTTCTTTTGCCTTGATGCAAAAGAACCAAAAGATCAAGTGATTGTCCGTTCTTTCTGGCTTGACCCAGAAAGAACCAAAGAAGTCAAGGCTGCGTCT
>ENA-OVFO01001357-OVFO01001357.1-human-gut-metagenome-genome-assembly--contig:-NODE-1357-length-10888-cov-2.837072_pt1 | contig 10888 bp, 8 predicted proteins | sample MGYA00237761_ERZ505401 | MGnify/ENA primary metagenome ERZ505401 (study PRJEB26158, sample SAMN06016330) | human gut metagenome | biome: human gut; feature: ankylosing spondylitis patient; material...
CCCCGGGAAAGTATACTTGGCAAAATACGGCGTCGTCTCCAACAGCGGATTTTGATCCTCATATTTTTCAAGACCGGTTAGTTCCAGATATTCCGCATACCGGCCAATCATGGCATCCGTATTGATGTCTTCCCATTGCAGTCCGGTCCGGACATAGAATTCATAAATTTTGCCGGTATCCGCATCCAGATAAATATCCAGAAAACGGTTACTCTTATCCGCATTCCTTACGTCCGTAGACAGGCTGATTTTCCATACAGAGAGATTATTTCTCGGCTCCAAAACATCGATAGCAGAGCAGATCACCGCTTCGTAAGAGTCTTCCGAAACTTCCTTTACTTCGTCGGGAAGAATTCCCTGCTCCTTCAGGATCTGAATCTCTCTGTTACATGCCTCATATACCGCTTCCTCCTGAATCTGTCCCTCTCCCGGTTGCTGACGATTCTCTACAAACGCATAGGTACCCGTCATTTCTCCGTAGTTTCCTGCCTCACTGTCCACTCTGGTCAAAAAACGCAGTTCACTCTCCGGCAGGGTCTGACTGCTCAGACATCTCCCCAAAAGATATAGTTTCTGATTGCTGCTCATGCGGTAACGGTATCCTTCCGCACCTTCCACCGCCTCTGTGGTAATACTGTTTAAGAGTCTCTCATCACTTTTGGCCGCGATCCATTCCGGTCCCCACAGAGCCGCAAGAATGACCACAACTGATACCGCAAAGCCCAAAGAACAGCTCTTCCATCTATTCATCCGACTTCACCCCCTCATCCGGAATCAGAAAGCTCATGCAGCTTCCAAAGCCCTGTGTACTCTCGATCTTCAGGCTGCTGTGATGCAGTTCCAGAATAGCGGTGCACAGTGCAAGCCCCAGTCCCGCTCCGTTATGAGCCCTGGATCTGGATTTATCCACCATATAAAAAGCTTCCGTGATCTTATGAAGTTCTTCCTCGGGGATGCCAATTCCTTCATCCCGTACCTGAAAATAATAACCGTTCTCCATGTGCCTTCCTGTGATCTCCACGGTCTGCCCCTCCTCGGAGGCTTTGATGGCATTATCGGTCAGATTGATCAAAACAGTCTTCAACAGGTTCTCCTCGGCATAGAGTTCTCCCTTTTCCCAGCAGATGTCAACCTTCACCCTGCTGTCTTCTGGGTTATTGGTCTCATCATAGATTTCCTGCAGATACGAGAAAATACCGGAGACATTTGTGGTCTTACGATCGATCTCCTTACGTCTGGTCACAATGATGTCCAGCAGTCTGAGTGCCATAGTCTCCAGGCGTTTTCCCTCTGTATAAATATAATTGGCACAGAGAAAATGCTTCTCCTCGTCCAGTTTGCGGGAACGCAGCATATCCGCGTAACCGATTATAGCTGTCAGCGGTGTCTTCAGTTCATGGGAAAATGCGGCAATAAAATCTTCTCTGGCTCTGACTTCATTTTCCAAATTCTGAATATTCTGCTCCAGTGCTTCTGCCATATGGTTGAAATCCGCAGTCAGCTGTCCCATTTCATCATTACTGATCTGCTCCGCGCGATAGCTGTATTCTCCCTCCGCCATTTTGCCGGTAGCCTGCGTCAGAAGCCGGATCGGTCGGGTCAGCCAGCAGGCGATCAGCGTCATCACAGCGCCACTGCACAACAGTACGATCACCGTCACCTGACGATACATCCGAAATCCTTCCGTCCTCTCCGTATATACCGCAGTTACATTTTTCATGGTCTCTAACGTCAGCAGACGGTCGGACACATTGATTCTTGTCTGTGTCTGGATATAATAGGAATCCCCCGACTGCACTACCCGGTACACTCTCGTATTTTCTCTGCGTTCTTCCCACAGAGAAGTATCCCCGGTAAACCCTTCGCTGACATACAGCACCTTACCGTTCTCATCGCTGATCCGCAGCAATCTGTTGCCGTGCTGTCCACTGTTCTCCAGGTATACTCCGATCTGTTCCACCGTTCCGTCCGGAAGTACATCATATTTGGACGGAATATTTAAAGCTGCCGTCTCAAAAGCGAACCTCAAAATACTACTTTCATCCAGTGCCTGTCTGGTCTCACGCTCCATGGAGGTCTGAAACACATAATTTACAAAAAAATAACCGCTTGCTCCGCATGCCGCTGCCATGATCAGCATGGTGCACAGCAGAATTTTCCAGGAAAATTTCATTCTTTTCTCCTCTTGTCCACTTTCCTACAAGAATTCCTCGTTCTCAGGCAATCTCCAGCCGGTATCCTACCTTATATACCGCTACCAGCTGATTCTCCCATCCCATTTTTTTGCGCAGGCGCTGCACATGCAGCTCCAGAGTCCTGCTGTCCCCGTCATATTCTTCTCCCCATACCTTTTCGTACAGGCTTTCCTTGAATAAGGCAATATTTTTATTCTGAATAAATAACACCAGAAGTCCGTATTCCTTGTTGGTAAGTACCACAGGTACGCCCGCTTTCATCACCATTCTGGCTTCCATATCCACCACTACATCTCCTGCGGACAGCTGCGCTCCCCGTTTGTGGAATCTGCGCAGTACCACTTCTACCCTTGCCAGCAGTTCCACCACATCAAAGGGCTTCACCAGATAATCCTCCGCCCCCAGACGCAAGCCTTTTACCCGGTCCTTTACATCTCCCTTGGCGGTAATGAAGATCACCGGGATCTTTAAAGGTCTGATATATTCCATAATATCAAAACCGTCCACTCCCGGAAGCATAATATCCAGTAAGATCAGATCAAAGGTTTCCTTCTCGATCAGTTGCCATCCTGTACACTTTTACAAAAATATCCTGCTGCCGACAGATTCAGGTCGATCAGGTCACAGATTGGCTTTTCATCATCCACGATCAATATTTTTATCATTATGTCTGCCACCCCCAATAGGCACGGATCTTCGTCACCAGTGCCTCCAGAGTATCCTCCTCCGTACATTCATAATTTTCTGTAAAATCAGTATCCTTCTCAAATCCGGCCGTCCGTTGGTAATAAATGGTGCACACGGTGTCCACCAACAATTCCCCGTCTTCTCCTTCATAGCTGTATTTTGCAAACACCACCAGATCCTTCAGGCCGTCACCGTCCAGGTCCTTTCCCTGGATTCCCTTCAGCGCATAGAGATTGTCGTAATCCTCCATGGGTTGAAAACTCCACACAATATTTCCCTGTTCATCGATCAGATAGATCATGAACACGTCATATTCCGCCATCCGGTAGGTGCCCAGAACCACCTTTAATTTTCCCAGCTTTTCAAAATTACGGGTATAAGACTGTTCCTCGATGACATTGAAATTGTGGTTCAGAAGATCTGCCAGTGTCTCCGCCGTATAGAGGAATTCCGTAGAACGCCCGTCTCTTACAAAATTTAAAATACAGGCAGGGTTCTTGTTCATATCAAAGCGGTTGATCTTGTCTGAGATCCGATAATCACGGTAAAAGTTTCCATCGTCCTGGAACAGAACATCTCCTACTTTGTAGGATTCTTCCTGATAATCCCCCCTGTCATTATGGCACTGGACGATCAGGATGATATCCGTATCTCTGTCATTGTCTACATCCTGAAAAGAAACCGAAGCCAGTTTTTTCACCGGCTGCCGCATTTCTCCCAAATAGCAGTAATTTGCTTCCAGCTGGTCCGTCTTGTACAGAATCTGCCCGGAAGCATCCGCGATAAATACCGCCAGTCTGTGGTACCTTGTATCCAGTGCCGCATAGAACCAGACTTCATCCCCGAGTTCCTCTGTCGTATCTACGGCTTCCTCCGGAAGTTTTTGCAACGGCATCGCAAAGATCTGATCCTCCAGCAGGCGGAATCCCTGGTTCTCCAAATCTCCAATCTTTTCTATCCTGTCAAAGCGTTCCCGGTATCGTTCGTACTCCTCCGCCACCAGTTCTCCGTGTTCCCCGGCCGCAGTCACAGAAAAAGAAACGGCGGAAAGCTGCGCAGATAAAACTACAAAAAGCACAATACTCACTATGCTGAGCATGATTCTTCTCTTCCTGTGTTTCGGCATCTTTCCACCTCCTTTGTATCGTTATTTGATTTGTTGTTTTATTCCATTTTCTTTTACAGATCGTCAATAATAATGTGTCTGGGTTGTCCTGTGATCATGATCGGAGTCAGCTCCGCCTGGATCAAAGGTTCGATATAATTTTTCATATCTTCCGTCACATAATCGCCTGCTTCGTTGATCCAGGAACGAGGCACCTTTTTCTCCAGATTGGCTACTTTGTGTACATCATAGAGATCCGTAGTGCAAATATAGGGATCCTGAGATACTCTCTTTAAGATCACCATCTGACCGGTCTTGCCTTCAAAAGCTGCCTTTACCGCAGTTCCACCTACCTGATAAGCCTCGGTGATATCCACGCGGGAGGTCAGATGTCCGGCACAGCGCTGCAGAGTAGACAGTTCAATAGCTCTGGATTTGCAGCCCAACTTTTCAATGATCAGGTCAGACAAATATTTGCCCGTACCGGATAACTGTACATGGCCGAAAGAATCCGTCTTGTCGGAAGGTGCAGACAATTCGCAGACATATCTTCCGTCTGCCGTCTTGATTCCTTCGGACACTGCAATGACAATGGACTGTTTCTCGCTGACCAGTTTCTTGACCTTTTTCAGAAAATCATCCACATCAAAGGCTACTTCCGGCAGGTAGATCAGATCCGGGCCTTCACAGTCTTCACTCTTGGCCAGTACTGCTGCTCCGGTGAGCCATCCGGCATTTCTTCCCATGATCTCGATGACAGTCACACTCTGCATCTCATAGATCAGGCCGTCACGTACCAGCTCCTTGGTAACGGTAGCAATATATTTTGCCGCACTTCCGTAACCAGGCGTATGATCCGTACCCTCTAAGTCGTTATCAATGGTCTTGGGTACGCCGATAAAACGGATCGGGTTGCCCACTGTCTCTGCATAATCGGAAAGCTTTTTGATGGTATCCATGGAGTCATTGCCGCCGATATAGAAAAATGCCATGATCTCCAGTTCTTCCAGAATTGCAAATATTTTCTCGTAAATAGCTTTATCTTCACTGATCTCCGGCAGCTTATAGCGGCAGGATCCCAGAAAGGAAGCCGGTGTTCTCTTCAAAAGTTCCACATCCATGTCGTTGCGGATCTTTTCCCCCAGATCCACGATCTTTTTCTCCAACAAACCCTGAATGCCATAGCGCATACCGTATATGGTATCCGCTCCCATATCCTTTGCTGTCTTGTAGACACCTGCCAGACTGGCATTGATCACCGCTGTGGGGCCTCCGGACTGTCCTACGATCACATTTTTTTTCATAATTTTTCTCCCTCTGTTGATTCGTTACCATACATCGACGGGGATTTCTCCTGCTCGATTTGCATACGTAAAACACCCACCAATCGGATCCTCCGGTTGATGGGTGTTCTCATTCTTAAGGTTCCGTCGAACCTATTTTACCAAACTTACAGTCTCTCTGGCAATAGCAAGTTCCTCATTCGTAGGAATTACCATAACAGTGGTCTTGCTGTCAGGAGTGGAAATAGCGATCTCCTCGCCACGCTTGTGGTTCGCCTCCTCATCGATGGATACTCCCAAGAAGCCCAAATGCTCGCATACCAGGGAACGAACTAAAGGTGCGTTCTCGCCGATACCTGCGGTAAAGCAGATCACATCTACACCGTTCATGGCTGCTACATAAGAGCCGATATATTTTGCCACACGGTAGCAGTAAGTGTTCATGGTACGGATGCAGTGTGCATCGCCGTTGTTGTAACCTGCTTCCAGATCACGGAAATCGGAAGACAGATTGTTGGACAGACCATATACACCGGACTTCTTGTTCAGAACGGTCATGATCTCGTCGATGTTCTTGCCCTCTTTGTGAGCGATGAACTCCATGATGGCAGGATCGATATCACCGGAACGGGTTCCCATGATCAGACCTTCCAGAGGTGTCAGACCCATGGAGGTGTCTACACACTTGCCGTTCTTAACAGCGGATACGCTGGCACCATTGCCCAGGTGGCAAACGATGATCTTCAGATCTTCGTACTTTTTGCCCAGAACCTCAGCAGCCTTCTTGGATACATAAGAGTGGCTGGTTCCGTGGAAGCCGTAACGTCTGATCTTGTATTTCTCATAATACTCGTAAGGCAGACCGTACATATAAGCTTCCTCAGGCATGGTCTGATGGAAAGCGGTGTCAAATACAGCTACCATGGGAGTGGTGGGCATCAGCTTCTTGCATGCATTGATACCGATCAGGTTAGCAGGGTTATGTAAAGGAGCCAGGTCGTTGCATTCCTCGATGGCTTTCATAACTTCATCGGTGATAATGGTGGATGCTGCGAACTTCTCGCCGCCGTGTACAATACGATGTCCTACGGCACCGATCTCATCCAGACTCTTTACCACACCTGTCTTTTCATTGGTCAGAGCTTCCAGTACCAGACGGATAGCTTCGGTATGATCCGGCATGGGAGTTACAGTCTGCTCTTTCTCACCACCATCGGGGGTATAGGTAATCTGGCTTCCTTCGATACCGATTCTCTCACAAAGACCCTTTGCGATGCATTTCTCGGTCTCGGAATCAATGAGCTGGAACTTCAGGGAAGAGCTTCCGCAGTTAATAACTAAAATATTCATGATGAATTCCTTTCTTTCAAATCTGTTACTCTATGGGGTCATGTTACCCGTGCGGGCAATACATGAATACGGTGCGGGACAGATATCCCGCACACGTTTATGTTCGTTACCAGTGATTATACTAACTGTGCCTGTACAGCGGTCAGTGCTACGACACCGACGATATCCTGCCAGGAACATCCTCTGGACAGATCGTTAACAGGCTTTGCGATACCCTGTAACATAGGGCCGTAAGCTTCTGCTCCACCCAGTCTCTGTACCAGCTTGTAACCGATGTTACCAGCATCCAGGTTCGGGAAGATCAGGACATTGGCATGTCCGTTTACAGGGCTTCCGGGAGCCTTAGACTTGGCAACGCTGGGAACCAGAGCTGCATCCAGCTGCAGTTCGCCGTCCAGAGTCAGATGAGGATACTCCTCATGTGCGATACGGGTAGCTTCTACTACTTTGTCAACCAGTGCGTGCTTTGCACTTCCCTTGGTGGAGTGGCTCAGCATGGCGATCACGGGCTTAGGTCCGATCAGAGACTTGAAGCTTCTGGAAGAAGTATCTGCGATAGCAGCCAGTTCTTCGGGAGTAGGATCCTGGTTCAGACCACAGTCAGCGAACAGGAAGGTTCCGTTCTCACCCTGATCCTTGAATACGGTATCCATAACGAAGAATGCGGATACCAGTTTAACGCCGGGTGCAGTCTTCAGGATCTGCAGTGCAGGTCTTAAAGTATCTGCGGTAGAGTGGCATGCACCTGCTACCATACCGTCTGCATCATTAGCCTTAACCATTACGATACCGAAGGTCAGGTAATCATTCAGCAGGATCTCTCTTGCCTTCTCGGGGGTCATTCCCTTTGCTTTTCTGGTTTCATATAATAAATTCACATAGTCATCCAACTTGGGAGTTGTTTTAGGGTTAACTACCTTAACTTTGGACAGGTCAACTTCCAGCCAGCCTGCACCATCCATGATCTTCTCTTCATCACCGATCATAATGATGTCTGCGATGCCCTCTTCCACGATACGGGCAGCAGCCAGTAATGTTCTCTTATCATTAGATTCCGGTAATACAATAGTCTTTTTGTCGAGTCTTGCTCTCTCTTTAATCATGTCAATGTATGACATATCCATTCTCCTTTCCGGCGGGGGATACCCGCTTCCTCCCAAATAACTTCTGTAAAGTTTTGGTTTTATCTTAACAAACCGATGTATTTATATTATACTAAATACATCTGGAGTACACAAGGGCATAATGTTCGCAAAATTGTATATTTTCAGATACAACCACTATTTTTTCAGAATAAAATAAGCTGATAACCATGCATATGTAAACGCTTTCAGTGTATGTTATTTTTTTCACATTCCCTGTCAGGGTTTGTGTTCGCTATAACGTATATTTCTTTTCACGAAAGGAGCCACATTATGAAGGTCAATGGTATTGTCGCAGAGTATAATCCCTTCCATAATGGCCATGCTTACCAGTTACAGCATGCCAAAGAGGCCAATGATGCCGATTATACGATCATTGTCATGAGCGGTAATTTCATGCAGCGGGGTGCTCCTGCCCTCTTAGATAAGTTCACCCGTACAAAAATGGCTCTGGAGAACGGTGCAGATCTGGTGCTGGAACTGCCCACCCGCTATGCTGCCTCCAGTGCGGAATTTTTTGCCAAGGGCTCGGTTGCCTTGTTCGACAAACTGGGAGTGACCACAAATCTGTGCTTTGGCAGTGAGTGCGGCAACATTGAAGTCTTGTCACGGATCGCTGAGATTTTCTATACGGAACCGGAACCTTACGTGGAATCCTTGCGCTGCAATATGCGTAAGGGAATGTCCTTCCCCATCGCCAGGACCTGGGCGTTATTGCAATACGCGCCTTCCTTAAGCGATGATAAGGACGTTCTTTCCTCTCCTAATAATATATTGGGAATTGAATATCTCAAAGCTCTGATGTCCAGAAACAGCAAGATCTCACCGTTCACTACCACCAGAGTCGGTGCGGATTATCACGACAAACGTCTCGGCACCAATCAGTGTTCCGCCATTGCTATCCGCCAGTCGGTGGCCGCCGGGCATGATCTATCCTATCTGGCTGCCCAGATGCCGGAAAGTGCCTATGCATTGATGACGGATTCTCTGTCTCACAAAAAGCCTCTGTTTGCCGATGATTTTTCCGCAGCACTGCAATACAAGCTGCTGACGGAATACTCTGTGGGCTACGACAAGTATCAGGATATTTCTTCGGATCTGTCCGACCGGATCCGCAATACCCTGCCTTCCTTCGCAGGTTACACTTCTTTCTGTGATCTGCTCAAGAGTAAGGATATGACCTACACCCGCATCAGCAGATGTCTGCTTCATATTTTGCTGAATATGACCAAGGAAGAATTCGAGACCTGCAAGTCGGAAGACTATATCTCTTACGCCAGAGTGTTGGGTTTCCGCAAGAATGCGACGCCACTGCTTGCCGAGATCAAAAAGAACAGTTCCATTCCTCTCGTCACCAGCCTGGCTGACGCCAGACAGACGCTTTCTCCCGAATCTCTGCGGATGCTGGATCTGGATATCCTCCGCAATCAGATCTATCTGGGGAATCTGGCCTTAAAGAACCAGACGGAAATGGTGAATGAATATCGGACGCCGATTGTGATTGTATAAATAGAAAGTTAATGAAATAAATACTCCCTTTTCGGAATTGTGTGTCTGAATGAAAAACATGTATAAATCTACATTAAGGTTAATTTAAAAACGAATTTGTTTGAAATTTCACCAAATCAATGGAGGTGTTTGATTATGAAAAAAAGAATAATTGCAGTAATTGTAATTTTAGCTGTATTAGTAGCTCTATTCTTTATTGGCACAGGTTTTCAAAAAAGAATGGATGTCGTATTAGTTGATTACTCTGTATCAGAGGATGGAACGGAGATCACGCTTGATGTAGGAATTCCAACATCTATAGGATATATCAGAGGATTTAAAGACAATGGTGGTGGAGTAAAACCACATTATCTTACATTTTTTTCGACATTTGGTGGAATAAACAGTCCGATTGGAGCAGAGCATAGCTTCCAATTAGAGCTTACTTCGGATGATACAGAAATTTATTTTAACAGACCGGAGGGAGGTTACGAGTTGATTTTAGTGAAAGATGAAGAAACAGGTCAATGGCTCAGACCAAATGGAATAGGTGAAGAAAATAACACTATTTTTGAAGCAACCATTCTTGAAATTCGTGATAATTATTTTTTAGTAGAACCCGTAGAGGGTAGTCAAGAATTAAACAATGCAGATCTGATTACAGTACCAATGAAAAACATAGGTACTGCTCCACAACCAAATGTTGGTGACATTATTGAAATAGCATATAACGGAGAAATTGCAGAAAGTTATCCAGCACAGATAACAGAGGTTTACGGTATCAAAGTTGTCAAAGAAGCAGAACAATGGGATTTAATTCCTATGGTCATGGTAAATGGCGAGTTATATATTGACACAGGTCATGAAAGTACAGTAGAAGCCCGTTGTGGTGTTATGGATGGAGAGATTACGTCAGAAGTAGACGGAAGTGAAAAGCCAACAAAAGACAATCAATCTAACTTTGGTACAGGCTATGGATATCAATATGGTTCACAAGAAGGCATAATCGAGATTAATATGAATGAAAAATGGTGGGTTTTTGCAACAGAAAAAGTCCTGGCCAGTAGTGAACTTATGATAGACCCAGTTGCAGTAATAAGTATTCATAATGTTTTCACAGGAGAAAATGCGAACATCACTGAAAATGAGGATATCAGAACTATATCTAATATATTATGTGGTGATGCATGGAATACAGAAGGTACAACTGATTGTTTAAGCAAGATTGAACTTACAGTCAACGCCGACACATACAAATATCATTCCGATTGTGGTACATTCGATAATGTAAATCAGAACTATTTATCACTGGATGACGAAAGGAAAGCTGTGGTAAATGCCATTTTTTCAGAGTATATATCACTCACAACCACAGAAGTTCCAGCAGAATAAATTTTACAAAGGCTACCCGGTCAAAAAGATTGGATAGCTTTTATTATGTTTTAAACCTAAACTCAATTTCAATCCAGTCAGCAAAACTAATCTTTATTATATCCAAGCAAATCAATAGCTCAAATTGCATTAACTTCTTAAAATGTATAAATAACAGGATAGTTTGGGCTAAGTAATATCAGAAACACTTTTCCGAAAAGGGAGAATAAATATTGGCAAACCAGACGAACTCCCGAAGCGCCAGAA
>ENA-OVFO01001367-OVFO01001367.1-human-gut-metagenome-genome-assembly--contig:-NODE-1367-length-10829-cov-2.712456_pt1 | contig 10829 bp, 10 predicted proteins | sample MGYA00237761_ERZ505401 | MGnify/ENA primary metagenome ERZ505401 (study PRJEB26158, sample SAMN06016330) | human gut metagenome | biome: human gut; feature: ankylosing spondylitis patient; material...
ATATATGCAGATTAAGAAGTCTGGGAATAATAACTCCGGTTCTATGAACGAGGGATACGTTATTATGCTTAAGAATATCACGGAGTTCAAAGAACTGGACTCTGCCAAGACCACTTTCATTTCGACCATATCACATGAGTTGAAAACACCTATTTCTGCCATCATGATGAGTTTACAGTTACTCGAGGACAGTCGGATTGGAGACTTGAATGATGAACAGAAAGAATTGGCGCAAAGTATTCAGGATAATAGTGAGCGTTTGCTGAATATCACCGGCGAACTGCTTAATATGACACAAGTAGAGTCTGGTAAGCTGCAGCTTAAGCCCCGTATTACAAAACCCATCGAATTGATTGAATATGCCATCAAAGCCAATCGGGTACAAGCTGAAAAGTTCAACATACAAATCGAAGTACAGTATCCGGAAAATAAAATAGGCAAATTATTTGTTGACAGTGAGAAAATAGCTTGGGTCTTGACTAATTTACTCTCGAACGCAATCCGTTATTCTCCTGAAAATGGCCGTATTATTATTGGTGTCCGTCAGACGGATGATAATTATATTGAAATGTATGTCCGTGATTTCGGTAAAGGCATAGATCCTCGTTATCATCAGAGTATTTTTGATCATTATTTCCGGGTACCCGGTACAAAAGTTCAAGGAAGCGGATTGGGATTATCCATTTCGAAGGATTTTGTTGAAGCTCATGGTGGTACTTTAACTGTAGAAAGTGAAGTGGGAAAAGGAAGTTGTTTTACATTACGTTTGAAATCATAATCAGCTTTATCTGATCTTATCGCTGTATGAAACCGTTTATAAGCAATTAACAGGTGTACTTATAAACGGTTATTTTCGTATCATATACTTATTTTATATGCTTCAATCTTACGATAAAGAGTTGCCAGTCCTATTTTTAACAGACGTGCCGTTTCTGTTTTATTACCATTGGTGTATTGCAGCACTTTGATAATATGCATTCGCTCGATTTCAGCCAGTTCAAAACTGTCTTTCATCGGTGAAACCTCTGATTTTCGTCTTTGTAAATCCAAGGGCAAATCTTCGAATGTTATTTGATCTTCGCATACAATCGAACATCTTTCTATGACATTCCTAAGTTCCCGAACATTTCCTTTCCACTCTGCATTTTTTAATATATTGAGCACATCCGGAGTGATTCCAGTAATTTTCTTCTTTAGTTGAGCAGCAAATTTATCCAGGAACATATATGACAGACTTTCAATATCTTCTTTTCGCTCTCGTAGCGGAGGCAAGTTTATCTGAAAAACGGATAAACGGAAATATAAATCTTCACGAAAGTTGCCATTCTCTATTTCTTTCTTTAAATCCCTGTTAGTGGCTGATATAATCCTGACATTCACTTTAGTAGGTTTGGTGTCACCTATTTTTATATACTCTCCGGTTTCCAGGACACGCAAAAGCCGGGCCTGCAAATCATAGGCCATTTCTCCGATTTCGTCTAAAAAAATAGTTCCATGGTTGGCTACTTCAAATAGTCCTTTTTTATCTTTTAATGCACCAGTAAAAGCTCCTGCCTTATAGCCGAACAACTCACTTTCCAGCAAGTCTTTACTGAAAGCCGAGCAGTTAATATCTACAATAGGTTGCGCAGCTCTTTGACTGGCTTGATGGATCGCATGGGCAAAAACTTCTTTCCCTGTACCTGTTTCTCCGGTTAGTAATACAGCGGCATCCGTCGTAGAAACTTTCTGTGCCAGTGTTATGGCCTGTTTTAGCTCTTTTGACTTTCCAACAATAGAATCAAAGGAATAGGCAACAGAGGCTGGCTTTTTCCCTTTCTTTTTCTCCGTTTCGTCAACAGCGCGATTTATAGTAGGAATAATCTTTCGGTTATCATCTCCTTTGGTAATGTAGTCAAATGCTCCATTCTTGATTGCCTGTACGCCATCTTGAATATTTCCATGCGCCGTTAATAATATGATTGCCGAATCATTGGAATATTTTTTTATATCAAAAATGAAATCTATACCATTACCATCGGGCAAAAACACATCACAAAGAATAACGTCATATTGTTGTTTGCGCAGTTGTTGCAATGCTTCGCTACAACAGCTTGCTGTTGATACTTTATAACCTTCTAATTCTATTATTCGAGCTAATAATTTACGAATAGGTTCTTCATCGTCTATTACTAGAATTTGCACCATATGTCGATTGATCTTTATAAATCGTTTTCTTACATACAAAGATACGATTTTATTAAATACAACAAAGCCTGCCCACTGTAGCCGGATGCTGTCCAATATTATTGGATATGCAGATTCAAGATACAGTGTTCAACAGGTTGCAGACTGGATATATTGAATTCAACCTTTTAATAGTTCCTGTTTTTGAGATAGATAACAGAGAGTACTCCAAGCAATATCACATATAAGTATTCAGCTGTCCAATATACAGAAAGGGATGTGCTGAAATAGCTTATCGTCCATAAATAAATCTGGTAGGCAATAATGGTTACTGCCTGGAACATGAAAGTTATACGTGTGTCACCTGTTCCGGTTACGGCATTCATATATACATAACCCGGTAAGGCAAAAGCATAATTCAGCAGGGCTACTGTAAATGGCAGCTGGGCTATTTGTAGCAGGCTCTCATTACCCGAATAAATATTGAAAAGCGGATTGAAACAGATTATAGAAAGGATAATAAGTGGGAATCCCACTGCATATCCCAGACGGATAACCCGGTTGCATAACGGGATAACCTGATTCTGTTGTCCTGCTCCCAACAGATTACTTACCAATGAGCCGGTAGTTGCTGCCAATGAATTGACAATGACGAAAAACAAGGTGGATATGCTGCGTATGACATTTGTCGCTGCCAGTTCCAACTCGCCCAAATGCTCAATGGCAACGAAGAAGGCAAACCATGAGGCTACACCAATAAACGGATTGAACATGCTCCAGATGGATACACGGCAGACATGGTACAATATGCCTTTATCAAATTGCCAGTTCAGACCATAAACCTTTCTGTCCATTTTTCGTAAAACATGGATAGACAATATTACCAATGAGCATAATTCGGCAAAAGATGATGCTATAGCGGCACCGGCTATTCCCAGATCGAAATGAAATATGAGAAGCCAATTGCATGGTATATTGACCAATACGGCAGTAAGCGCAGCTTTGTTCAAGGGCTTTGTAAGTGTGATACCAACCAGAAAAGAACGCAAGGCAAGAAATGGGAAGGAAAACATCAATCCCCAAATGCGCCAATCCAAATAGTCGATGACAGCAGAATATACTTTCTCTGATGCAATTAGTTTGATCAGAATCACAGGTGAGAATACTTTCGAAATAGTGCACAACAGAATGGCCAGTCCTGACAGGAAAAGTAATCCCTGGAAGAATGTCTTGCCTGTTTCCGGATAATGCTGTTCGCCATTACGCCGTGCAATGACAACCTGCAAGCCCAGACTGAATCCGAAGCCGAGCATATAAATGGTTAGATACCAGATTCCGGCTAGGGCAGAAGCTCCTAGTTCTATTTCGCCTACATGGCCTAAGAAAATGGCATCAGTTATGTTTATAAGCTGTTCGATCAGGATGCTCATCATGACAGGAAAGTTGATGAGCCATATGCTTTTATATGTATAATTCATTGTTCAACATGATTAAATGCAACAAGTTCTGTAACCGATGACGTAAACTTATTTGCAATGTGATAATTTGATTTAATGGCAAAATAAAAAGATACGGACCTATTCAATAAGCCTGTATATTAATAATAGCGTTGATTGAGAATGCTATTTATAATGCGTAGCTATATGCACACTTGCCATTTCATAGGGTTGAACAATCTTTGTTTTTTATCTGTATACGGCAAAGGTAGTAAAAATAGAGATAGATGAAAGCTTTCTGTATTTTTATAATCTTCCGTTATCGTTCCATTCTCCGTAAAGGAACCCTTTTCGGGTATTTTCTATGAATTTGTTCAGGCGACTTTCAAAAAGTTCGGGCTGATTCTTCTTGATTTGAATGGTATCAATTCTGATTCACCTATATAAATCAGGGAATTGGCAGAAATTGTCCCACACTACCGGGTCAGATTGTAGTCTGTGTAATATATCCTTGTCTATGATAAAACCATTAAGCGACATATCCGGCAGAACGGCTCTTCCAGCATCGGTCATCAGTCCTAACCGTTCCATTCTACGGCATCTCTCTTTGTTGAGTTCGGACCAGTTGCTTCGCGGCTTTCGTGGACAAAGTTTCTGGGCCGTTATGTCAGCTGCTATTTTCTTTGTGGTGCTGTCTATCCAGCCGAAACACAGGGCTTCTTCTACTGCGTCAATGTATCAGAAAGTATTGTTATCAGTAGGTCTTCCACGTTTCACGACTACCCAGCATTCTTTCTCCGTTTTATGGTTCTGCATTAGCCATTCACGTAGTTCGGTTCTTGATTTGACATCTAGTAAATTATGTATTTCCATTGTCTGTTGTTTCAATTTGCATTTTACAATGTTGGCTTCCCCGTAAGATGGATTCGCAGATTGTTACCCGAAAAGCCTTGTCTTTCCATAATGAATGTAAGACATAAAGAATACTTTGTTTGGAACATTCACAAAGTAGGGGTGTGGAAACATATCCTTAAGAATACTTTGTTTGGAACATTCACAAAGTAGGGGTGTGGAAACATATCCTTGTCGGTGGAGCATACAAGTACATTCCATAAAATACAGATGATAAACAGATCCTTCTTCAATGATTTCGCTTCTTACACCAGGAAGTTTGTCTGCTTCCTGAAAGAAAGAGTCTAAATTACCATTCGCTTTCTCATATAATTCCTGATAGATTTGCAGCGTTCCACATTTTACACAATTTTTTCCACATTCCGAAAAGAATGAGGTTCGTTGTTCTGGGTTTAGACAGCTTATTCCTTTTTCAAATCCTTTGAACCAATCTGATAACTCCATAAGATGATATTTTTTATTTTCTTTTCTTCATGGTTTGTGCTTTCCGTTGGGTCATCTCTTCTGCAAAAGCCTTATATCCGTTTGTCTGGATGTAGTGGATACATGCTGCTCGGTCTGAGTTGAACAGGAAAGCGAAGATTTTTCCTATCACGTTGTTATGCGTCTTGCAGGCTTTTACGTCTGTACTGCATTCGGCACAACTGTGGAAACCTTTCGATTGGCAGCATTGCCTGATTTTACACCAGGTTGCTCGATCGTTCTGGCGACATCCTGGGCATTTATCGTTGAGGTATTTGCGACATGTCCCGCAATACAGGCCGCAGGCGGCGATGTGGTCTGTGGAGGCGGTGATTGTTTTCTTTTCCATACTTCTTTGTTATTGTTGTGTTGTTTGCATTAGTTTTACAAATCCTTCTTTGTTGAAGTGGTAGAACATTTCAATCTGTTCGGGCGTGTCATTTTCCAGCAGAAGCAACAGTTCCTTTGCAAACTCCAGTTCTCCAGTTCCATTGGCAGTTACAATACGTTTATCGCTTACAGCCTGTTCGTTAATATATCCTGCTTGGTTAGTGTAATTGTTTCCTCCCCACAGCTTCAATTGTTCCAAGCCGTTGCCCGTGTGTTTGATGTTGTTCAGGAAACCATGTTTAGCCAGAAAAGAAGCAGCATTGCATATTGCGCCGACTACAATTCCTTTTTCAATGGCCTTTTTGACAATAGGAATTACCTTATCTGATGTTTTATCGTCCAACCAACCGTAGCCTCCTATTAGTATAAGTGCAGCATATTCTTCAGGCATTGTATCAAAAGAATAATCCGGCAAGGTTTGGAAACCACCACATGAACGGACTGGTGTTAAAGTTGGAGTTACAACCTTATTAATATATTTAGGATTTTTTCTTATGCCATTTTCATCACAGTTGATAGCTGAAGCAAGAAATACTGATTCATGATCAGCATAGTTATCAAGTAATAAATATAAAATTTCGTTCTTCATTTTTAATTTATGATATTAATTACAACTTTTCGTGTGCAAATTCTCCATTAATCCAGAATGTAGCTTCTTTGCCTATAAAATGTAAAAGCACAAAATTAGGATCTGTAGGGCCACCCGGAAAATAATTGATGAGCCAGTCTTGCCACATTTCTTTTCGTATGTTGTCATCAGTGATTATTTTAATGAAACCTCTCAATCCGACACTGTCGCCATAGCTTGAATAACAAAGTCCGGCTTTGCTGTTCTGTTTGAAGTCTGCTACTTTCACTGAATTAGCAGCGGTTGCCAACCATACTTCATTACATCCTTTAGAACTGATTTTAGACATTGGTACCGGACGGGGAAATCCTTCGGTATCGATTGAGGCAATGGTAATATCCTTACATTGTGTAAGTAAGCCGATTGCTTTTTCTTTAAGTGTCCTTTTATCCTTTTCTTTCCATCGTTTAAGGTTAGGGAAGAACTGTCTCATTTGTTCCTTGGCCTGTTCCGGAGTAAGATTCCATCCTGTCTCCTTGTTTATCTGGTCTGTAAATTGGGCACAGAATTCTATCATCTGGTTCATGGTGAAATCTTGTGTGAATTTTCCTTGCTGATAACAATACAAGCAATAATCATTATTCAAGCTTCCATCTGAGTTTGTACCTTTATTTGTCTCAGTAAGAGGCATACCACAACTCTGGCAAAACCGTTGTTCCATATATTTGCTTCTAAAAATTGAATGTGTTTTTATTATGATCTCAAAAATACGGAAATATCTTCAATATTTATTGGAGGGCTTAAAAAGATATTCTGATAATTTTTCTATTATCAATATCTTTGTATTTGATTTATGGGGAAATAAATATGTTTATAGATGACAGACGGATTCAGATTTTATAAGCCCAGCCCACTGTTGCGGGATTATGTGAGGTATTATTGGGTGTTTAAGAGTGATCAGCCGATTGAGACTTATACTTTCCCAATCGGTTGTCCTCAGATCATATTCCATAAACGAGCTGCTCTGTTGATTCCGGAGTTGGGTACGAGGCAGGACAGATTGACTATTAGCGGACAAGTGAATTTTTCGTCGCATATCAAGGCAGAAGAGAGCGTGGAAATGATCGTGGTCGTGTTTCATCCTTATGCCATGAGTGCCTTCCTTCATGTTCCCATCTCTTTGTTCTACAATACGGAAGTGTCTGGTTACGGATTGGAGGATAAGACTCTGGATGATCTTACCGCCCGTGTCCTGGCATGTGAAGGTAATGATTCTTGTATAAGTCTTATCGAACAGTGGATGCTTTCACAGGTAGCGATTAACTTTGCTTCCAAACGTGAGGCGGATATGGATCGGATTGCTGCAGTTGTCCGTCAAATATATGTTACTCCCAATAGGCCGATTTCCGAACTGGCATCCATCGCCTGTCTGGGCAAGAAGCAGTTTGAACGCCTGTTCCTTGCAGCTGTCGGGATGAATCCGAAAGAGTATGCGCGACTTGTGCGCTTCCAGAAATCACTTAGACTTATGCAGTGCTCGGCCGGAAACATCAGTCAGGCCCAGATAGCTTATCAGTGTGGTTATTCAGACCAGTCGCATTTCATCCGGGAATTCAGGAAATTCAGCGGATATACTCCTTTGTCGCTGGCTACCGTATGCAAACCGTATTCCGATTTGTTTACTTCACCCGTATAATGTCTCATTTGTTCTATCCTTCGTTACAGCTTCGCTTTATTTTTGCTTCTTTGATTTAAGAGATACAGAAATGAAGAAAGAAGTAAATCCCGCAACGACAACACGTGCCTATGCCTACGAAATGTGGATGCAGGCTCCTATGCCGGTGGTCACGTTTTTCAGAACGCTTGATGTGACAAACCTTGTAAGAACTAGTAAAAGAAAAGGGCTGAAACTGAATATGCTGATGTGTTGGTGCATCGGCAAGGCTGCTTCTGGCATCAGAGAATTCTATCTGCTCCCGGTCGGCGACAAGCTGATTCAGTATGATATAATTGCCGTGAATACAATTGTGGCCAATAGAATAGGGGAAATAAGTTCCTGCGACATTCCTTTTTCGGCAGATCTGATTCAATTTAATCATGACTATATCCGGCTGACCAGGCAAGTGGCTGAAACCTGCCGAAACCATGATTTGACGGAGAGCATGGTGATCGGCACCTCTGCACTCGTACACTACGAGATAGATGGAGCAGTAGGCATGTATAGCGGTATTTTCAATAATCCGTTCCTGATATGGGGAAGATTCAAACAACGTTTTTTACGAAAATACCTGACTGTTTCTTTCCAGTTCCATCATACACAAATGGACGGAGCTCATGCCGCACAGTTTTTGGAGGAACTTCAACGGGTGATAGGAGGAAATTTTTTGTTTTGAGATAAAAATAAGCCTATACACTTGTGGTTTGCGAATAAATATACAAGACATAATCTATTGAAAAATAGCTGTGAATTAATGTAAACCTCATATAAAACTCTTGAAAAAACAGTTATATATTATTTGATTCACCAATGTGATGCAATCAATTCATATTGGTAAATTAATCAAATCATATTTGTGAATTAATTAATTCACATTGGTGAATCAATTAATAAATAAGATATAAATAAGAAATATTAGTTAGAAGAGCAGAAGTTTTCCTGATGTTTACCATTAGATAATAATTTGAAAATAAATACCAGAACCTATTTCACTTCTACATGATTTATGAACCTTTGAGAATAACAAACAGAATAATGAAACGCCATATATTTTATACGTATCATGAAAAATAGTATACCGATTGCTACTGTGCCTCGGGTCCAGAATACTTGTTGCAAGTCTTACTCGACAGCAGCTTGCCTTTTGATCAGGCTATTGTCTATCGGCAGAAACGCTTTCTGCATCTTTCCTATCGGCAAGGACGATGCCGCAAGATGGTACTTTATAAGTAATATTTGTGAGTTCTGTACCCATCTTTCCTTAGTTAAAATCAGTGTTTAAAATGCGAATAATAACTTGTTTTGCATATTTTCTTTGTAGTAGTTCCTTTTTTGTTCACTTTTCTGTAAAATCGTTCCTTTTTTGATGAGTATTAATTATATAACATACTAGAATTAGATTTTATTTTTCCTATTTTTACAAATGGAAATTAACTAAATTTATAAATTAATTAACTAGAGCTTATGAAGAAATTTTATTCTTTCATATTATTGGTTTGCTTAATTAATTCTTATCTAAGTGCTCATAATAAGATAAATGGATGGGTTGACTCCTTACAAAATATTGGAGCAAGGAATACTCCTTGTCCTAATTTTGTAGAAGGAGTAAAAGATTGTAAAATTTCACTTGATGGAGAGTGGTGGTTTAATCCAGATCCGGACTTTTTGTTTGAAAAGGAACATAATGTAGAAGGAAATAATGGTTGGAAGAAGATCGAAGTTCCTTCTGAATGGGGACTAAGAGGCTTTCAAGTTAATAAAGGTAGTTATGCAGGATATTTTAGGAGATTCATTCTACCAAAGGATTGGGATAAAAAGCGTGTTTTAATTCACTTTGAGGCAATAAGTTCGGAATGTAAGTTGTTCTTGAATGGGAAAGAGGTTGGATCTTTTATGAGTAGTATGTTACCATTTGAATTTGAAGTAACTAATTATTTAGTACAAGGTGTTAATTCTATATCTTTATATGTGAAAAGCGAGTCCTTAGCGGATCAGATTAGTGGTATTTCTCATTATGCTAAGCACCAAGTTGGTGGTATTATCAGACAAATATATATCGGAGTTTTACCATCCACATATATTGAGGATGTTTATGTTAATTATTCTATTTCTAAAAATTTAAAAAAAGCTAATCTTGATTTTTTTGCATTATTAAATTCAAAAGAATGTAGAAAACATGATATTGAAATTGAAATATTAAAAAAGGGTATTTATTTATGTAATGAAGAGGAATTTCAAACAGATTCTATTGTCTTGAAAAAGAAAATTCGTGTTGATAAAAATATTATTAATGTAAACTTGGGAGATTTATATAATCCAGAGTTATGGCATCCAGAATCTCCTTTTTTATATGAATTAAGGTGTAAATTATATACTGAGAATAAGTTATCGGAAGTAATAACTAAAAACATTGGTTTTAAAAAGATAGAAATACAAGGAAACGTCACTTATTTAAACAATGTACCTATAAAACTTAAAGGTGTTGCTTTACATGAAGTCAATCCTTATGAAGGAAGGGCTGTGAAAGACTCAATGCAAGTATTTAGGGATGTCTTATTATTCCGAAAAGCAAATTGTAATTATATTAGAACTGCTCATTATCCTAAAAGTTCTTATTTTTATGATTTATGTGATAAATTGGGGATTTTAGTAGAAAATGAAGCTCCAGTTTGTTGGTTAGGAGATAATGCTAATAAACCGGACATTGCAGAGCTGATAGTTAGTAATTTTGTCGCATTAGTAAAAAGGGATAGAATGCATCCATCTGTTTTCTGTTGGTCTATCGCAAACGAAAGTCGTTGGAACAATGTTTTTTCTTCTTGTCTTAAAATTGCAAAAGAACTAACTCCCGATATATTGGTAAAGTTCTCACATTCTGAATATTTTGGTATTATAGATTCTGTAGATATTGGATCTAGACATTATCCAGGTTGGGAAGGCCTTATGAAATATGCAAATTATTTTCGTCCTATTATTTTTGATGAGGCAGTACATATAAATGCTTATAATACGGGTGAGACTTTTACAGATCCAGGCTTAAGAGATTTATGGGGGGATTATTTAAAATATTTTGTGGATAATATTTATGATTCTCCTGCAATTTTAGGTTTAGCAGTTTGGTCTGGGATAGATGAGATTTTTTATCCTTTAGATCAAAATCCAGTAGGGTTTGGGCCAT
>ENA-OVFO01001371-OVFO01001371.1-human-gut-metagenome-genome-assembly--contig:-NODE-1371-length-10812-cov-2.394069_pt1 | contig 10812 bp, 10 predicted proteins | sample MGYA00237761_ERZ505401 | MGnify/ENA primary metagenome ERZ505401 (study PRJEB26158, sample SAMN06016330) | human gut metagenome | biome: human gut; feature: ankylosing spondylitis patient; material...
TCAGAGTAGACGATGTAGATTTTGAAGTGACCGCAACACCTGTATTCGGCGATGAAAAGGAAACTGAAATTATTGGAGGATTACTTCGTTTTGAAAACATCACTGAAAAATTAAAGATGGACAAAATGCTGCAGGAAGCAAAGGAAAAAGCCGAAGAATCCAATCGGCTTAAATCTGCCTTTCTCGCTAATATGAGCCATGAAATACGAACCCCGCTAAATGCGATTGTAGGATTCTCCGAAATGGTTTGCCAAACGGAGGAAGAGGAAGAGAGAAAAGAATTTGTAAAAATCATCTCCAGCAACAATATCTTATTATTGCAACTAATAGACGACATCCTCGATCTTTCTAAAATTGAAGCCGGTACTATGGAATTCACATTTGCACAGACTGATATCAACGAATTGATGGAAGGTATTTGCAGACAAATGCAAGAAAAGAATTCTTCCCCAGACATTCAAATCTTATTCACAGAGAAAGCAGATCAATGCATGATGTATACCGACCGCATACGTCTATCACAGGTTATCATCAACTTTACAAATAATGCTTTGAAATTCACCCCTAAAGGTTCTATCGAAATGGGATACCGGATTGAAGAAGCCAAAGATGAAATATACTTTTATGTAAAAGATACAGGTATCGGAATTCCTGCTGACAAGATAGATAAAGTGTTTGAGCGCTTCGTCAAACTGAATTAAAGGGACAGGACTCGGACTAGCCATCTGCCGTGTCATAGTAGAAAGACTGGGCGGGGTTATCGGAGTGGAATCTAAAGAAGGAGAAGGCTCTCGCTTCTGGTTCAGAATTCCAAGGTCAGAGAAAATTGAGAAATAATAAAAAGAAAAGAGGATATTGTGAAAAGTATGTTCCAATATCCTCTTTATCCTATATTTTTAATGTAAGAGTATGCATAAAGTGCAGCCTCTAATATCCTGCGGGCAACAGCACCCGTTACATTTCCATTCTCTCCATATTTAGCACCACGTTCATTGAATCGGTGTTCGATTTCCAGAATAGTATCCTGTCCGATGTTCTCTTCATGCAAACGTGTAGTCAGCCCAAGCGAACGAAAGAACTCTTCGGTATGACAAATCGCTTCATCAATCCGTTCTTCTCGCGTACCGGAAGTAATTCCCCAGACTCTTTCACCATACTGCAAAAGTTTATCTCCTTTTTCTTCATGAAGCACCTGTAAAGTGGCAGGAAGAACAATGGCTAACGTATGACCATGTGTCAATCCGTGCAAAGCAGTAATTTCATGACCAATCATGTGAGTTGCCCAGTCTTGCGACACTCCCATAGCAATAAATCCATTCAATGCCATTGTAGCCGAAAGCATAAAATCAGCCATCAGTTGATAATCATGCTGGTTCTCACGGATTTTCGGAGCTATTTCTATAAGAGTTTGCAGGAGTCCTTCTGCCCAACGGTCCATGACACGGCTTTGTCTGGGAGTAGTCATATACTGTTCCATGACATGTACAAATGTGTCCGCCAATCCACAAGCCACTTGATGAGGAGGTAAAGTAAATGTTACTTCCGGATCAAGAATAGAGAATAACGGATAGTTGGAATAAAAAGGATATTTTTCTTTGGTTTCACGACGTGAGATCACTGCTCCATTGTTCATTTCCGAACCGGTAGCGGGAAGCGTCAACACAGTGGAAAGAGGTACAGTATGAGTTACCGGGCGTCCGGCAAGCACTAAATCCCAAGAATCACCATCATACAGGATTCCTGCGGAAATCAATTTCGTACCGTCAATAACGGAACCACCACCAACAGCCAGCAGATAATCTACTTTCTCTTCTTTTCCCAAAGCAATCGCTTTGCGGAGAGTTTCGATAGCAGGATTGGGTTCAATCCCCCAAAATTCAACGGTATAATGATTCTTCAGTGCTTCCTTCACCTGATCGTATACCCCGTTTTTCTTTACACTTCCACCGCCAAAAGTAATCATGATACGTTTGTCGGACGGAATTTCTTTCGCCAATCGGGCAATCATCCCGCGCCCCATTATCAGTTTGACGGGATTTTGAAAGATAAAATTTTCCATATCTTGTCTATTGTTATTATTTCGGTTATTATTCACTTTTCATGTTTCATGCAAATATACACGAATTATCTGAAACCTTGTCGGAATCAGGCTATGAATTGCTGCGTAAGAGAAGGAACCATAGCCGACAACCAAGGTTTCATATCTTCTGCTACCAACAACCAATAAAGTAATAATATAACGAAAATGGCAATAGCGATACCTACTAATACTTTTCTCTGTTTCATAATTGTTTTCTGTTTAAATATTCAGTATTTATAAGAACAGATCAGGGGGAAAATTGTTCTATATCAGAAAAATGAAGGGGAAAATGAAAAAAAGTCATTTTTTGTTTGTTGTTTCAAACAAAGTGTCTATATTTGCCCTCATAAAATTACAAAAGACAATGAGAACAATGTTAGTAAATACATATTGGTGGTGGCACCCGTTACAACTCCGACAGTCGTAAGGGAGCAGCGCTCGTATGTATATATGTAATATATAGTAAAAAACAAAAAGAGCCCTGTCGCACCAAGCGACGGGGCTTTTTTCGTTTAAGCAATAATGCGTTTTGATTTCTGAAATAGTAAATAGTAAATCGTCAAATAGTAAATAACATGATGAATTTCTTAGTTGACAAAGAAGGTTATTACGGAGAGTTCGGCGGGGCATACGTTCCCGAAATCCTCCACAAATGTGTAGAAGAGTTGCAGAACACCTACCTCAAGGTGCTGCAAAGTGAGGACTTCAAGCGTGAATACGACCAGTTGCTGCGCGACTACGTGGGACGCCCTTCCCCACTCTACTTGGCACACCGCTTGTCCGAGAAGTACGGTTGCCGGATTTACCTCAAGCGTGAAGACCTGAACCACACCGGTGCCCACAAAATCAACAACAGCATCGGGCAGGTGTTGCTGGCACGCCGCATGGGCAAGCGCCGCATCATCGCCGAAACCGGAGCCGGACAGCACGGTGTGGCCACAGCCACCGTCTGCGCCTTGATGAACATGGAATGCATCGTCTACATGGGTAAGACCGACGTAGAGCGCCAGCGCGTCAATGTGGAGAAGATGAAGATGCTCGGCGCCACCGTCGTTCCCGTCACCAGTGGCAATATGACGTTGAAGGACGCCACCAACGAAGCCATCCGCGACTGGTGCTGTCATCCCTCGGACACCTACTACGTGATAGGTTCCACCGTCGGCCCGCATCCGTACCCCGACATGGTGGCACGCCTGCAGTCCGTCATCAGCGAAGAAATCAGGAAGCAGCTCCTTGAACACGAGGGACGCGAATGCCCCGACTACCTCATCGCCTGCGTAGGTGGAGGAAGCAATGCAGCCGGCACCATCTATCACTACGTCAACGACCCGCACGTGCAAATCGTCCTCGCCGAAGCCGGCGGAAAAGGCATTGAAACGGGAATGACAGCCGCCACCATCGCCCTCGGCAAGATGGGCATCATCCACGGCTCGCGCACCTACGTCATCCAGAACGAGGACGGACAGATAGAAGAGCCCTATTCCATCTCTGCCGGACTGGACTATCCGGGCATCGGCCCCATGCACGCCAACCTTGCCAAGCAGAAACGTGCCATCGTCCTCGCCGTCAACGACGATGAAGCCATCCGCGCCGCCTACGAACTGACCCGGCTCGAAGGCATCATCCCCGCATTGGAAAGTGCCCACGCACTGGGTGCGCTGGAGAAGATGAGGTTCAAGCCGACGGACGTGGTGGTGCTGACGGTGTCGGGACGGGGGGATAAGGATATAGAGACGTATTTGAGTGATGAGTTATAAGTGATAAGTGATGAGCTATTTGAAAATACGAGATGCAATGAAATAAAATACAAGATACAATGAAACAATATGATTATAAAACAGTCAGCCGCACCATGCTCGGTGACTTGCATACGCCGGTGAGCACGTATCTGAAGGTGCGCGACATCTTTCCGCAGAGCGCACTTATGGAGAGTTCCGACTATCATGGCAGTGAGAACAACCGCTCGTTCATCGCTCTGTGTCCGCTGGCAAGTGTCAGCATAGACCACGGCACGGTTATCTTCCGCCTGCCGGACGACAGCCGCGAAGAGCATCCCATAACCGATACATACCGGGTGGAGAATGCCTTGAACGATTTCCGCGCCCGCTTCCGCGTGGAGGGCGAATACAGCAATTACTGCGGACTCTACGGATACACCTCCTTCAATGCTGTCCGCTACTTCGAGAATATCCCCGTGAAGGACAGCCGCGAAGCTACCAACGATGCGCCGGACATGCTGTACATATTATATAAGTACCTCATCGTCTTCAACGACTTCAAGAATGAGATGCTGCTCCTCGAGATGCTGGCGCCCGGCGAGACCAGCGAACTGGACCAGGTGCAGAAGGCCATCCATAACCGCAACTACACCGCCTATGATTTCCGCGCCGTCGGCCCCACCACCTCCCCACTTACGGACGAGGAGCACAAGGCGAATATCCGCCGCGGCATCGCCCACTGTCTGCGCGGCGACGTTTTCCAGATAGTCCTCTCCCGCCGGTTCGAGCAGCGTTTCACGGGCGATGACTTCAAGCTCTACCGTGCCCTGCGCAGCATCAACCCTTCTCCCTATCTGTTCTATTTCGACTTCGGGGGCTTCCGCATTTTCGGCTCGTCTCCCGAAACCCATTGCCGCATCGAAGGCCGCCATGCCTATATCGACCCCATTGCCGGAACCACGAAGCGCACCGGCGATGCAGAGCAGGACGCCCTCAATGCCCGGTACCTGCACGACGACCCCAAAGAGAACGCCGAACACGTGATGCTTGTGGACCTTGCCCGCAACGACCTCTCCCGCAACTGCCACGATGTAAAGGTGGACTTCTATAAGGAGATGCAGTATTACAGCCATGTCATCCACCTCGTCAGCCGTGTCAGCGGAACGCTCCGCGAAGAGGCCGACCCCGTCAAGGCCTTCATCGACACCTTCCCTGCCGGTACCCTGAGCGGCGCCCCCAAGGTACGCGCCATGCAACTCATCAGCCAGCTGGAACCGCACAACCGTGGAGCCTACGGCGGCTGCATCGGTTTCATCGGACTGAACGGCTCGCTGAACCAGGCGATTACGATTCGTACTTTTGTCAGCCGCAACGGTGTCCTCTGGTTCCAGGCAGGCGGCGGCATCGTGGCCAAGAGCAACGACGAGTACGAACTGCAAGAGGTGAACAACAAGCTCGGCGCACTGAAAAAGGCGATTGAGATGGCAGAAAAAATGTGAGTTCATGTACCATGTATAATGTACAAAGTACAATTTGCCATGCGGCGTACATTGCGCAGCTAAATGGTACATTGTACATTGTAAATAGTAAATAAATAGATGAAAACAGTTATCATAGACAATTACGACTCCTTCACCTACAACCTTGCCCATCTGGTGAAAGAGCTTGGCGCAGAAACGGATGTGCTGCGCAACGATAAATTCCGGCTCGAAGAATTGGAGCCATACGATAAAATCATCCTCTCACCCGTCCCCGAGGAAGCCGGACTGCTGCTGGATGTCATCCGCACCTATGCCGGACGGAAACCCATACTCGGTGTCTGTCTGGGCGAACAAGCCATCGGACAAGCGTTCGGCGGAAAGCTGGTCAATCTGGAAGAGGTGTTCCATGGGGTACAGACGGAGATAAGGATGAAGGGGGAAGGATTAAGGATTAGGGATGAAGGATTAGGGGGGAAGGATTATGAAGGTATTTCTCTCGAAGAAGACTATATCTTCTGCGGTTTACCCGATAGGATTCCCGTCGGACGATACCACTCCTGGGTGGTCGATACGGAGGACTTTCCCGAAGCGCTGGCCATTACCGCCATCAGCCCCGAAGGACAAATCATGGCGCTGAAACATCGGGAGTATGACATACACGGCATCCAGTTCCATCCTGAATCGGTACTGACACCCGACGGAAAAACAATCGTAAAAAACTGGCTTTTCAAATGAGGCACTTCAGAAAAAGAGTAAATTCAATCGTCAAATCGTAAATCGTCAAATCGTAAATAAAAAGATGAAAGCAATACTCACCCGTCTCTTCAACCACGAAGAGCTCACGTCGGAGGAGACCAAACAAATCCTCCTCAACATCACCAAGGAAATGTATCCTGAGGCGCAGATAGCAGCCTTGCTCACTGCCTTCCAGATGCGGAGCATCACTGTGGACGAGCTTATCGGTTTCCGCGAAGCACTGATGGAGACACGCCTTCCCATCGACTTCGCTCCCTATCGCCCCATCGACATTGTAGGTACGGGCGGCGACGGAAAGAACACCTTCAACATCTCCACCTGCGCTTGCTTCGTAGTGGCGGGAGCCGGCTACAAGGTTGCCAAGCACGGCAACTACGGAGCCACTTCCGTGAGCGGAGCCAGCAATGTCATCGAGCAGCACGGCGTACGCTTCACCAACAACCCCGACACACTGAAACGCAGCATGGAGGAGTGCAACATCGCCTACCTTCATGCCCAGCTTTTCAATCCGGCGATGAAGTTTGTCGGTCCCGTACGCAAGACGTTGGGAGTGCGCACCTTGTTCAATCTGCTCGGCCCGTTGGTGAATCCATGCTGTCCGGCATACCAGCTGCTCGGTGTGGCAGACCTCTCGCAGATGCGCCTATACACCAACGTATTCTATAAGCTCGGCATTGACTTTGCCGTGGTCAACAGCCTCGACAGCTACGACGAAATCTCCCTGACGGACGAGTTCAAGGTGATGACCCGCAACTATGAGCGCATCTACCGTCCGCAGGCCCTCGGCTTCAAGGATGCCCGTCCCGAAGAACTCTTCGGCGGCGTATGCAAGGAAGATGCCGCCCGCATCTTCGACAATATCCTTACGGGGCATGCCACACCTGCACAAACGCAATGCGTCATTGTCAACGCCGCCTTTGCCATCCAGGTGATGGAGCCGCAGAAAGAGATTGAAGAGTGCATCGCCATCGCACGCGAATCACTGGATAGCGGACGGGCGCTGGCGACACTGAAAAAATTTATCGAGATTAATAAATGAAGCAATGAAAGATATACTGTCCGAAATCATCGCCCATAAGCAAACAGAGATTGAACTGCAAAAGCAAACCGTCTCTCTGGAACAGTTGCAGGAGCAAGCCGGAATCATCATCCGGGAGAATGCGGCCCACCGCCGCAGCATGAAGCAGGCCCTTGCCGCTTCTTCTACAGGAATCATCTCCGAGTTCAAACGCCGTTCACCCTCTAAAGGCTGGATAAACGAGGCTGCCCAAGCAGAGGAAATACCCGCCTCCTACGAAGCCGCCGGCGCCGGCGCCCTCTCCATCCTGACGGATGGGAAGTTCTTCGGCGGTACGCTGCGCGACATCCGCACGGCCCGTCCGCTGGTCCACATCCCCATCCTGCGCAAAGACTTCATCATCGACGAGTACCAGCTTCTGCAAGCCTGCATTGTAGGTGCCGATGCCGTATTGCTCATTGCCTCCTGCCTCAGTCCGGAGCAGTGCAGCACCCTCACCGCCCAAGCCCACGAACTCGGGCTGGAGGTATTGCTCGAAATCCACAGCCCTTCGGAACTCTCCTATATAAATAAGGAGGTCGACATGGTGGGTGTCAACAACCGCAACCTCGGCTCTTTCGTCACCGATGTGGAAAACTCCTTCCGGATAGCCCGGCAACTGCGCGAAGCCACCCACGGACCGGCATCCCCGCTCCTTGTCTCCGAAAGCGGCATTTCCGACCCCGAAACCATCTGCCGCCTGCGTGCCGCCTTCATGAAAACAGCCAACCCGGGCGAAACCCTGAAAAAGTTCATCCAAGACAGTCTCTTAATTAATAATTGAAAATTGAAAGTTGATAATTGTAAATACAAAAGTCTCTCATACAGCGTTACATCGCGCAGCCAAATTGTAAATAGTAAATTGTAAATCGTAAATAAAATGTCTCCTCTCATCAAAGTATGCGGAATGACCGAAGCAGAAAACATCCGCAATGTAGAACTGCAAGGTGTAGATATGATTGGTTTTATCTTCTACCCCAAATCTCCCCGTTGTCTGTGCCAGATGCCCGGGTATCTGCCAGCCTGCGCCAAGCGTGTCGGCGTCTTTGTCAACGAAAGTAAGGAAAACATCCTGATGTATACCGACCGTTTCGGCCTGGACTACATCCAGCTGCATGGCAATGAAGCTCCCGAATACTGCCGTTCCCTGCGCAATGCAGGCCTGCACCTCATCAAGGCTTTCTCTATCTTGCTGCCCAAGGACCTGCTTGCCGTATCTGCCTACAATGGTCTGTGCGACTACTACCTCTTCGACACCAAGACCCCGCAGTACGGCGGTTCCGGCAACCAGTTCGACTGGAACCTCCTGCACCGCTACAACGGTCCCACCCCGTTCCTGCTTAGCGGTGGCATCAACCCCTACAGCGTAAAAGCCCTCCGGGAGTTCCGCCATCCCTATTTCGCAGGTATCGACATCAACAGCCGTTTCGAGACGGCACCGGGAATAAAGGATGTGGAACGCATCTCAAACTTCCTGAAAGAACTGAAGGGGTTTACTATTTGACGATTTACGATTTACCATGTACAATGTACAATTTGCCATGCGGCGTACATTGCGCAGCCAAATAGTAAATCGTAAATTGTAAAATTGTAAATCGTAACATGCAGCATATATTGCGCAGCCAAATAGTAAATTGTAAATTGTAAAATTGTAAATAGAAATAGTATGTTGAACCGCATTAACCAACTTTTCCAGGACAGCCCCAAGAATCTGCTGTCCATTTACTTTTGTGCAGGCTGTCCCAACCTCGACGGTACTGCCGACGTTATCCGTGCCCTCGAAAGAAACGGAGTCAGCATGATTGAAATCGGAATTCCGTTCAGTGACCCCATGGCCGACGGCATTGTCATTCAGAACGCCGCCACCCGCGCCCTGCACAACGGCATGTCCCTCCGCCTGCTTTTCGAACAATTGCGCGACATCCGTCGCGATGTCCGCATCCCCCTCATCCTTATGGGGTACCTCAATCCCATCATGCAGTTCGGCTTCGAAGCCTTCTGCCAGAAGTGCGTGGAATGCGGCATCGATGGCGTCATCATTCCCGACCTCCCTTTCCGCGATTACGAAGAGAGTTACAAAGCCATCGCCTCGAAGTATGACATCCGTGTCATCATGCTCATTACCCCCGAAACCAGCGAAGCCCGCGTCCGCGAAATAGACGCCCACACCGACGGCTTCATCTATCTGGTGTCCAGTGCCGCCACCACCGGTGCCCAGAAAGACTTCGACACCCGGAAGCAAGCCTACTTCAAGAAGATAGAGGATATGAACCTGCGCAATCCACGCATGGTAGGCTTCGGCATCAGCAACAAGCAGACATTCGATGCCGCTTGCGCCCACTCATCCGGTGCCATTATCGGCAGCCGCTTCGTCACGCTGCTCAACGAGAAGGAAGGAGATGCGGAAAAGGCTATCAGGCAGTTGAAGGAAGATTTGAAACAGTGAGCTTATTCAAATTTCATACAATATATTTTTCGCAATGAAAAAATAAAAGAGACAAAATCTGCAAAGACTTGTCTCTTTTATTTTCTCCCCATCTCATATTTCACTATCTTTGTGCCCGAAAAAAGCTCTAATACGAATATCATGAAAGTCGATTGCCCTTCCGTACTATTGATTTACACTGGCGGAACTATCGGAATGATAGAAAATCCCGAGACCGGTGCGCTTGAGAACTTCAACTTCGACCAACTGCTACAGCATGTTCCCGAACTGAAGCGCTTCAACTACCGCATCTCTTCCTATCAGTTCGACCCACCGATCGACTCTTCCGACATGGAGCCTTCCCTCTGGGCAAAGATTGTAAAAATCATCAACTACAACTACGACAACTTCGACGGCTTCGTCATCCTGCACGGTACCGACACCATGGCCTATACAGCCTCCGCCCTCAGTTTCATGCTCGAGAACCTTTCCAAGCCGGTCATCCTCACCGGTTCCCAGCTTCCCATCGGCACCCTGCGCACCGACGGGAAAGAGAACCTCATCACCGCCATTGAAATAGCCGCCGCCAAGCATCCGGACGGTACCCCTATCGTCCCCGAAGTGTGCATCTTCTTCGAGAACGAGCTGATGCGGGGCAACCGTACCACCAAAATCAATGCCGAGAATTTCAACGCTTTCCGCTCCTTCAACTATCCCCCACTGGCAAAGGCAGGCATCCATATCCGCTATAACGAGCACCTCATCCGACGCCCCGACCCGTCGCGCCCCATGAAGCCGCACTACCTTTTCGACACCAATGTCGTAGTGCTCACCCTCTTTCCCGGCATCCAGGAAAGCATTATCAACTCCGTGCTTCATGTTCCCGGCCTGAAAGCCGTTGTCCTCAAGACTTTCGGTTCCGGCAATGCCCCCCAGAAAGAATGGTTCATCCGCCAGCTGAAAGAAGCCAGCGAACGTGGCATTGTCATCGTCAACATCACCCAATGCCAAAGTGGCGCCGTCGAGATGGGACGTTACGAAACCGGTCTGCAACTTCTCCAGGCAGGTGTCATCAGCGGCTATGACAGTACCCCCGAATGTGCCGTCACCAAACTCATGTTCCTCCTGGGGCATGGACTGGACCAAGCCGAAATCCGCCACCGCATGAATTCCGACCTGGCAGGAGAAATCACCAAGATTTAGTAAAGCGGCAATACAGAGGGCATTTAGTAATATTGATAATTTTCAAGACAAACTTGCATTATCTATCCATACAAAATCGTTAAAAAGCGTTA
>ENA-OVFO01001377-OVFO01001377.1-human-gut-metagenome-genome-assembly--contig:-NODE-1377-length-10794-cov-4.347984_pt1 | contig 10794 bp, 4 predicted proteins | sample MGYA00237761_ERZ505401 | MGnify/ENA primary metagenome ERZ505401 (study PRJEB26158, sample SAMN06016330) | human gut metagenome | biome: human gut; feature: ankylosing spondylitis patient; material...
GATCGTCCATAACGCTTTCGCCGTTTACAGTTGCAGACTTCACGAGATCAGCAGCGTTGAAATTACGTCCGTCAATAGACAGATAGAAGTTTGCATCCGGATTTACTTCGATTTCCAGTTCTGCTTCTGCAGTCGTGGTGGTTACTTCTGTAGTAGTGGTAGCTTCGGTAGAAGCTGTCGTGTTTTCTGTGGTAGTGGTTGCTTCTGTAACAGTTGTTGTAGCTTCTGTGGTAGTTGCTTCTGTAGTAGAAGAAACAGCTGCCGGTGTGGTAGTAGTTTCTTCAGTGGTTGCTTCAGTAGTTGCTTCCGTGGTTTCTTCTGTAGTAGTAGTTGTGGTAGTTGTGCTGGTAGTTGTCTTCTTGCTGAAGTCCGGCAGCTCTTCTGTTGTAGAAGCTGTGGTCTTCTTGCTGAAGTCCGGCAGCTCTTCTGTTGTAGCAGTTGTAGTTGCCTTTGTAGTAGTTGTTTCAGATTCTGTTACAGTAGTGGTTGTTGCACTGGTGCTGGTGGTTGTCGGGCCTGCACTGGTGCTGGTTGCCGTAGCAGTTGTTGCTTTAGTAGTAACAGTCGTTGCTTCGGTAGTAGTGGTAGTGGTAGTTGCTTTGGTAGTCGTTACAATAGGTTCTTCGGTAGTGGTGGTTGTAGCAGCAGTCGTTGTTGTAGTGGTTGCTGCAGTTGTGGTGGTGACAGTCGTAGCCTCTGTAGCAGTTGTAGTCTGCGGTTCTTCTGTAGTAGTAGTCGTTGCCGCAGAGGTTGCGGTTGTAGTGGTGGTAGCTGTTGTAGTAGTTGTAGTTGTAGCAGTTGTTGTTTCGGTGGTTTCCACTACATCATTCATGATTACGCGGATCGCACCGTCCTTCAGACCAACCATTTCGTCGAAGATGTCTTCGCCGGTTACGCCCTCGCCGTTCAGGTAGTTGAAACGCTTGACATCTACCATCGTGGTGCCGCTGGGCAGTCTGTCAGAACCATTCGGTGCCCAGTCTACAGGGAACTCATAGTACTCAACAGTCTTGCCATCGTATTCACCAGTCTGGAGTGTCAGACCATATTCGTCAGCCAGTGCCTGTACAGTATCCTTATCCGGCACATTGAAGATCATGCGGAATACCTGATTCATCTTTGTCGGGTCAGTTGCACCTTCGGCAGAACGTGCACCAATGAAACGGATCCAGCGGTCGCTGCCGTCAGTAATTTTAGAAGTGCCGTCCTTGTATGCAATGAAATCATTTGCATTCGGAATACCGCTGCCGAAGTCGTTGACAACAAATGCTCTCTTTTTCAGCAGCTTGGACGGAATGGTGTACAGCTTTGCGGTTGCTTCCGGCAGGTTGACAACGCAGTTGATACCATAGCTGGTTGCGTCTACGCCTTCCTTGGCAGTTACCTTCACGCCCAGAGTGTAGTTCTTCAGAGAAGTGGCATCCTTTTCACTGGGATATACGAATACTTCGTCAATGTCCAGATTGATGTCCTTTTCTTCTGTTACAGTGGTGGTTGTGGTTGTAGTAGTCGTGTCACTTGTAGTGGTTTCAGTCTGTGCATCTGTATAAACGCGGATACCGCCGTTGTAGTAAACTACATCAGTGGTCGCAATATCTGTGCCGTTTTCGTCAATGTACTGACGGTTCGGAGCCAGATAGCCGTCGCCGTGTGTACCCTCAAAGTCCCAGTTTACCTTCTGATACTCTGCAAAGTTTACCGGGAACAGATAGTAGCTGTCGCCGTTTTCATCTGTCTGCAGTTCCAGACCGTATTCCTTTGCGATGTCCACTGCGTTTTCTGCAATGGTGCAGTTGATGTCGATCACCTTGTCACCGCTGATCGTGATCGTGCTGGTACTGGAAGTCCACTGGAAATACATCCAACGCTTGGACGGCTCAACGCTCATATCCTGACCGTTTGCCTCATAGCCCTTCAGGTTCTGCGGAGAAGGAGCCAGGTCGCCGCTGACATAAACGTCCCTATAACCATAGTCCTTCTTGTTCTTCGGGTTCTTGTAGATCGTCAGGATCTTGGAAGTAACTTCCGGAACTTCCAGAGCGAAGTTGAAGCCCTGTGCGTCCACATAGTTTTCAACCAGAACGGACAGCGGGATCTTTGCATAGTTGCTTGCAGTCTTGACCTGTGCTTCGTCTACCTTGAAGATGATGCCCTTGCCCTTCGGAGCTTCTGTCGTGGTGGTGCTGATGGACTTGGTAGTGGTTACAACAGTGGTGTCTGCCTTTGTAGCAGTGGTCTGTTTTGCTGTGGTTGTTGCAGCAGATGCAGAAGTTTCTGTAGCCTTGCTGGTTTCAGCAGATGCTTTTGTCGAAGTAGAAGCAGTGGTTTTTGCTGTAGTGTCAGCTGTGGTAGCTACAGTTGTAACTGTGGTTTCCTTAGTAGTTTCCTTGGAAGTAACAGTAGTTTCTTCTGTGGTTGCAACTGTTTCAGTTGTTACAGTGGTCACAGTTGTGGAAGTAGTGGTCTGATCCGGATCTTCGTCGAAGCACAGTACGATCTTGTCGATTGTCACATCGCCGAACTTCGGATAATAAACCATGAACTGTACAGTTTCACCAACAGTCTTCGGAATGTCATAAGATACGATGACCTGCTTGTTTGCCGGTACAGCCAGATCCTTGAATTCCGTGCTCTGCCATTCTTCACCTTCCGGCAGACTGTCGTTCCATGTGCCAAACGCACCGCTGGTGTTCTTGTCATTTGTCTTTACGGTGTAGTAAGCAATTGCCTTGTATGCACCCATGGGATCGAATTCAACCTTGGTGTTGCTTGCCTTGCCGTCAGTACCCTTGTCTTCCTCTGCCTTCGGAGTCAGTTCCTTGGTGTACTTTGCGGAAACTGTAGTGGTCGGCTGTGTGGTCACAGTGGTTGCAGCAGTCGTAGTGATCGTTGCATCATCTGTGTAAATCACAACAGAATCTACAGTGAAGTCCTCATAAGTACCGTCGCCCCAGGCACCAAACTTCAGAGAACCATCATATTCCTTCTGAATGGTTGCGTCCACAGTCTTGGTGATGTCCCAGGTGAATTCGCCGGACTTGCCCAGAGTTTTGTTTTCCTGTGTGGTCTGTGTCCAATAATCCGGTGCTTTCTGTGTAGAAGAACCGAACATATAGTTGTATGTGCCGATTTCCTTATCAGAGGAAACGTTGACAACGACCTTCTTGACAACATTGCTGTTGGTGATGCCAAAGTCAGCCCACTTCCAGCCGATCATGCCTTCCTTCGGGTCAGCCTTCTGTGCATCCTTCAGCAGTTCGCTGTAGGTCTTGCCGACAGTGATCTTTTTCACGCCCTTTTCCTCTGCAGTGGTAACTGTAGTAGCAGCAGTGGTTGCACTGGAAGCAGCAGTAGTTTCAACAGAAGTTTCTGCAGTGGTTTCGTTGGTCGTTGTGGTAGTGGTTTCGGTTGCTACCGGAACGGTAGTTGTGGTGGTTGTGGTAGTTTCATTTGCCAGCTCTACTGTGAAGCTAACTGAAATCACTTCGCCTGCTGCCGGCATATCCCAGCCAGTTGGGTTGATTTCCAGCTTGCTGCAAGTGAAACTCCAATCATCATCATTATCTGCTGCCTGCATAGAAGCCGGTGTAAACGTGGTGTATTCCTGATTGATCTCATGAGTTGTTTCACCGATCTTTACAGAATCAATTGTGATCTTCTTATACAGAGATTTACCGTCGTAAAGATCCGGATCCTGAACGCACAAGTCGAAGAAATTGTAGGAACTCAAAGCATCACCCCAGTTGCCTCTTTTTACAGAAACTTCATAAGAGCCGCTCTTATCAATGGTAACATCAGTTCCCATGCCTACCTTATAGTTGTTCAGCGACCATTTGCCATCGCTACTCTGAATGTGCAGAAACGCAATCGGTGCATCATCTGCCGCTGTCGCAGCGAGGGACATCATCGGGGTCACCAATGCACTGGTCAGAATGGTCGTTGCCGCCATTACGCCAGCTGTCAGAGATGAAAGAAACTTTTTCATCTTCATGATTATCATTCTTCCTTTCTTGAATTGATGCGGCGTATTGCCGCTTGGTTGTGTGCAGAGAAGCTTTTTGCATTTCAAAAAACAAATGCCGCCGCACTGTTTTTCACGTCCCCCTTTCCGCTTTCAAATTGTACAGCCGTGCGATTTGTCCTCTGAAATCTGCCCAGTGCTTTCCTGCACCCTACTTCTCCATATACCAGCATAGCATATTTATCGTTATTTTGCAAGTATTTTTTTTATTTTCCACATATTTTTATACAGCACCAATAAAAGCACACTCTGTTTTTGTGCATTTTTTCTAAATCTCGAATTGCCAGTGAAAAACAACTTGATAATCTGATACGACACGCCGGTGAATTTTGCATTTTTCAAATGTTAATTTCCGGAAGCATTGTGAACGCCGTCACGGGGTGCGGCGGCGATCTCCTGCAAATCCTGTTCCAGCTGACTGTCCAGCATACGGCAATTGTTCCGGTCATAGAACACACCGGTAACATCCCACAGCATGGGACACATACCTTTGGTATACGCTGCCTGTGCCACCGCGGTGAGGAATGTCCGGACAGTTTCTTCCGTCTTGTTCTTGGTGGAACAGCCGTACTCCCCGATGATCACCGGCACGCCGTTATCCAGAAACCGGCTTTGCAGCTTGTCCATGTCGTTTTCCAGAATCCTCTGATCTCTGGGTGAGCCCCATGTGGTCTTAGCTTTTCCCCAGTCGGCATCTTCTTCCAGAATACAGAACGTAGGCGGCGTATAATAATGTACCGAAACCGCACATCGTCCGGCTTCGTCCTGCGGCATCTGAAAGGCTTCGTCACAGGTCAGGTCTACGTCAGTGGCATAACCGGCGATCAGCAGATGCCGCCTGGAGTTGTTTCCCCTGGAGCCGCGTACCAGATCCACAAACTGCTGGTTGATGCGGTTGACAATGCCGTATGCCTCCGCCTTGTCGTCATCAGAGCCGCTGTAGCGGTTCCACAGATCATCAAAACAGCCTTCTTCGTTCATGGATTCCAGAATCAGGTGGTCACCGTAATCTGCAAACCGTTCTGTCACCTGCTCCCAGATACAGGTATATTTTTCCATACAGGTGTCATAGTCCGTGGAAAATCCTGCGATCCAGCCGTTGTCCCAGTGGAGATTCACCACCGCATACATGCCGTTGTCCAGCACATACTGTGCCACCGTTTCCACACGGTCTAACAGTTCCGGTGCAATGGTGTAGTCCTCTGCCATGAGATTCGACCACGCCACGGGAATCCGCACCGAATCAAAACCGGCGGCAGCGTAGCCGGCAATCATATCCTCTGTAATTGTCGGGCTGCCCCATGCAGTTTCGTAGCTGTTTACCCCGCCGCTGCTGTCGATCCAGTCGCCGCAGGCTTCCAGTGTGTTGCCCAGATTGATGCCCAGCCCCATTTCTTCCACGATCTGGCTGGTAGTCATGTCGTCCCGCATTTCAGTGCGGGGGTTGCTGTCGGCTTCCTTCTTGCTGTTCTCCTCTTTAGAGGAATTGCCGCAGCTGCACGACAGCACCGCCAGCACCCCTGCCAGCAGCAGAGAAACGACTTTTTTTCCGTTTCGCATGTAACACCTCTTATCCCTTTTTCGGCGGCTTCATGGTGAGGGCGATGCGTTTCCGCTTCAAGTCCACGTCCAGCACCCAGACTTTCACCACCTCGCCGACCTTGACAGCCTCCAGCGGGTGCTTGATGAACCGGTCACAGATCTGGGAAATGTGTACCAGTCCGTCCTCATGAACGCCCACGTCTACGAAACAGCCAAAGTCGATGACATTCCGCACAGTGCCCACCAGTTCCATGCCCGGTTTCAGGTCTTTCAGTTCCATGATGTCCCCACTCCGGAGCAGCGGCGGCGGCAGTTCGTCACGAGGGTCACGCCCCGGCTTTTCCAGTTCCTTGAGAATGTCCCGCACAGTGGGTTCGCCTACGCCTGCCTTTTTCGCAATGGCAGAAATGCCGTGCTGCTTGGCAATGGCACCGATCTCGCTGCGGTCCTGTCCGGCAATGTCTGCCAGCTGGAAGCCGCACTCCTGCAAGATCTGCTCTGCTGCCCCGTAGCTTTCCGGATGCACTGCTGTATTGTCCAGCGGGTTCTTGGCTCCGGACACCCGCAGGAATCCGGCACACTGCTCGAATGCCTTCGGGCCCAGTTTTGCCACCTTTTTCAGCTGCTTCCGGTCGGTGAACGCCCCGTTTTCCGTCCGGTATGTCACGATATTCTTGGCAATGGTCTGGTTGATGCCGGCAATGTGGGACAGCAGAGAGAACGAAGCCGTGTTCAGGTCTACGCCCACATGGTTCACGCAGTCCTCCACCACGCCGTCCAGTGCGGCAGACAGTTCCGCCTTGGGCATGTCATGCTGATACTGTCCCACGCCGATCGCCTGCGGATCGATCTTTACCAGTTCCGCCAGCGGATCCTGTAACCGTCTGGCAATGGAAACGGCACTCCGGAGGGAAACGTCATACTCCGGAAATTCCTCCGCCGCCAGCTTGGACGCAGAATATACCGAAGCCCCTGCCTCGGAAACCACCATATACGCCGCGGAATAAGGCAGTTCCTTCAGCAGTTCCGCCACGACCGCTTCCGACTCTCTGGAAGCCGTGCCATTGCCGATTGCCACCGCGGTCACGTGGTGCTTCCGCAGCATCTTTCGGATCACGTCTTTTTCCCGTTCCAGCGAAGCCCCCTTGCTGACGGTGATATGTGCCACGCCGGTGTCCAGCACCTTGCCGGTTTCGTCCACCACTGCCAGCTTGCAGCCGGTGCGATAGCCGGGGTCTACGCCCAGAACGATGCGGTTTTTCAGCGGTGCTGCCATGAGCAGCTGCCGCAGATTGGACGAGAACACGCCGATTGCCGCTGTTGCCGCCTGCTCTGTCAGAGCCTTGCGGGTTTCCCGTTCCACCGCCGGAAACAGCAGTCGCTGGAATGCATCTTCTGCGGCAGTCTGCACCAGCTTGCCGCAGGGGCTCTGGTTCTTCACGAACTTCTGAATCAGCAGCGAAGCCCCGTGTCCTTCCGGCAGCGTAACTGCCACTTTCAGAGCACCCTCCCGTTCGCCGCGGTCAATGGCAAGGATCCGGTGTCCCACAATGCGTTTCACCGGTTCTGCATAGTCGTAGTAGTTCTGGTACGGCGTATCGGCATCTTCCTCTGTGGCACGGGACTGTATCGTTCCGGCAGACATCACCAGCCGACGCATCTGCTTTCGCAGGTCGGCATCATTTGCCATTTCCTCCGCCAGAATGTCCATTGCCCCCTGCAATGCCGCTTCGGTGTCCGGCACTTCCTCCTGCAAAAAAGCTTCTGCCTCCTGAGCTGGATTCGTCTGGGGATTCTGTGCCATGAGGATTCGTGCCAGCGGTTCCAGTCCGCGGGCAATCGCCATAGATGCCCGTGTTTTCCGCTTGGGACGATAGGGCAGGTACAAGTCCTCGGTTTCCACCAGTGTTTCCGCACCGCGGATCTTTTCTTCCAGTTCCGGTGTCAGCTTGCCCTGTGCTTCGATCGCCGTGCAGATTTCTTCTTTCCGCTGTTCCAGCTTCCGCAGATATTGCAGCCGGTTGTCAATGGCACGAAGCACCTGATCGTCCAGCGAACCGGTACGCTCTTTCCGGTACCGTGCAATAAACGGGATCGTCTTGCCGTCGTCCAGCAAGGCAATGGTATTGTCGATCTGTTCCTGCCGCAGTTGGAATTCGGCAGCCAGTTTCTGTGGAATATTCAAATAGAGTTCCTCCGTTTCTGTGATTTCAATCGGACTGTTATAATAGTATAACAAACTTTTGGAAAAATTGCAAGTGATCATTTTCACATGTCCTTACAAGGACAATCCCACCAGACACTCTTTGTGCGGCATTGTTTGAGAATCTGAAAACCAAAAACCGATTTCTGCACCTCCGCAAAAATCGGTTTTTCTTTTATTCATGTTGTGCAAAGCCATCACGCGGCTTTGTGTGGTATTGCCTCAATTGTGTTATGCACTGTGCGGCAAGAAGCTTACAATATGTACCAGAAATTGCAGCAGAACAACCGCATCGTTGCTGCTGACCTCCTTATCTCCATCGCAGTCAGCATTTTTTACCGCATTCTTATTCAAAGACACCGTGCCGGAACAATACCGGTTCAGCAGGATCACGTCTGTGATGTCCACTTGCCCGTCCAGGTTGATGTCGCCGTAGATAGGCGAAAAAGACTCAGATGAGGTAGAAGAAGTGGTGGTTTGATTTTCAGAAGTTGCAGTAGCTTGGTGTTTAATTGCAGTTGAAGGAGGTGTAACTGTCCGTGCCGTAGTACTCGTTGCTTTTGACGTTGATATAGTTGTTGTTGTAACAAGTTCAGTTGTTGTAGTTGCCACAGGTTCTGTGGTTTGAACACCACCTATGGATACAAAAGAAATTTTATTTTCTGCTGCAGAAGTTTCTGCTGCAGAACCAAAATATCCATAAATTGTTAAGTTGGTACAATTTTCAAAAGCACTTTCTCCAATATCCACCACACTATTTGGAATGGTGATTTCCGTCAGACTGGTACAGCCTTTAAAAGCATACCCTCCAATACTCGTCACGCTGTCCGGAATCGTGATTTCCGTCAGACTGGTACAGCCGTAAAAAGCATACTCTCCGATGCTCGCCACGCTGTCCGGGATCGTGATTTCCGTCAGACTGAAGCCGGAAAAAGCATGCTTTCCGATGCTCGTCACGGGCTTTCCATCGATTTCTGTGGGAATATTCACTACTGTAGCAGCATCTTTATTGCATTTGGCGATTTCGATTTCTCCTGTATCCGTCACATTATAATGCAAACCTTCATATGTGCCATCGTAAGCACTCGCCGATAACACTGTTCCCACGCTTTCTTGCACACTCTCCACCCCAGACAGCCCCACACCGCTCACGCAAAGCACGCCTACGGTCACTGATGCAAGAACTTTTTTCCAAAACCTCATCAACTGCATCCTCCTCAAATTAGTCAAGATTCAACGTTTTTTACATTATAGCTCAAAAAGAAAAAGAAAAAACAACCATTTTTGCGATATTTTGTAAATTTCAGTATTTCATTCGCATTTAAGTAACAAAAAAAGCCAGCCCTTGCACATACAGGAACCAGCTTTTTGCAACATTCACTTGTCAGCGTTTTACTTCTGCTTCATCTCCGCAGAAACTGCTTCAAACTCGTCTACGATCTCCTGTTCCGGAGCCTTGGTCAGCAGCGAAACCACAACGATCGCGATCAGTGCACACAGGAATGCCGGCAGCAGCTCATAAATGGCAAACATGCCGCCCAGCTTACTGATGGCAAACTTCCATACAAAAATCATCACACCGCCGGTAATCAGCCCCGCCAGTGCACCATACTTGTTGGAACGCTTCCAGAACAGCGAGGTCAGCATTACCGGTCCGAAAGTCGCACCGAAACCTGCCCATGCAAAGGAAACCACGCGGAATACAGAACTGTTCTGATCCCACGCCAGCACAATGCCCAGCACAGCAATAATCAGCAGAACGGCACGTGCTGCGATCATGGACTGCTTTTCCGACAGCTTAATATGGAACACGCCTTTCAGCAGGTTCTCCGACATACTGGACGAAGCCGCCAGCAGCTGCGAGTCGGAAGTAGACATGGTGCACGCCAGAATGCCTGCAAAGATCAGTCCGGCGATCAGGGCAGCTCCCACGCTGTGTTTGCTCAATACCGTTGCCATTTCCAGCACAATGGTTTCCGCCTTGGAAGAGGTTTCAAGCGGAGCAACCGTGCCGTTTACCGTCAGGGCGTTGCCGATGATACCAATGAATACTGCCACGCCCATTGCCAGCACTACCCAGACAGAAGCAATGCGGCGGGAGATCTTGACCTTGTTCTTGTCATCGATCGCCATGAATCGCAGGAGAATATGCGGCATGCCAAAGTAACCCAGTCCCCATGCCAGCGTGGAAATGATGCTCAGTCCGCCGAACGAAACGGCTTCGCCCTCTGCGGTGCGGGTGCTGGTAAAGCTAAGGTAATTTTCAATACCCTTGGCATTTTCCAATACGTTGTCCAGTCCGCCGGCAGTATGTACGCCATAGATCACCAGCACCACCAGAGCCGAAGTCATAACGATGCTCTGGATCAGGTCGGTAAAGCTTGCCGCCAGAAAGCCGCCCAGACAGGTGTAGGAAATGATGATGACCGCACTGATGATCATTGCCATGTGATAGTTCCAGCCGAACAGCTGATTGAACAACTTGCCGCAGACGGAGAAACCCGAAGCGGTATACGGCACGAAAAATATCAGAATGATGACTGCCGCAATGCCCATCAGCACGTGCTTATCGTCCCGATACCGGTTGGAAAAGAAGTCCGGAATGGTAATGGAGTTCCGGCAACGCTGAGAATACACGCGGAGTCGTTTCGCCACCAGCAGCCAGTTCAGATAGGTGCCGATCGCCAGACCAATGGCAGTCCAGCCTACCTCTGCACAGCCGTTCAGATACGCCAGCCCCGGCAGACCCATGAGCAGATAGCTGCTCATGTCCGAAGCCTCTGCACTCATGGCAGAAACCACCGGTCCGAGCCGCCGGCCGCCCAGATAAAAATCGCCGACGCTGCTGTTCTTTTTGGAATACACAGCACCGATCACGACCATCATGCCCATATAGACAAGAATGGCAATCAGAATACATACTACGGATTTTGTCACAAATCATATCTCCTTTCAATTTGGCGTAAGAGCCTGTTCAGGCAATACCGCACAAAGATTGTGCGACAGATGCGTCGTCAAATTTTTCGTC
>ENA-OVFO01001380-OVFO01001380.1-human-gut-metagenome-genome-assembly--contig:-NODE-1380-length-10789-cov-2.962269_pt1 | contig 10789 bp, 9 predicted proteins | sample MGYA00237761_ERZ505401 | MGnify/ENA primary metagenome ERZ505401 (study PRJEB26158, sample SAMN06016330) | human gut metagenome | biome: human gut; feature: ankylosing spondylitis patient; material...
TTGGTCTGCTCGCCGATCAGGATAGCAGCCGAATCTATCTTGACATCAATCAGCGACTGCTGTGCCTGGATCTTTCCGCCCACCAAACCGGCAGCCATCGAAAATACCAATATAGTTTTATTCAATACATTCATGATCCTCTTTAATTTCGTTTTTCGAAAAGAGCCATTAACGACTTCACATAATCATCTTCCGTACGGATGGAGACAGAATCGACGCGGCATTTTTTGAATGTCGTATCCATTGCTTCCTGCCGTTTCTCCCACCAATCCTTGTATGCCTGGCGGACACGCGACGATGATGTATCAATCCACTGTTCTTTTCCGGTTTCAGCATCCTTGATCTTCATCAGACCAACCGAAGGCAACTCTGTCTCGCGCTGGTCATATACCTGAATAGCTACCATGTCATGCTTGCGGTTGGCTACCGTCAAAGCATCCTTGAAGCTGTCTTTATTGATAAAGTCAGAGATCAGGAAAGCCGTACAGCGCTTTTTGATGGCATTCGTCAGGTATTTCAGCACCTGACTGATATCCGTCTTGCGATCTTCCGGCTGAAAATCAATCAGTTCACGGATGACATACATGATGTGCTTTCTTCCTTTCTGCGGCGGAATGAATTTTTCCACCTTGTCTGAGAAGAAAATCACCCCGATCTTATCGTTGTTCTGTATAGCCGAAAAAGCTAATGTCGCGGCAATCTCCGTGATGATTTCTTTCTTCATCACATTGACGGAACCGAAATCGCGGCTGCCCGATACATCAATCAGCAACATCACGGTCAATTCTCGCTCTTCTTCGAAGACTTTTACATACGGACGGATATAGCGCGCAGTCACATTCCAGTCAATGTCACGAATATCATCCCCGTACTGGTATTCACGCACTTCACTGAAAGCCATACCACGTCCCTTGAATGCTGAGTGGTATTGCCCCGCAAAGATATTACGTGAAAGGCCACGAGTCTTGATTTCGATCCGACGGACTTTCTTTAACAGTTCACTTGTTTCCATTGTCTCAACTTACTCATTGAAAATTGACTTAGGAGAATGACGCGTTTCCTGCCCGGACCGCACCTTCTCCGTTGCTAAAGTTAACGATTAAGGTACTTCTACCTTATTCAGAATCTCGCTGATTACTTCTTCCGTTGTCAGATTGTTCGCTTCAGCCTCGTAGCTCAATCCAATACGATGACGCAATACATCGTGACAAACGGCACGGATATCTTCCGGAATGACATAACCTCTGCGCTTGATGAAGGCATAAGCACGGGCAGCCAATGCCAGACTGATAGATGCACGCGGAGAAGCTCCGAAGGAAATCATATTTGCCAGATTAGGCAATCCGTGTTCTTGCGGGAAACGAGTGGCAAAGACGATATCGACAATGTAACGCTCGATCTTTTCATCCAGATAAACTTCACGAACCACCTTGCGGGCCTCCATGATTTCTTCTTTCTTCAAGATCGGCTTGATGTCCGGTTTAACGCCTGATATATTCTGACGGATAATCAGTTTTTCTTCTTCTTTCTTCGGATAGCTGATGATAACCTTCAGCATGAAACGGTCCACCTGAGCTTCAGGTAGCGGATAAGTACCTTCCTGTTCGATCGGGTTCTGTGTAGCCATTACCAAGAATGGTTCCGGCAGCTTGTATGTCCGTTCGCCAATGGTTACCTGACGTTCCTGCATGGCTTCGAGCAAAGCACTCTGTACCTTGGCCGGAGCACGGTTAATTTCATCGGCTAATACAAAATTAGCGAAGACGGGACCTTGTTTAACTTGGAATTCTTCGCTTTTCTGACTATAAATCATGGTACCGATAACGTCGGCCGGCAGCAAGTCCGGGGTGAACTGTATTCGGCTGTATTGCGCGTCAATCAAAGATGACAATGTTTTGATGGCTAAAGTCTTTGCCAAACCAGGAACACCTTCCAACAAGATATGTCCATCAGAAAGCAAACCGATCAACAATGATTCAACCAAATGTTTCTGACCTACGATAACCTGGTCCATACCCATCGTAATCATATTTACGAAGGAACTCTTACTCTCAATTCGCTCATTTAACTCGCGAATATCCACAGTCTGACTCATAAATAAAAATTTATAGTGTTATATTATTCTCTTTTTTAAGCTGTACAAAATTAGAAATGTTAAATCCGTATGCTGAACTTTTGCAGTTAAATAATACTAAACCACACGCTGGCAGTGCTTTTTTTACAGTGTTTAAAGTTATGAATAGTTCTTTTTGATAGCTATCAGGCCGAAAAATGTATCGATTTTCATCCATTGCGGGTACAGGCTATTCTTTGCAAACCGCCGGATCCTTATTTTATTTCCGCCTGGGCATTAAGTCAAATACAACTGGACACTAACCTTCCTCCGATCGGAGGAAAGGTTTCCTTCGGTCGGAGGACATGCATCCTTCGATCGGGGGAAACACATCCTTCGGCCGGAGGAAACCTAATGTTTCGTTACTTTTGGATTAATCCTTCGGCAGAATTGGATTAATACGATGGATGCAGTAGATTAGAACCACCACAGAACCGGTTACAAGGTAAAGAAAAAGGCGGGCCTTTGGTCGGATACCAAAGACTCGCCTTAGCCTATTGTTTTTTATTTCTGTTAGCTGTTCTCTTTCGGAAGTACCATGCGAAGCAGCAAGTAGCCGGTCAGACCAGAAAGGAAAGAACCGACAAAAACACCCAACTTCGCCTGATTCAGCAAATCTATCCCCTGTTCGGTAGTCGAATCAAACGACAGATTTGCGATAAACAGCGCTACCGTAAAACCGATACCTCCGAGCATCGACACGGCAAACAAGGTACGTTTGCTAAGTCCCTGTGGCTTCGGAATGATGCCACTGCGGATAAACAGATAAGAGAAGCTGAAAATACCCAGCGATTTACCGGCTATCAATCCCAATACAATGGCCAACGGTACATGTATCAATGATTCCGGACGGATATCACCAAACGTTACACCGGCATTCACAAAGGCAAACAGCGGCAATATCAGATTATTTACCCACGGATGCAGGCGGTGAGCAATGGATTGCAGCGGACTGATAGAATGATCTGTACACATGTGAATATTGTTCAGTACCTGGATTTGATGGGAAGTCAAAACCGAAGCGCGGTCGCAACTTTTCACATCATTCGAATCGAGTATCGAAAGATATTCTGTCATATCACCGGTAAAGCGTTCCAAATCAATTTTAGGTTTGGCGGGAACTGTAAAGGCTACCAAAACACCCGCGATAGTTGGGTGAATACCGGATTCCATAAACAACATCCAAACACAAAAGCCCAAAGCATAATAGAACAGACGGTTGTAGATCTTCATCTTTCCACCCAAATACAAAACCAAGAGCAAGAAAGCCGAAATCAACAACGGCTGTAACGAAACATGTCCACTATAAAACAAGGCGATGATGATGATTCCACCAATATCATCTACCACGGCCAAGGCAGTCAGGAAAATACGCATCGTCAGTGGTACACGTTTTCCCAGTAATCCCAATACAGCCAGCGCAAAGGCAATATCGGTAGCCATTGGAATAGCAGCACCATTCGCTTCCGGACCTTCATGACAAACCAGGAAATAAAACAGTACCGGAACAACCATTCCGCCAATAGCCGCCACAATCGGCAACAAAGCTTTCCGGAAAGACTGTAACTCTCCTACCAGAACTTCCTGTTTGATCTCCAGACCAATCGTAAAGAAGAAAACAGCCATCAAAGCATCGTTGACAAAAGCCAACATCGAAAGCGGTTCTCCGTGATGAGAAAAGATACTGAAGTCGCCGAATACCAGCTTTACAGGGAATTGCAGAAAATGATGATACCGGTCTTGCAACGGACTGTTTGCCAAGATCATGGCCAAGATAGTAGCCAGAAACAGCAAAACGCTGGCGTTGGGCTTCTGAATGGCAAAACGCTGCAACGGTTTCAAGATAACTTTAAATGTTCTTTCCATATCAGCATTCTTTATATAAGGTAATGGTATAATCCGCTTCGAAAGTCTCGCCTCCGTTCAGCTGTTGTATCCAGTCTTTGTCCTTGTATTCGCCGGCATAATGGGCACGATCACAACGTCCGTACCACGGTTCAATGCAGACAAACGGCGCATTCTTGGCAGGAGGCGACCAAAGTCCGACAACCGGAGCTGTAAATTCCAAGGAAAGGTGCGGCTGTTTTTGCTTGTCGAGCAACGTCACCTGGCTTATCTGTCGGTCCTCAAGTACTAAAGCATCCCGATCAAATGTATGAATATCGAGCGGAAGTAAGCCGTCTTGCAATGAAACAGGATGTTTATCCAAGGCCACACAACCTTTTTCTGCAATCAGGATACAAGACAAACCGTCTTTTTTATCAAACGAGAAGAAACCACGTTCAGCTGTATCCGGACAAAAATCCGGATAATAAAATGCCGGATGCGCTCCTATCTGGAAAAACATTTCCTGCGAAGCCGGATTTATCACTCGCCACATCACCCGAACAGATTGTTGCTCCAGGCGATAACCTATTTCCAGAACAAACGGAAAAGGATACTTTTTCAAGGTCTCTTCGTTACTTTCCAGACGAAACCAGACTTCGGTTTCCGTTTGTGAGATTAGGGAAAACGTCATATCCCGTGCAAAACCATGCTGCGACAACGAATAAGTTTGTCCGTTTTGCCGGTATGTATTTTCCCAAACGCTACCAACGATGGGAAACAAAACCGGTGAATGCCGTTTCCAATACGCCGGATCAGCCTGCCATAAATACTCCGTTTGGGATCGGTTCCCTCGGATACTGCAAAGTTCCGCTCCTTCGGGCGAAACCTGAACTGTCAATTGTTGATTCGATAATGTAACCATATTCCTATAAACTTGCTATGTATTTTACGATCTGTTTCTTTTATTCCACTAAGCCCGTAAGCAATAGTTCCGGCACCAAACCAACTTTCTTCAACGCTCCTATAAGTGCCGTATAAAGAGCGGGCTCTTGCTGATAATCCGGATAGATTTCTATCTGACGGATATAAGAAGCTGGAACTTGTATGGCTTTCATTGGCTTTAAAGTCGTTCCATTCCACCGGTAATCAGCTTCTTCTGGCGTATTAAGAGACGTGATCCGCCATTCTTTACGAGGCTGTTCAACAGCCGGTCTCCATTCAAACAAGGCTTTATATAATAAGGAAACGAAACGAGAGCCCGGCAGAAATCCGGTGTTTTCTTCATCAAAAAGGATCTTATCGTATTCCTGTTTTAATAAAGGTTCGAAGGTTTCCTGCATTTCGTTCTCGTCATACTTACAACAAACCAGCGACAAGTTCTCGCCCAGACACAAGTCAATCAGATCTTCTGAATCAAGACTTATCCATAAATCATTTTGGGCAGGTGTAAAGGAAGTTGATTCTTCATATAAAGAACAGGAAAAAGGAACCAGTTCCGGACCAATCAGCCGTAATTGATGCTCGCGGAAGAAAGGCATTTCTTTTTTACTGGATGACTCTTCGAATGATAAACTTTGCTCGTACACTTCAATGACTTTCCGAATGCCTTGCAAACCAAAAGGCTCTGGCTGCAAAACGCCATGTTCGTACAGTAAATCACTCAATACGAGTTCAAAGCAAGGCTTATGTTCCATCTCCTGACAAGTAGAAAGGAAATCTGGAATCGATATGGGATACTTTAAAATCATAAATTTTCTTATTTTGTTTCAAAGATAGTAGAATATTTCCAAAATCATATAAATTTGTGCGTAGGAATATAAACCAATATACAAAAATACATCTCTTATGAAACGTCGTGATTTTATTAAGACCAGTGTGATGGCAGGAGCCGCACTGACGCTGAACTTTGACAAATTAGGAGCTGCCTTATCTTCCAATTCAATGGCTGTAGAACAAGTTCCTGATATGGTAGCCATTATGGGTGGAGAACCGGAAGTCATGCTGGACAAAGCGCTGAACGAACTGGGTGGAATCGGTAATTATATTAAAAAGGGGCAAAAAGTCGTTATCAAACCCAATATCGGTTGGGACCGAAGTCCGGAGATGGCTGGCAATACTAACCCGAAGTTAGTAAAAGCTCTTGTCAAGAAATGCCTGGATGCCGAAGCAGAAAAAGTAACCGTTTTCGATCATACTTGTGATAATTGGCAAAAGTGTTATGAAACAAGTGGTATTGAAAAGGCGGTAAAAGAAGCTGGAGGTATCATCATGCCAGGAAATGATGAAAAATATTATAAAGAGGTACAAATACCGAATGGCGTAAAATTGAAATCAGCCAAGATACATGAAGCCCTGATTGAAGCGGATGTTTGGATCAATGTTCCTGTATTAAAGAATCATGGTGGAGCTAAAATGACTTGTGCCATGAAGAATTATATGGGTATTGTATGGGACAGACGTTATTTTCACCAGAATGATTTGCAACAATGTATTGCTGACATCTGTACCTGGGAAAAGAAACCTGTCTTGAATATCGTTGATGCTTATCGCATCATGCACCAGAACGGCCCGCAAGGTAAAACACTGGCCGACGTAGCTACGCTGAAGACGCTGATTGTTTCTCCCAACATCGTAGCCATTGATATGGCAGCTCTTAACCTGTTTAATCAAGTCAAGAAACTCGATCTTGAAGCAGTTGCCCACATTGGCCGTGGAGAAGCTAATCATTTAGGTACGACCAATTTGAAATCACTAAATATCAAACGTATCAAACTTTGATCACTGATGAAGAAGAAAAATTACCTTAAGGGAGTGCGAGTACTGCTCGCTCTCCTTTTCTTTATACCTATTCTTTTATTTTTTGTAGACTTTGCTGATTTGTTACCTGATCAGACCCATGTCTGGTTGCAAGTACAAATCATGCCGGCTTTGCTGGGTTCGATGTGGATTGCCTTGATTGTTCAGTTTCTGCTGTCGGTAGTCATAGGTCGTTTATATTGCTCAACTGTTTGTCCGGCCGGTGTGTTGCAAGATCTGATTAATTGGATTTATGGGAAATGCCGGACAAAAAAGAATGGTATCCGCCGTTTTTCTTATCACAAGCCCATGAACGTGTTGCGCTATGTCTTGCTGTTTTTCACACTGGTAAGTGCTTTTTCGGGTATAGCGAGTGTTGCTCTTTGGTTGGACCCGTACAGTAACTTCGGACGAATTGCTTCAAATCTTTTCCGCCCGTTGGTGATTTGGACCAACAACGGATTAGCAGAAGCGCTCATGGCCATGGATAATTACAGTCTTTATCAGGTGACGGTTTCGACCGTTACTACCGCCGGTTTTATCAGTGGTATTATAGCCCTGCTCCTATTCATCGGATTAACTGTGTGGAGAGGTCGTTTGTTCTGCAATACAATCTGCCCAGTCGGTTCCCTGTTGAGTCTGTTTTCTCGGAAAGCAGTTTTTCATATTGCCATCGATCCGGAAAGTTGCGTAGGCTGTGGCCTTTGTGAACATACTTGTAAAGCAGAAGCAATCAACAGTAAGGACAAGACGGTTGATATGTCGCGTTGTGTAGACTGTTTCAACTGCATATCTGTTTGCGCCAAAGGAAGTATTTCATTTACAGCCAAACAAACCAAGAAAGTCGAAGCATCTGTTCAGCCCGTTCGTCGGGAAATGAGCACAACCGCCAATAGCCGTCGTACCTTTTTGGCTACAGGAGCGACAGTTGTTTCTACTCTTCCGGCTGTTTCTGCCCTGGCACAAGCCTTACATCAGGAAGGATGCCAGTGTGGTGATGATTGTGATCATGCCAATTGTTCGCACAAACACGGAGCAGGAAACGGACAAGGCCACAAGAATCGGAAGAAATGGCCTCCAATTACACCTCCGGGTTCCTTGAGTATAGAACGCTTTAAAGACTTGTGTACAGGTTGTCACCTTTGTGTAACACAATGCCCCAGCCAGGTTTTACGTCCGGCAGGAATGGAATATGGTTTTGATTATCTGTTGAAACCCCACATGTCTTACCTGAACAGTTATTGCAATTACGAATGTACGGTATGTTCGGAAGTATGTCCTACTCATGCCATTCGTCCGATCACAAAGGAAGAGAAAGCAACTACACAAGTAGGTGTGGCACATTTCTTTATCAATCGTTGCATCGTTCATACGGAAAACACCGATTGCGGAGCCTGCTCTGAGCACTGTCCGACACAGGCTGTACAAATGGTGCCTTACAAAGGTACACTCACCATTCCACAAGTAAACCCCGATCTTTGTATCGGTTGCGGTGGTTGTGAATCCATTTGTCCGGTTCGTCCGATGCGAGCTATTATCATCAAGGCAAACGATGTCCACAAACAGGTAGAAAAGCCAAAACAGGAAGAAGTGAAAGAGATCGAAGTAACCGATTTTGGTTTCTAAGTCTGTTGTCAATTCCGTATTATTTCATACCTTTGCGGTCATGAAATTCGAATTACAATATAACGATACAAAAACAAATGCAAGGGCGGGCTTGATTACTACCGACCACGGAGTAATCAAGACGCCTATATTTATGCCCGTAGGTACGCAAGGAGCCGTAAAGGCTGTTCACATGCCTGAGTTGAAAGATGATATTAAAGCCCAAATCATTCTGGGAAATACTTATCATCTGTATCTTCGTCCGGGACTGGATATTTTAGAGAAAGCAGGCGGACTGCATAAGTTTAACGGTTGGGATCGGCCTATCTTGACCGACAGTGGTGGCTTTCAGGTATTCTCATTATCAGAAAATCGGAAATTGCGTGAAGAAGGAGCTGAATTCCGTTCCCATATCGATGGCTCCAAACATCTGTTTACTCCGGAAAAAGTAATGGACATCGAGCGAACCATTGGTGCTGATATCATCATGGCATTCGACGAATGTTGTCCGGGAGACGCGGAGTTTGATTATGCCAAACAGTCGTTAGGTCTAACCGAACGTTGGCTAGATCGCTGTTTCAAGCGTTTCAATGAAACGGAACCTAAATATGGATATCAGCAAAGCCTCTTTCCCATTGTACAAGGATGTGTATATCCTGAACTGCGAATCCGTGCAGCCGAAAATGTAGCGGCCAAGGAAGCTGATGGAAATGCTATCGGAGGTCTGGCCGTTGGTGAGCCAACTGAAAAGATGTATGAAATGATTGAGTTGGTCAATGGTATTTTACCCAAAGACAAACCCCGTTATTTAATGGGTGTCGGAACACCGATTAATATTCTGGAAGCGATAGAACGAGGCGTTGATATGTTTGATTGTATCATGCCAACCCGTAATGGACGAAACGGACAGATCTTTACTCCTTTCGGAACGATGAATATGCGTAACAAGAAATGGGAATACGATTTCTCTCCGATTGATCCGGAAGGTCCTTCCTTTGTAGATCGGATCTATACAAAAGCCTATTTGCATCACCTGATCAAAGTCAATGAAATATTAGGTTTGCAAATAGCTTCCATACACAATCTGGCCTTTTATCTCTGGCTGGTAAAAGAAGCGCGTAAACATATCATAGCAGGTGATTTCTCAACTTGGAAATCCCAAATGGTTCGTCAGATGGACAATCGATTATAATAGCAATATGAACTTGAAGCTAAAAAGAATAGATTGGTATATCATCAAACAGTTCCTTGGCACTTATGTCTTTGCCATCTTACTGATTATTTCGATTTCGGTGGTTTTCGATATCAATGAAAAGATTGATAAATTCCTTCGCCCGGAAGTGCCACTGAAAGCGATTGTCTTTGATTATTACCTGAATTTCATTCCGTATTTTGCCAATCTGTTCAGTCCGCTGTTTACATTCATTGCCGTTATCTTCTTTACTTCCCGACTGGCAGACAACTCTGAAATCATTGCGATGCTGGCAAGCGGTATGAGCTTCAGGCGATTGATGTTGCCATATGGTATATCTGCAGCGATCATTGCTACGGTAACATTTATATTAAATGCCTTCATCATTCCGCCATCCAACAAGACTCGTATTGATTTCCAGAATAAATACATCAAGAACAAAGCGACAACGTATGCCCGAAATGTACAATTGGAAGTAGAACCCGGTATTATTGCCTACTTCGACCGTTATGAAGCTCGTTCGAATATGGGTTATCGCTTTTCTCTGGAGCATTTCGAAGGGAAACGACTGGTATCACGTCTGACGGCCAATTCCATTAAATATGATACCTTATATCATTGGCAAGTCATAGACTATACGATACGGGATTTCGACGGCATGCGCGAATACATTACACAAGGTTCTCGCTTGGATACGACACTGACTATTGTTCCGTCGGACTTTCTCATCTCGGTCAATGACTGTGAAACCATGACTTCTCCGGAATTGCATACGTATATCAGCCGTCAGCAGAAACGAGGAATTGGAAACATCCAGACATTCGAGATTGAATATCACAAGCGATATGCCACAATCATGGCGGCTTTTATCCTAACAGCTATCGGAGCTTCTCTTTCTTCCAGAAAGGTTAAAGGAGGAATGGGTTTGAATATCGGTATCGGTTTGGCTCTTAGTTTCTCATACATCTTGTTTATGACGATCACATCCACCTTTGCCATTAGTGGATATGTAAGTCCGATGGTGGCAGCTTGGATACCTAATATTTTATATACTTTCATCGCCATTTATCTATATCGGAAAGCTCCGAGGTAAAAATAAACTATTCTCTTTTTACGATCAGAGAAATTAGTCTTTCAAATAAATGAGAATCAAATTCAAAATAAGTTGGTTTTGAATTTGATTCTCGTTTATTTTGGAAGCACATGAATAATCGAATGAATAAATGGCGGAATTATCTTGATAAATTATTACCTTT
>ENA-OVFO01001385-OVFO01001385.1-human-gut-metagenome-genome-assembly--contig:-NODE-1385-length-10747-cov-2.599046_pt1 | contig 10747 bp, 10 predicted proteins | sample MGYA00237761_ERZ505401 | MGnify/ENA primary metagenome ERZ505401 (study PRJEB26158, sample SAMN06016330) | human gut metagenome | biome: human gut; feature: ankylosing spondylitis patient; material...
GATATTATATGGCAAATATAAGAATATAATATACATATTTTCAAATATTACATACATTTTTTCCCCTTGCTTTCAAGTTTATATTTGCCATATATTTGTAATATTAAAAAGAATATTCAAAAAGATATGTTTATATCATGGAAAATATCACAAAATATCTTATCAAAAGTACTGTAAAGAAAAGCGAAGTAAAGGCTTGGGAAGAAACCGTTATGTTGCCGACTTATGAGATCGGTAAAGAGGAGAAAAATCCGGTTTTTATAGAAAAGAGGGTTTATCAAGGCAGTTCGGGAGTGGTATATCCCTATCCGGCAGTGGAAAAAATATGTGATGAAAAGAAGGAGAAAGCTTATCGTGCTGTTTTCTTGGAAAACGAATATCTGAAAATAATGATTCTTCCCGAGCTTGGTGGTCGGGTTCAGATGGCGTACGATAAAATTAAACAACGTCATTTCGTATATTATAATCAAGTAATCAAGCCGGCACTCGTGGGGTTGACTGGTCCGTGGATTTCGGGTGGTATCGAATTTAACTGGCCTCAACATCACCGCCCTTCGACATATTTGCCAACGGAATGTACGATAGAGGAATTTCCTGATGGAAGTGTTACGGTGTGGTGTTCTGAGGTGGAACGAATGTTTCGCACAAAAGGAATGGCTGGGTTTACCCTGTATCCGGGAAAAGCATATCTTGAAATAAAAGCGAAAGTATATAATCGCACCTCGTTACCGCAAACGTTCTTGTGGTGGGCGAATCCTGCGGTTGTAGTCCATAAAGATTATTATTCGGTGTTTCCGCCCGATGTGAATGCCGTGTTTGACCATGGTAAACGTGCGGTATCGAGTTTCCCTATTGCTACCGGAGTTTACTATAAACAGGATTCTTCTTCGGGGGTGGATATTTCGAAGTATAACAATATTCCGGTACCTACCTCTTATATGGCAAACGTAGAGGCTGGACTGTTGCATGTGGCCGATCATCATGTCAATGCGGGTAAGAAGCAATGGACATGGGGGTGTGGGGATTTCGGACAGGCATGGGATAGAAACTTGACCGATGAAGATGGCCCTTATATAGAACTTATGACGGGTATGTATTGTGATAATCAGCCCGATTTTACATGGTTGCAACCGTATGAGGAGAAAGAGTGGAAGCAATATTTCATGCCTTACAGTGCTGTCGGTATGGTGAAAAATGCGACAAAAGAGGCGATTGTTACACTAAAAAAGAATGAGGATAAAGGAGAAGTAATCCTCTACACGACAAGTATATATAAAAGTGTGAGAATTCTGGTGACATGCGGTGGAAAAGTCTATTTGGACAGCATTCACGACATGTCTCCTGCCGAACCGGTAAAAGAATCGTTCGCTTTAAATGGAGTCGAATTTGATTCTTTAAAGTTGTGCGTATACGATAATAATGGTAAGGTGTTGGTAGAATACGAGGCCGAAAAAAAGGAAATCAAACCTATCCCCGATCCTGCAAAAGCAGCCAAAGATCCCAAAGATATCGCAAGCATAGAACAATTGTATCTGACCGGGTTACATTTGGAGCAGTATCGTCATGCTACGTATAATCCTACCGACTACTATATGGAGGCTTTGTCTCGTGAACCGGGTGATGTGCGTTGTAATAATGCCATGGGGTTGTTCTTGATGCGTAGAGGCCAGTTTGCAAAAGCTCAACCTTATTTTGAGGCTGCCATCGCCACATTGATAGAACGCAATCCCAACCCGATTGACGGAGAACCTCATTACAATTTGGGTTGGAGTCTTAAAATGCAAGGTAAGTTTGACGAAGCTTATGATGCTTTCTTTAAAGCGACTTGGAGTGCTGCCCAACAAGATTCCGCATATTACGCTCTTGCCCAAATTGATTGTATTCGAAATGATTTCGAGAAAGCACTCGAACATATCGATCGTTCATTGGTGCGTAACTGGCATAATCATAAAGCACGTCAGTTGAAAGCAAGTATTCTTCGCAAATTGGGTAAGAAGAAGCTGCGGCTACGCTCATAGCAGAGTCTCTCTCGATAGATAAGTTTAATATGGGATGCCGATTCGAGCTTTATTTGCTTGGTGGGGAATCTGCGCAACAAGCTCTCGATGAGATGATGGCTTTGATGAACGAGACGACATCGGTACATTCTTATATCGAGTATGCGTTGGATTTTGCCAATGCCGGACTTTATGCGGAGGCTGAGCGACTTCTCCTTTTGTGGGTAAACAAAAACGATGGAATAGTATATCCGATGGTTTATTATGCACTTGGTTACTTTGCATCGAAATCGGACGATGTGCTTAAAGCTATCGATTATTACAAGAAAGCGTCTCAGATGGCTCCCGACTATTGTTTCCCTAATAAATTGGAAGAAGTTCTTATGCTGCAAGATGCAAATAGATTGCAACCGAATGATTCCAAAGCATGGTATTATCTTGGAAACTTTTGGTATGGAGCTCGTCAGCACGATGAAGCTATCGCTTGTTGGGAACGTTCGGTAGAACTTGACGATCAATTCCCTACTGTTTTGCGTAATCTTGCATTGGGATATTACAATAAACGCAATAGGAAAGAAGATGCGTTGGCTTGTCTTGAAAAAGCGTTTGCTCTCGATACGAACGACGATCGCATTTTGATGGAATTGGATCAACTCTATAAGAAGTTGCGTCGTCCGCATAAAGAACGTTTGGCATTCCTTGAAAAGCATCTCGATTTGGTGGAGAGACGCGACGACCTTAGTGTAGAGCGTGTTACCTTATATAATCAATTGGGCGAATATGAAAAAGCCAAATCTTTGATTGCTTCGAGAAAATTCCATCCGTGGGAAGGCGGAGAGGGTAAGATTTCTGGACAGTATATAATCTGCCGCATTGAATTGGCGAAAAAGGCAATTGCCGAAAAACGTTATCAAGATGCTATCGATTTACTTAAAGAGACTGAATGCTATCCTTTCAATCTTGGAGAAGGAAAACTCGCGGGAGCCGAAGAAAACGATATACATTATTTTATGGGTTGTGCCTATGAAGGATTGGGTGATAAGGAAAATGCCGAACTTTATTTTAGAAAGGCTACGGTCGGTTCAGCCGAACCTGCGATTGCATTCTTTTATAACGACCAACAACCTGACAAGATATATTATCAAGGACTTGCTTGGCGTAAGTTGGGAGACGAAAAGAAAGCTCGAAGCCGTTTCAATAAGCTTATCAATCATGGGGAACAGCATCTCTTCGACCATGTGAAAATCGATTACTTTGCTGTTTCTCTACCCGATTTGTTGATTTGGGAGGACGATCTCAATCTGCGCAACCAGATACATTGTAATTTGGTGATGGGGCTTGGATATTTGGGCTTGAACGATAGAAAGACAGCAGAAAGATTTCTCGGAAAAGTGAGAGAGCTCGATATCAATCATCAAGGATTGAATGTGCTGTGAAAGAAACTGACTCTTAAAAATTTATACACATGAATGCACAATATAAGAAAGGTTTTGTCTATTTTATATGCCTTGTATCCGCAATGGGCGGATTGTTATTCGGTTACGACTGGGTAGTAATAGGCGGGGCGAAGCCGTTTTATGAACCGTATTTCGGAATTACCGATGATAACACGATGCGGGCCGTGGCGATGAGTGTGGCTCTGCTGGGGTGTCTTGTAGGAGCTATGATAGCAGGGGCACTGGCCGACAAATATGGTCGGAAACGTCTGTTGATAGTTGCGGCTTTGGTATTCTTTTTTTCTTCGCTAAGTACCGGCATGGCGGATCATTTTGTGATTTTTGTCATATCGCGTTTTATCGGAGGGATAGCTATTGGGCTCGCAGCCGATGTCTCTCCTATGTATATAGCCGAGATTGCACCGAGAAGTGTGAGGGGCAAGCTGGTTTCACTCAATCAGTTAATTACTGTGCTGGGGATATTGTCGGCTCAAGTCGTCAATATGCTTATCGCAGAATCGGTCGCTCCTGATGCTACCGTAGCGGATATTGCAGCCTCTTGGAATGGAACAATGGGGTGGCGATGGATGTTTTATGCGGTCTGTTTTCCTTCGTTCCTCTTTTTTGTTTTAGTCTTTTTTATTCCTGAAAGCCCTCGTTGGTTGATTCAAAAAGGAAATGAGCGTCAGGCCATGATTGCATTGGAACGGATAGGCAATCGAGAATATGCATTGGCTGAGTGTGCCGGTTATCGCGAATCGGATGCAGAAGCGAAGAAACATGGTAAGGGAGCGGTCAAACAGCTATTTTCGAAAAAAATGCGTCTTGTGCTATCCATAGGGTTGGTTATTGCCGTATTTCAGCAATGGTGCGGAATCAATGTCATATTTAACTATGCACAAGAGATATTTCAAGCGGCAGGTTATGGTGTATCCGATATTTTGATGAATATCGTTGTTACAGGCATCGCCAATCTTATATTTACATTCGTGGCTATTTTTACGGTAGAGAAGCTCGGTCGTAAAAAATTGGTACTGATAGGCTCTGGTGGTTTATTATTTATTTATAGCATTCTGGCATGGTGTTATTTCGTTCATGCAAGCGGTATATTCATGATTATACTGGTTGTGTGTGCGATAGGATTGTATGCTATGTCATTAGGTCCTATTGCATGGGTGTTGCTTTCAGAGATATTTCCCAATGCCGTGCGTGGGGTTGCTATGGCGGTTTGTACAGGCGCGTTGTGGGTAGCCAGTTTCTTATTGACCTACACCTTCCCATTCCTCAATTCGGGATTAGGAACAGGAGGAACATTCCTGCTTTACACCTTTATTTGCCTATTGGGATTCCTCTTTACACTCAAATATATTCCCGAAACAAAGGGTAAATCACTTGAAGATCTTGAAAAAGAATTAGTTAAATAAAGCGATAAAATCAACTAGACATGAAAACACTTAGAAGACAAATGCTGTGTTATTTGCTGCTTTGTTTTGCAGTAACAACTTATGCCGAGGAGACGATATCCATAATACGGATAATACCTCGTTAATTTATAAAGTAGATAAATAGCTTTAAAATTGAAATCTATTTCTGAATATTATAGGCCGAAATCTATGACATTTCGGCCTATTCTCATTATTTTTGTATGAGATGTGGAAATGGACTGTATCTCGTAAAATCCGGTAAACTTGTTTTTACCTTTGGTTTATGTTATCTTTGGAGTCAATAAATAAGATTATATTATGGCAAAGGATAATACTTTTTCGGGTATGGCGCATAATGCTCTGACAGCGGAGACTACGATTGTCGGGAAGATAGTTTCGCAAAAAGATATTCGCATAGATGGGACTTTGGAGGGACGATTGGAATGTCAGGGTAAGGTTGTCATCGGGGAGACCGGTCAGGTGATAGGGGATATTGTTGCTGTGAATGCCGAAGTGGTAGGGCGTATAACCGGTAATGTAATGGTGGCCGAGATGTTGGTGTTGAAAGCGACATCTTCTTTGGAGGGCGATATACAGGCTCGACGGTTGGCGATAGAGCCCGGAGCCGTGTTGAACGGAAAGTGCACCATGTTGCAGCAGCTCGACGATGGAGGCGATGCCTGAAAGATTGTTATTTTTTTCGATTTGATGAGCAAAATCGAGGATAGGGTGTTAATTTCTAATTAAAGGGATAGTATGGAAAAAAGAGTAATACCCGTTTTGGAAATGAGTTGTGCCGTTTGTGCGGCGACAGTCGAGAAGACTGTTCGGGAGTTGACCGGGGTCGAAGAGGCAAGTGTGAATTTTTCGGCTAATACTTTGCAGGTGGTTTATGACCCCGATAAGATTTCGTTGAAGGATATGCAGGCTGCGGTAAGTGCCGCCGGATATGACTTGGTTATTTCGGAAAATGCGGAAGCTGATGCTATTGATGCCGAACATCGTCTTTATCTCGATTTGCGAAGAAGAACCATTGGTGCTTGGAGTTTCGGATTGCCGGTGATGGTATTGTCGATGATTTTTCATTCTCCTTCACAGATTCTTACTTGGATATTGCTCGTACTGACTCTTCCGGTGTTATATTGGGGGCGTTCGTTCTATGTATCGGGTTGGAAGGCTGTAAAACGAGGACGAGCCAATATGGACACTTTGGTAATGTTGAGTACTGCCGTGTCTTTTCTGTTCAGCTTGTTCAGTACGATTTATCCGCATTTTTGGCTTTCTTTGGGACTTGTTCCGCATGTCTATTACGAAGCGGTTGCTATGATTATAGCTTTTGTTTTGTCGGGGAAATTATTGGAAGCGAGGGCTAAGCAGAGCACATCGGCTTCTATCCGTTCTTTAATGGGATTGCAGCCCAAGACGGCAAGGCTGGTCGGAGAGGACGGGGAAGAAAAAGATGTACCTATTGCTATGCTTCGCCCCGGGGATACAGTGAGTGTTCGCCCCGGTGAGAAAATACCGGTGGACGGGACTGTTTTGGAAGGTGGTTCTTATGTAGATGAAAGTATGATCAGCGGGGAGTCTGAGGCTGTGAAGAAACAAGCCGGCTCTATAGGCACATTGGTACCCTTAACAAGCCGGGGATAGGGTTTTGGCCGGAACGTTGAACCAGCGTGGCGCTTTTTTGTTGAACGTGCAGGCTTTGGGAGCCGATACCGTACTTGCCCGTATGGTTCGTATGGTTCAGGAGGCACAGGGGAGTAAGGCTCCTGTTCAGGGGGTGGTCGATAAGGTTTCGTCTGTTTTTGTACCGGTAGTTATTTTGTTATCTATACTTACTTTTATGATTTGGATTTCGGTTGCCGGGTGGAACATGTTTCCCTATGCGTTATTAACCGCAGTTTCGGTATTGGTTATCGCTTGTCCGTGTGCGCTGGGATTGGCTACGCCTACCGCTTTAACCGTAGGTATCGGTAAAGCGGCGCAACAGCATATTCTCATCAAAGATGCCTTTGCTTTGGAGAACATGTGCCGGGTGAATGCAATTGTTCTGGATAAGACCGGAACCTTGACCGAAGGAACGCCGAAGGTGGTCGGTGAGAAATTATACTCTGGCTTCGAAGAGTATGTGCCGGTATTGTTGGCAGCCGAAATGCGTTCGGAGCACCCTCTGGCGGTGTCGCTTTCGGAGTATTTGCGACAGAAGAGTGTCAAGCCTGTCGAAATATCGGCTTTTGAAAGTATTACGGGAAAAGGTGTGATGTGTGAATACCGAGGTGAGAAATTCTGGGTTGGAAGCAAGGCATTGGCGGAAGAGAATGTGGGGGTTTTATTACCCGATTTGTTTTCTATCTATTTTGGTAAAGGCGATTCGTTGGTAGCTGCTTTTGAAGTAAAAGATGCTTTGAAGGAAAATTCGAAAGAGGCAGTACGTCAATTGGAGTCGTACGGAGTAGAGGTTTATATGCTTACCGGTGATAAAGAGTCTGCGGCTTCCGAAATCGCTCGTCAAGCAGGAATTACCCATTATGAATGGGGTGTTTTGCCCGATGATAAGGAGCGTTTTGTCTTGGATTTGCAGCGTCGGGGCAAATGTGTGGCTATGGTCGGCGATGGCATTAACGATTCACAGGCATTGGCACGGGCCGATGTGAGTGTGGCTATGGGAAAGGGAACCGATGTGGCTATGGATATAGCTATGGTGACTTTGATGAACTCGGACTTGGCTTTGTTGCCGAGAGCGATAAAGCTATCGCGAAAGACCGTAAGAATTATCCGGGAGAATCTTTTTTGGGCTTTTGGCTATAATGTAGTGTGCATCCCTATTGCAGCCGGAGTCCTTTATCCCGTAGGGATATTATTGTCTCCCATGTGGGCGAGTGCTGCTATGGCGTTCAGCTCGGTATCGGTGATACTCAACAGTCTAAGGTTACGATAAGGAATAATTAAAAAATATAGAGAAATGATACAAATAAAAACTTCGGCCAAGTGTGCCGGTTGTGTTGCCAAGATAGCGGAACAGCTAAATACGTTTTTGACTCCTGAGCAGTGGAGTATCGATTTGTCGTCTCCCGATAAATTATTGACGGTGAAAGCCGACGTGTCTGCGGAGAAAGTTGTAGAGGCTGTGCGTGCCGCCGGGTTTAAGGCCGAATTATTGTAGAGGGACCGTACAGACGAGTACGAAATCATCGTATATGCGATACCAAACGGTGTAGGCTTTTGTGGCTTCGGTACGGGTCTCCCACGCCGATAGATAGCCTTCTTCTGTCAGGGGGGTAGGGACGATATGCAAGTGTTCCCGAAAGTCTATCCCAGTCTCGGGTATAGCTTTGAAAAGGGCTTCTTTTGCCGACCAGCAGATGTGTAACCATTTTCCCCGATTCTCTGATGATATATTCAATTCAGGGGCGTTAAATACGCGTGGGGCTACTTTTTCTATTTTTTCGCCTATTCGTTCGATATCTATTCCTATCGGTAAGAAAGGGTGGTAAGCCACAGCTACCCATTCTTTTGTGTGTGAAATCGATATGTGACCGGACTTCCTGAGTAAGTGAGGTTTACCCTCGGCGGTGTAGGTTATATCGTCGTTTAGAGTTTCTTTTATTCTATTTAGCGACAATCGGGATGCAGCCCGTTCGCAGAATCGCTTGGGGGAAAAATTTTGTGAATCTATGAGGCTTCGCTCTTTTTCTGAAAGCAGGGTGGCTATGGTCTGTTCATTTTCTGTGAGCTGCCATAAAACGATTGTCGCTCCGAATTTTGTCGATATGTATTCGTGAAAAGGCATTATTCGGCACGAGTTTCGATACTTTCGATTAGGTGAATAATATCATCTGATAAGTAGTCGATGACCGGAGCGATAGAGTCGCTTTTGCCGGATTCATCGAAATAAAGAGCTCCTCTCAGCAAGTATCGGGTACTGTCGGTAACTACAAATTGTAAAGGCGTAGCACTTTCGGCAGAGAGGTTATACAAGGTTGCATAGATTTTTCGTTCAGGATCTTCGTAATTACCTGCTTTTATGAAGTCCGGACGAATACTTTGCCTGTAAACCAAGTCTTTACTTTCGTTCAGCAGGCTTTCGAGATTTTTGTGCAAGATGTGATAACTGCAATAAATGGTGGCTCTATAACGAGGATATCTTATGTTTAACCATTTAACGTCATTTTTGTGTAATGTGGTGTCTTTGTCGAGGGTAGCTGTTGTACCGTCTGGAATTTCGAAAGAAATAAAAGGGGATAATAAAGTCATTTCTTTATATTCTTCGGGGTATGGGTCTATACGAAAGTATCCGTCTGGAAGAGGTGTATATTTTCTGTGGCAGGAAAATATTACCGGTCCCATAGTTATGAAGAGGGTCGTATATAGTATGGCTTTATTCAATCGCATGTGAAAGTGTGGATATGAATCTATGGCTTGCTTCACTCTTCCGAAGAGGAATTGATAATCACTTTTACTTTACCGATACGCCGTTTGTCTAGTTCGAGTACGATGAACTGGCATCTTCCATAATCGATTTGTTCCTTTATTTTGGGGAAGTCTTCTTTGATATCTAAAATAAGTCCGGCCAGCGTCTCGGCATCTTCTGCTTTGTCACCGAATTCATTTTCGTCTAGTCCTGTGATTTTGTAAAAGTCGTTTAAAAGTATTTTCCCTTCGAATATATAAGTGTTTTCATCTATCTTCGTATAGTTTTTTTCTTCCTCGTCATATTCGTCGCTGATGTCACCGACTATTTCTTCCAAAATATCTTCCATAGTCACTATTCCCGATGTGCCTCCGAACTCATCGACAACGATTGCCATGTGTATTTTTTTCGTGCGGAATTCTTCTAACAAATCGTCTATCATTTTCGTCTCGGGAACGAAATAAGCTCGGCGCATTAATTTGTGCCAATCGAACGATGCCTCTTGACCGATGTAGGGTAATAGGTCTTTACTGTATATGATTCCTTTAATGTCGTCCTCGGTCGTATCGTAGACCGGGAGCCGGGAGTATCCGGTTTCGATAATCGTGTCGAGGAGTTGTTTGAAGTCTGTCCGCATTTCAATATCGGTGATGTCGACCCGGGCTGTCATGACTTCTTCGACCGTTTTACCTCCGAATTTTATAATCCCTTCGAGCATTTCTTTTTCGTCGTTAGCTTCGACATTTGTCATTTCCAGAGCCTGCGAAAGTTCATTCATGGAAATGTTGGTGTTTTTTCGTACGATACGTTTATTTACGATATGGGTTGAACGAACCAAGAAATTGGCCAGCGGGGAGAATATTTTCCTAATAAAGACAATCCTTTGCAGCTTTTCCTAGCCCAAACGACAGGTTTTAGATTTGCATAAAATTTAGGAATCACTTCTCCGAATAAGAGAAGGAGGAAGGTGAGCAGGATTGTCTGGAAAATAAAGTCCAATACTTCACTATTGAAGTGTAGAATATCTGAGAAGAAAAAATTGCAAAGGATAACGACTGCTACATTGACTAAATTGTTTGATATAAGTATCGTAGCTAAAAGGTGTTCGGGGCGGGCAAGTAATCGTTTGACTAAACGATCCCGAGGGGATTCTTCGTCGAATTCTTGTAACTCTTCGGACGTGAGGGAGAAATAGGCTATTTCAGAAGCTGAGACAAATGCAGAAACACACAAAAATAATCCGGCCAATACGATTGCTAAAATAGCTCCTCCTGACGGAGCTGTAATTTCTATGGCTGAGGAGAATGCCGATAAATACGAATCTGGGTCCAAGAATCAGTGGGATTAGTTAAACAATGGGTATCTGCCGAATTTTATCTATTTCGGCTGTATTTCTCCATTTTATAAATACATAGATACCAGTTAATTTCTCGCAAAATTACAATATTATATTAGAAAGGCAAATCATCATCGCTA
>ENA-OVFO01001394-OVFO01001394.1-human-gut-metagenome-genome-assembly--contig:-NODE-1394-length-10645-cov-3.043532_pt1 | contig 10645 bp, 10 predicted proteins | sample MGYA00237761_ERZ505401 | MGnify/ENA primary metagenome ERZ505401 (study PRJEB26158, sample SAMN06016330) | human gut metagenome | biome: human gut; feature: ankylosing spondylitis patient; material...
GCCACACTCTGAAGCACACTCTTGTTATCGTCCATACCAATGGCGCCGTTGTAGGTCTTTGCACCGGTAGCCAGGGCTGTTCCGGCAGCAGAAGAGTCAGTCACCGAGTTGGTGGCAGAAAAGGTAGTTGCCATGCTGGCAACCGGGAAAGAAGTGAACAGCAAAGGCTTTACACCGATGCGCCCTTCTTGTTCGGCCAGATACATCTCCGTACCGTTCACCTGGTTCACACCCATTCCATCACCGATGAAATAAAACACGTACTTCGCCTGCTGGGCATAGGCCATGCCGCTGGTCAGCAGTACAAAGAACAACACATACATTAATCGTTTCATAAGCAGTTCTTATTTAAAGTTATTCGGAAAATTGCCTTTATTGTTTTTAACCAAGTAACAAAGATAAGGATTTTAAAGGATTCGGAAAACATTTCGCCCCTACAAATACATTACATATTTGCAGGGGCGAAACCACATCCGGACTCCGGGAAGCCGGAACCGGGAAATATTACAGCGATATTACTTCTTCAGAATATCCATCGTGTCCGAAGCAATCATCAGTTCCTCGTCAGTGGGGATTACCACCACCTTCACCTGAGAATCTTCGGTAGAGATAACCATTTCTTCACCGCGTACTTTGTTCTTCTCGGCATCCAGCTTTATGCCCATGAATTCCAGGCCTTCACATGCACCCCAGCGGGCACTTGCCTGATTCTCGCCGACACCACCGGTAAATACCACGATATCCACACCACCCAAAGCAGCGGCATAGGCACCGATATATTTCTTGATGCGGTAGAAGTACATTTCTTCAGCCAGAACAGCCTTCGGATTGCCGGCAGCTACGGCATTTTCCAGGTCGCGCATGTCACTGGATTCACCGAAGATACCCAGCACACCGCTCTTCTTGTTCAGCAGGTTGGAGATGCCGTTGGCATCCAGACCCTCTTTCTCCATGATGAAGGAAACGGCACCGGCATCAATATCACCACTGCGGGTACCCATCATCAGACCTTCCAGCGGGGTCAAGCCCATGCTGGTGTCTACACACTTACCGTCCTTGATGGCAGTAATGGAACCACCGTTGCCAATGTGGCAAGTGATGATTTTCTTTCCTTCCGGCTCTACACCCAGGAACTCGCAGACGCGCTGCGATACGTAGCGGTGTGAGGTTCCGTGGAAACCATAACGGCGTACGCCGTACTTTTCATAAAGTTCGTAAGGCACGGCATACAGATAGGCATGCTTCGGCATGGTCTGATGGAAAGCCGTATCGAACACACCAATCTGCGGAACATTAGGCAGAATGGCAGATATTGCATTTACCCCCTTCAGGTTAGCAGGATTGTGGAGCGGAGCCAGGTCGTTGCAGGCAGTGAAGGCGGCAAGCACTTCCGGCGTCAGCCGTACAGACTCGCTGAACTTTTCGCCTCCATGCACCATACGGTGACCTACGGCATTGATTTCGTCCAAAGACTTGATGGCTCCATATTCAGGGCTTGTCAAAGTGTTCAGGATAAATTCCACACCTACGGTATGCTCTGGAATGTCCTTCTCAAGAACTTTCTTCTCGCCACTGGGCAAGGTGAACTTCAGGAAAGAGTCCTTCAAACCAATTTTTTCGATACCACCCTGGGCGATAACTTCTTTCCGGTCCATATCAAACAATTTGTATTTGATGGACGAGCTACCGCAGTTCAATACTAAGATTTTCATACTATATATCAGATTTAAAAGTTATTCAGCATTCTTTTTGGCAGCAATGGCCTGATTGGCAGTGATGGCAATCATGCGATACACATCCTCGATGGAGCAACCGCGTGAAAGGTCGTTCACCGGACGGGCGATACCTTGTAGGATAGGTCCTACGGCATCAGCATGTCCCAGACGTTGCACCAGTTTGTAGGAGATGTTGCCCACTTCGAGGCTGGGGACAACCAATACGTTAGCATGTCCGGCGATAGAAGAACCCGGAGCCTTGCTTGCACCTACTTCCGGCACCAAAGCTGCATCGGCCTGCAACTCACCGTCGATGGCAATATCGGGAGCCATCTCCTTGGCAATCTTCAATGCCTCAACCACTTTATCCACCACTTCGTGCTTGGCAGAGCCCTTGGTAGAGAAGCTCAGCATGGCAACTTTCGGGTCGAGACCGGCAACTGCCTGGGCTGTACGTGCCGTACATACGGCAATCTGTGCCAATTGTTCTGCATCGGGCACCGGAGTCACAGCCACGTCACCCATCACCAGGATACCGTTCTTTCCATATTCAGGAGCATGTGTCAGCAGCAGCATGGCACCCGAAACGCAAGTGATGCCCGGGGAAGTCTTGATAATCTGCAAAGCAGGGCGAAGTACATTACCCGTAGTGTTGCGTGCACCTGCCAACTGGCCGTCAGCGTCGCCGTTCTTTATAATCAGGCAGCCCAGATAAAGCGGATCGACAACCAACTTGCGAGCCTCTTCGATGGTCATGCCTTTCTTTTTGCGGAGCTCGCAAAGCAGTTGGGCATATTCTTCTTTCTTAGGATGGTCTTCCGGGTCGATAATGGTAGCTTTGTTTATATTTCCCAGCCCCCACTCTTTGGCACAAGCCTCTATCTCGGCAGGTTTTCCAAGGATAATCAAGTCGGCTACTCCGTCAGTCAGGATTTGATTGGCAGCTTTCAGTGTACGCTCTTCCGTACCCTCGGGAAGAACAATTCGTTGGCGGTTTGCTTTGGCACGCTCAACAATTTCGTTAATTAATCTTTGCATGATATTTTAATTGTCTATTAAGAATCGGCAGTATGTGTTATTCACGCCGCAAAAGTACACAATTTTGCAATATCTACATTGCAAACATCGGTCTTTTTACCAAGCTTTCTCAATGGCACAATAACAGTACCCCTCTGCAACAAACAATTACCCGTCCGGCAGGAACAACCCGCCCGACTCTACAAACGACATAAAAAAAATCAGGATACAACGATAACAAGCAATACATAGAATACCTACCTTTGCAGCGTTTTCAACGTATAACAATAGGTATTATAATAATATGATTCGTCAATGCGCCATCCTTTTCGGATGCTTAGCTTTGGGTGAACTGATTGTTTTCTTTACGGGTATCAAGTTACCTTCCAGCATCATCGGTATGCTGTTGCTCACCCTATTCTTGAAATTGGGTTGGATTAAACTGCACTGGGTGCAGGGTATGTCCGACTTCCTGGTTGCCAACCTGGGCTTCTTCTTCGTACCGCCCGGTGTAGCTCTCATGCTTTACTTCGATGTCATCGCCTCCGAGTTCTGGCCGATAGTGACCGCTTCCATAATCAGCACCCTGCTGGTGATTGTAGTCACCGGATGGGTTCATCAACTAACACGTAAAATCAAATGAACTTTTTAGAAAACGAATTTTTCCTATTGGCTGTCACCTTCGGGATTTTCTTTCTGGCCAAACTCCTGCAGAAAAAGACCGGCATCATGTTGCTGAACCCCATCCTGCTGACAATTGCCATCCTCATTGTCTTCCTGAAGATGACACATATCAGTTATGAGACCTACAATGAAGGAGGACATCTGATAGAATTCTGGCTGAAACCCGCTGTTGTAGCCCTGGGAGTCCCCCTATACCTCCAATTGGAAACGATTAAGAAACAGCTGCTCCCCATCATGCTGTCACAACTTGCCGGCTGCATTGTGGGAGTTATCTCTGTCGTGCTGATAGCTAAATTGATGGGGGCTTCCGACGAGATTATCTACTCCCTGGCGCCCAAGTCGGTCACTACGCCGATAGCCATGGAAGTAACTAAGTCGCTGGGCGGCATTCCCTCACTTACCGCCGCCGTAGTGGTCTGTGTAGGCTTGCTGGGAGGAATACTGGGCTTCAAGACCATGAAACTGACCCACATCGGCAGTCCTATGGCACAAGGCCTTTCCTTGGGAGCCGCCGCCCACGCGGTAGGAACTTCCACAGCCATGGACATCAGCCGCAAATACGGCGCATTCGCCAGCCTCGGCCTGACCCTGAACGGTATTTTCACTGCATTGCTGACCCCAACTATTCTGCGATTATTAGGGCTACTCTAACAAAATCTTCTTATTTTTGTTATCTATAATCATAACCAACTAAAAACAACGTATGATTTCATTTAAAGATATCGAATTACAAGACAAAGAACTGATTACTTACTATACACAGAACAGTCCGCGACGGAATTGTGACCTCTCATTCTCCAACCTATGCAGCTGGCGTTTTCTATACAATACAAAGTTTGCCATCATGGACGGCTTCCTCCTGCTGAAATTCTGGGCAAACGACGAACTGGTGTACATGATGCCGATAGGTAACGGAGATTTGACAAAAGTACTGGACGCACTGGTCGAAGACGCACACCGGGAAGGGGAACCTTTCTGCCTGCTGGGAATATGTTCGGGCATGTGCTCGGAACTGGAAGCCTTCATGCCCGGAAAATTCCAGTTCACAGCAGACCGGGACTATGCCGATTACCTCTATCTGCGTACAGACCTCGCCACGCTTGCCGGAAAGAAATTCCAGTCCAAACGGAATCATGTCAACAAATTCAAACGCACCTATAATTACGAATATACTCCCATCACTCCCGACCGCATCCAGGAATGTCTGGACCTGGAAGCCGAATGGTGTAAGGCCAACAATTGCGACCAGCATGAAGGAACGGGCAACGAACGTCGCGCACTGGTCTACGCCCTCCACAATTTTGAAGAACTGGGATTGACCGGAGGCATCCTGCATGTAGACGGCAAAATTGCCGCCTTCACTTTCGGAATGCCCATCAACCAAGATACCTTCGGAGTACATGTGGAAAAGGCCGACACCAGCATAGACGGAGCGTACGCAATGATTAACTATGAATTTGCCAACCATATCCCCGAACAATATGTCTACCTCAACCGTGAAGAGGATTTGGGTATTGAAGGATTGCGCAAGGCCAAACTTTCGTACCAGCCTGCCATTATTCTGGAAAAATACGTGGCATGCCTGAAAGATGAACCGGTGGAAGCTATCAAATGGTGAGAGTAAGGATTAGAGATTAAGGATTAAAAGGATAAGGGATTGATGATACGGGAAAAGGTAAAGAACTTATGGAAGCTCTGTTTCAATGATAGCGAGGAATTTACTGAACTGTATTTTCGGCTCCGCTACAACAATGATATCAATATTGCCATCCAAAGCGGCGAAGAAGTGATTGCCGCCCTACAGATGTTGCCTTATCCTATGACGTTCGAAGGAGAAGATATTCATACGGCCTATATATCCGGCGCCTGCACACACCCTGATTACCGTAACCGGGGCGTAATGCACGAGCTGTTATCACAAGCCTTTGCACGGATGCTACACAATAATGTCGCCTTATCCACCCTGATACCGGCAGAACCGTGGCTGTTCGACTACTATGGCCGCAGCGGTTATGCCCCCGTATTCCGCTATGCCGAAGAGACCTTTATCGCTTCCGGTACACCGACAGCCGATACGGGCCTTACTTTGGAAATGTCTGCCGAATATACTGAAAAAAGATATGAATATCTCGACCGGAAATTGCGGGAGCGCCCTTGCTGCATCCAGCATACGGAAGAGGATTTCCAGGTTATCATTGCCGATTTACAACTGGGACAGGGCTTCGTTTGCACATTGAGCAATGGGGAGGAAATCACGGCTTTGGCCATTACCTATCCGATAGGGAAAGCCAACTGGCGCATTGGAGAAATCGTGTCGGATACTCCCGCAACAAAAACTTTACTGCTTCAACATATCTGCCAAAGCTTGAATCTCCCGTCCATCCGGGTTCTCACTCCTCCCGCTACCGGTGAAAGCCAACTTTTGGGCATGGCACGCATCATCAATGCCAAAACCATGCTGCAACTCTATGCTACGGCCCATCCGGAACTGGAACTCAGCATTCATCTCACCGATGAGCAGGTCAGTGCCAATAACGGCTACTACTACCTGAACAATGGTAAATATATGAATAGTGCCAAGCGTCTGCCGGGCAGCCACTTGGCACTTACAATCGGTGAACTCACCGAAAAAATATTTGCAACATCAAGCCCATATATGAGCCTGATGTTGAACTAGCATTATAATCCGCTGAAGTCGACTCCCTCAAATACCAGCGAAGGAATCTGCCATGAACGGTTCGGTTGAGGGTCATTGCCCACAGCAACCAAGGAATTCCATAAAGTAACCATGTTACCCGTCACATTCATTTCGTTGACGGGCTGTGTCAGCTTGCCGTCTTCAATAAGGAAACCCTCTATACCATAAGAGAAGTCACCGGTACTGCTATTGCTGTTACCGCCATTGAAGCCCGTAACCAAGATGCCTTGTTTAATATCTGCAACCAATCCGTTCAGGTCCTTATCGCCCGGTGTCAGAATTAGACGTGAAGGTGCACTGATAGTAGGAGCTATATCCATCTTCTTACCATTGTAGGTATCGATGAAATAAGTTTTCAGCACGCCTTTGTCAAAAACAGTGCGGGGTTCGGTAGCCACACCCTCATTATCGAAATAGCGTGAACCGTTTGCACCGATAGCATGCGGCTCGTCACGCAACGTGAAGAGGTCGGAAGCCACTTTCGTATCCAGCTTGTCCATCAGGAAGGAATTCTTTTGTTGCAAAGCACTGCCATACAATGCACTTAGCATCGGGCTGAGCAGATTTCCCACATTCATAGGGTCAACCACCATTGTATATTTACCCGACTTTGCTTTCTTCTGTCCCAGCTTGCGCAATACGCGTTCCAATGCCTTGGCACCGATTCCCGCCTTCGTCAATTTATCATAGAACAGAGCCGAGTCGTACCAGTAATCCTGAGGACGCGCTTCACCTTCTCCCTTAATGGATACACTGGCTGAGACAGAGAACCAGGTACTCTTCGACTCGCCTTCAAATCCGTTGCTTATCAAACGATAGGAAGAACCCTCACCATCACTATAAGAAGAATCAACCGAAATGATACGCTCATCCTTGCCCAATACCTCCTCTGCAGCAGCACGGGCAATCGCCACTTTATCATCCGGGTTGACTTCATAGAGTTTCTTATCAAAAAGCTGCAAGTCAGGCTTGCCTCCTTTATAGTAGCGTGCAGGGTCGGCCAGCATACGCGACTCATCCACCGCCAGATAGCGGGTAGACTCTATACCATTCGTGATAAGAGTTTCCAATTCTTTCTTATCCAGCCGATTGGTGGAAAAAGAGCCGAAACGTCCGTCCACATAAAGATTCAATCCCAAACCATTCTCCGTAGACTGCTGCAAACGGTCCATTTTGCCGTCACGCAGTTCAAAAGAAGAATTAGAATTTGTATATAGCACCAGTTTGGCTGCCTGGCAACCGTTCTTCAAGGCATATTCCATTGCCCATTGTGCCAATTTCTTATTGTCGTCTGTAATCATGTCTTTAATTGATAGTTGATAATTAACTTTCTCCTCCTACAGTCAGCTTGCTGACTAGTGCCGATGGCATACCGCAGGTAACGGGACAAGACTGACCGTCTTTACCACAAGTCCAAGTACCGTTGTCAATCTTATCGTTATTTGCCACCATCGTGATGTCAGCCAATGCTTTCGGACCATTACCGATGATATTTATATCCTTGACGGGCTGCGTCAGCTTGCCATCCTCAATCAAGTAACCCGACTTCACAAAGAAGGTAAAGTCTCCGGCACCGATTTGCACCTGGCCATTGGTAAACTGGTCACAATAGATACCTTTCTTCACGGTGGAGATAATGTCCGCTTCCTTCATATTGCCGGCTTCCATATAAGTGGCACGCATACGGGGGATAGGAGTATTACGGAAAGTATCGCGACGTCCGTTTCCAGTAGGAGCCACCCCATAATGCTTGGCACTGATGCGGTCGTGCAGATAACTGGTCAGGATACCTTCCTTCACGATATAGGTTTTCTGACCTTCCACACCCTCATCGTCGAAATTCACGGCTCCACGATTGAAGGCGATGGTACCGTCATCCACCACGTTGATATGCTCATCGCACACCTTCTTTCCCAAAAGGTCGCAGAAAATGGAAGTACGTTTACGGTTGAAGTCAGCCTCAAAAGCATGTCCTATGGCTTCGTGCAACAAGATACCCGAACCGCCAGCCCCCATCACGACGGGCATTTCGCCACCTTTGGGTTTCACAGCCTTGAACAAGATAGCAGTCTTATCCACCGCCTCACGTGCAATAATATCCACGATGTCATCCGTCATGAATTCAAAACCCTTGCGGTAAGAACGACCGGCATAACCGTTCTCCATCTTTCCATTCTCTTCCATGATGCAGACTGCCATAAAAGAAACCATCGGACGGTAGTCGTAGTAGCTCACGCCCTCGGAATTACAGAACAGCACGTGCGATGTACTGTCAGAAAGAGAAGCCTGCACCTTACGTACACGATTGTCCAAAGAGAAAATCTTTTCGTTCAGCTTTTCTAAATAAGGTATTTTTGCCTTGACACTCACGTCCTCCCAAGGTTCAGTGACGGCATAGCGGCTTTTGGCAATTGTCTTTTCCGTCAGTCCTACAGATTTTCCGGCCTTGCCCGAAGAGGCGATACGGGCAGCAGTACGTGCAGCACGCAGCATTTCTTCCATAGTTACCCCTTCCACATAAGCATAACCCGTCTGGTCGCCTGCCAATACGCGTACGCCCATACCGAAGTCAATGTTAGCTCCACAGTTGTTTACTTTGCCGTCCATCAGAACCACATTGTTGTTGAATGTGTGTTCAAAATAAAGGTCAGCATAATCGCCGCCTTTTTCCAGAGCGGCAGCCATCACTTTCTTCAAGTCAGCCTCCGTCACACCGAAGTGAACCATTGCCGAAGCTACGGCAGACTGATTATCTGCTCCTCCTAAAGCTCCGCGTACTGACGCAGGCATAGCCAACGAGGGTACTGCCAGCGAACCTAACATCGCCAGACTTCCCGTCCGCAAGAAATTTCGTCTATCCATCCTTTTCAGTTATTAGTTATAAGATATTGTTTTTTATATCATAGTTATATGACGTAAAAATAGGAGATTTTGTCACACCTCAGCTTTCCTTTGTTAACAAACTTTCCAATTCCTCTGCATTCAGACGCAGATAGAATTGTCCTTTGTAAGCCACTGAAATACCTCCGGTCTCCTCCGATACAATGATGGCATGCGCATCAGACACCTGGGAAATCCCCATGGCAGCACGATGCCTCAGCCCCAGTTCCTTAGGAATGTCCAGATTATGGGAAACAGGCAGGATACATCCCGCCGCTTTGATACGTTTCTTACTGATAACCATCGCTCCATCGTGCAACGGACTGTTCTTAAAGAAAATATTCTCAATCAGACGCTGGTTTATATCGGCATTGATAATCTCTCCCGTACGCACCACATCATCCAAAGGCAGATTATGTTCAATGACAATCAGGGCACCAACCTTCTGCTTCCCCATACTGATACATGCCATTACCACCGGCATGATGTCGTCATGTTCCAACTTCTCTTTCTTATTGCCGGTGAAGAAGCGTACCAGCGCACTGGCATGCTGATGCGAGCCGAGTGTCAGCAAGAAGCGCCGTATCTCGTCCTGAAACAAAATGATAAGCGCCAGCACGCCCACACTGACCAGCTTGTCGAAGATGGAGCCGAGCAATTTCATCTCCAGCACCTGCGACACCACCAGCCATATCAGGATAAACACCAGGATACCCGTAAACACATTGATAGAGCCGGAGGCTTTCATCAGCTTATACGTATAGTACAGCAAGAAAGCCACTAACAGAATATCTATAAAATCTTTTATTCCAAATTCAAAAAACACGATATTGAATGATTAGGGGTTAGGGATTAGGAATTATTTCGCATGGCTTGCACAATCCGTACGGTTTCCACGGCTTCTTTCACGTCGTGTACGCGGAGGATGTCAGCACCTTTCAGCAAACAGATGGTATCGAGCACCGTAGTACCATTCAGCGCCTCCTGAGGAGTAATGTCCAACAAGCGGTATATCATCGATTTACGTGAAACGCCTACCAGCAAAGGCAACTCAAAAATACGGAACTCTTCCAGATGGGACAGCAATTCATAGTTATGCTCCATTGTCTTTCCAAAGCCGAAACCGGGGTCCAGAATGATGTCTTTTACACCTAAGTCACGTAATTGCTGCACCTTGCGCGCAAAATACAAGAAAACCTCTTTCAGAAGATTGTCGTAATGAGGATGCTGCTGCATACTTTGCGGAGTGCCTTGCATGTGCATCATAATATAAGGTACGTTCAATGCCGCAACGGTATGGAACATATTCGCATCCATCTCACCGGCCGCAATATCATTGATGATGGCAACACCATACTCTTCCACACACATTCTTGCCACATCCGCCCTAAAAGTGTCTACCGACACCACAGCATCCGGCTGTATCTCAAAAAGTATTTTCAGGCCCATACGCAACCGTTCCATCTCTTCCCTGGCAGAGACATTGTCGGCATTGGGACGGGAAGAGTAAGCGCCTATGTCAATAATGGCCGCTCCCTCCGAAACTATCTGTTTCACCCGGCGTGCTATTTCTACCTCTGTCTGTGTGCGGCTACCGGCATAAAAGGAATCGGGAGTAACGTTCAGTATGCCCATGACACGGGGTTGAGAG
>ENA-OVFO01001397-OVFO01001397.1-human-gut-metagenome-genome-assembly--contig:-NODE-1397-length-10629-cov-3.647437_pt1 | contig 10629 bp, 10 predicted proteins | sample MGYA00237761_ERZ505401 | MGnify/ENA primary metagenome ERZ505401 (study PRJEB26158, sample SAMN06016330) | human gut metagenome | biome: human gut; feature: ankylosing spondylitis patient; material...
TCTGACTTTTTGTGCATTTGGCAGAAAAATGGACAAAAAACTTTAACTTTTTTAATAAAACATATTAGATTGATGCAAGCCAACTTTCAAAGCGGCTATTTTATCGAGAAAAACTGCTCATAATCTTGCATTTTTGTGCAATGCATTCCAAAAAGAGATAGGGGTGTCGCCACCCCTATCAAAATTTGTAATAGAAAGTGCTTTGCCGCCGCTTTACGGCATTTCCTGTGCGTTTTCGACGGGATCCGCGCTGTCCTCAGTCGAAACGCTCGTTTCTACGGGCGGTGCGCTCTGGGCGCTGCCATCCAGCAGCTCGACGTCGGACGCTTCGATCCAGTTTTCCGTGACGTAGCCGTCGCGGTAGTAGACGCACACGCGGTCGCCGACGTTCAGCAGCGGCGCATAGGCGACCTCAGCCGCGCTCATGCGCACGGAGAAGGCGCTCTCGCCGTCAAAGCGCAGGAAGTAGATGCTGTTGCCATCTACGACCGCCGTGCGGATCTCGGCGATCGTGCCCTCGACGCTCTTATAATCGCTCGGCGTGACATCGATGGAGCCCTGATCGTCGGAGATGAGGTTATTTTTGAGCAGCATTTGACGGTAGTTCGCCTCGCAGTCGGCGACCGTCGCGCCGATGGCGACGATCTGGTACTGGTTGACATTGACCATCGCGTACATCTTGACAAGCTCGCTCGCGTCCTTGAGCGCCATGAAGTACGTCGGCTGCTCGGCGATGTTCAGCAGCAGCGGGAACGTCGCGTTGTAGCGCAGGTTCTGCACCTGACCCTCGGCGCTGTCCATGGCGCTGTACTCTGTCGCGCCTGCGCAGGGATAGTACTTTGTCTCCTTTGTGCGCTGGTTGGAGAGCAGGAAGCCGATGTTGCTCTCGTCGCCGCCGACGCTCGTGACACCCGTGTAGAGATAGACGTCGTCGCCCTCGGCAAGGTAGTTGTAGCCGTCGGTCGTGACGGTCACGTCACGCTGGCCGAAGATCGAATTCCAGAAGCCATTGTGATACTGGCCATAGTAGTCATACTGCTCGATGATGAGCTCGGCGGAGTAGACGTGGTCGACCCACGCGGGTGGCTCTTCATAGTATTCGCTCTCGCCCGTGATGGCGTTGACGAGCACCGCGCCGTGGTTGTCCGTGCCGCCGAACAGGCCGATGGTCTTTTCCTTCTTGGCGCAGACCCAGTAGGGCGTGCCGTCCTCGTTGATCTCGAAGACCGGTTCTTCAAACATATAGGTCGGGTACGCGAAGCGCAGATGACGGTAGAGGTTGCGGGAGAAGTGCTCGGCGGTCGTGTACTTCATGCCCTCGTCAAGGCGCACGACCTCGACGTTCTGCGTGACCATGTCGATGATAAGGTAGGCGGGCAGCCCCTCCGAGCGGTTGTTGAACCACTTGATGATGTCGCCGTAGCGCAGCGGCGTGACGCGCACGGGGCGGCCATGGTAGTTGATCTGCGTGTAGTTTTCCGCGACCTCGAACTGCGAGACCATGTCGGCCAGCTCGCCGAGCTTGCGGTCGCCGAGCTTTTCGGCGCTGTCGCGGTCGAGCATCGGGATGCGGTCATACGAGACCTCTTCAATTTCGCTTGCAAAGCTGCCGCTGTCGATCGGCAGCAGCGCTTGATAGTTCTTGGCCCGCAGCACGACCCACGATGTCAGCGCGCCGACGAGCGCCGTGACGATCATCAGCGCCATGACGATAAAGGGCACGGTGCACTGCTTTTTGACGAACGTGAAGTAGCCCTTGGCCCCCGTGCCCTGAAAGCCGGAGGTGAAGAGCGCGCAGATGCAGTACGTGACGCAAAGCAACAGCACGAAACCGTAGAACTCTTCGGCATGCAGGTTGATGGCGGGCATCTGCACGTAGAAGAAGACTGCGCCGACAAGCAGCGTGACGAGCGTGTTGACCGCGATGCGGCCGCCCTTGCTGCCGATCGACTTGCGGGGCTTGCGCTCGCGTTTGGGCTTGGGCGCGGCGTTCGGGTCGAACTGAAAGCCGCCAGCGTCCGAGCCGGAAAATTTGATATCCATAGAATATTTCCTTTCTGATGAAATGGGACAATGCTTACTTTATAGTATACCGTGATTGACTCGTAAAAACAAGGGCAGGGGAGAAATCATACATTGCCTGGGTGAAAAGTGAAAATTGCAGGAACGCAAAAGCGATTGTGCATGTCGTACGGGGAAAGGAGTCGATATATTGTATACAGTGGCTAAAAATGCAGTTTGTTTAAACTTTAACTTGCTATTTTCACTTTGCCTCGTTATCATGGCGGTAGAGCGGCATGCGCGTGCCGCCCAATATCGAACGAAGGAGAATTTGTATGAAAAGATTGTCTCTGAAAGCAACGTCCCTGATCCTGGCACTTGTTCTCGCGCTCAGTCTCTCCGTCACCGCCTTTGCAGATGATAACGCCGCTTCGATGACCCGCGCCGAAGTGACGCAGGAGGTCATCAAGAACATGGGCCTCGCCGCACAGGCGGAAGCGAGCGCCAAGGATGCGAGCGCATTCAAGGATGTTGCCGAGGGCAGCAAGTTTGAAGGCGCGATCAACCTCGCCTACTCCAAGGGCATTGTCAACGGCGTCAACAAGGACGCATTTGCGCCCGACGCAGCCGTTACGCAGTTGGAAGCGGCCGCGATGATCCTGCGCAGCACCGGTCTGGACAAGGCGCTGCTGAAGGATTGGCCCGCGGACTATGACGATATGGCCGTCTGGTCCGGCCTGATGGACGGCCTGACCTACGAGGCGTCTAAGCCCGTGACGACGGCGATGCTCGAGCAGATGCTAAAGAATGCCGCAGCGATCGCGGACAAGCCGGTCATCGGCATCAGCTGGTCCTACAACGGCCAGAATTACGACTCCCACAAGACGATCTTCAAGACCGTCGGCGCTATCCCCGTCGAGCTCGATCAGGTGACGAGCACGGCCGTGAAGTACGATGCCGAGGGTAAGATCGAGTCCGCGTATCTCGAAGAGAGCGGCATGCTCAAGCAGGAATACGCTGACAAGGTGAAGGAAAAGGATCTCACGGCCAGCAACGTCGGCGCTGTGATGCAGGCCATCGACGGCGTCTTCTTCACCGGCGGCGAGGATGTGAGCCCGTCCCTGTTCAAGGTCCCCGAGAAGGAAAAGAACGAGGGCGAAGAGATCAACGCCACGCGCGATATCTCCGACTACATGCTCATGGCCTACTGCCTTGAAAAGGACGTGCCGACGTTCGCGGTCTGCCGCGGCGAGCAGGTGATGTCCATCGTCTCCGGCTGCACGTTCATCCAGGATATCCCCAACTACTATAAGGAGCAGGGGAAGACCTACAACGATACGCACAGAATGCCGGCCGACGCGCCTGACCGCACCTATGCCCGCCACGATGTGACCATCAATAAGGACGCCTCCAAGTGGCTCTATAAGATCGTCGGCTCCACGGAGCTGAAGAACGTTTCCTCCTGGCACCACCAGGCGGTCGGCGGCGTTGAGGGCACGAACCTCACCGTCGTCAGCACGGCGACGATCGACGGTGTGGAGATCATCGAGGCGGTCGAGCGTCAGGATAAGACGTTCTGCCTCGGCGTGCAGTTCCACCCCGAGAATGACTGCAAGTTCGTGCTCTACACCAAGACCCCCGAAAAGGCCCTGTGCGACTATGAGACCTGCCTGAACTTCTTCGAGATGCTGGTCGAGTACGCGGGCAAGTAAGGACACGTACCGTACAACAGAATGCATAGAAAAAAGGTCCCGTCTTCGGACGGGACCTTTTTGATGTATTGTAATTGTTTATGACGCCTTCTGTGCTTTTAGGATGGCGACGGCTTCGCGGGCGGCGGCACCGGCGTCTTCGGCGTAGTAATCTGCGCCGATCTCGTCGCAGAAGCTCTGGCTGATGGGCGCGCCGCCGACCATGACCTTGATCTGATTCTGTAAGCCGCGCTCGTGGACGAGCTTGACGACCTCGCGCATTTCCTCCATCGTGGTGGTCAGCAGCGACGAGCAGGCAATCACGCCGCAGTGATTCTCCACGGCGGTGCTGACGAACTGCTCCGCCGACGTGTCTACGCCGAGGTCAAAGACCTCGATGCCGCTGCCCTCCATCATGATGTGGACGAGATTCTTGCCGATGTCGTGCATGTCGCCCTTCACGGTGCCGAGGCACACGCGGCCGACGGGCTCGGTGCCCTCGCCGACCATCAGGGGCTTCAGAAACTCCGTGGCGGCGGACATGCAGCGCGCGGGCATCAGCTGCGGCATGCCGGGCATCACGGGCGCGGTGAGCCATGTGAGCTATGACAGGGGCTTCCTCTGCGACATTGTCGGCGGGGGAGAGGCAAAGGGCATCTGCGGCTCGGGACTGGTCGACCTCGTCGCCGTGCTTTTGGAGCGAGGCGTGATCGACGAAAGCGGGCGGCTGCTGCCGCCGCAGGACGCGCCGGAGGACATGCGCCGCTATCTGACCGAGGATGGCCAGGGCAACGGTGTCTTTCACCTGACGAAGGCCGTTAGCCTGACGGCGCGCGACGTGCGCAACCTGCAGCTTGCCAAGGCGGCGGTGGCAGGCGGTATTCGGGTGCTGCTCGAGCAGCGCAGCGTGACGGCGGACGACATTGCGAGTGTGGAGCTCGCGGGCGGGTTCGGCAACTATCTCTCGCCCGAGAATGTAGTGCGCATCGGCATGCTGCCGCGCGCGTGCCTTAGTAAAATCAGACCCCTTGGCAACGCGGCGCTCGCGGGCGCTTCGATGCTGGCGCTCGACGGGGAAAACTGGCGAAAGCTCGCGGAGATTCCCAAAAAGTGCCGCTATCTCGAGCTTTCCGGGCGCGACGACTTTTCCCGCGCGTTCACCGACAGTTTGACATTTTGAAAATCGCTCCGAACAGGAATTTTTAATGGAGGAAAACCCTATGGAAATGCAGTTTCCCGTGATTTTGGACGGTGCGACCGGCACCGAGCTCCAAAAGCGCGGCTTCACCGGCGACATGAGCGCCGAGCAATGGGTGCTCGAGCATCCCGAGAGCATCCTTGAAATTCAGCGCAAGTATGTGGCGAGCGGCTCGAATGTGCTCTACGCGCCGACGTTCGGCGGCAACCGCCAGAAGCTCGAAGAGCGCGGCATCTTCAACCGCACGGAGGAGATGAACAAAGCGCTCGCGCAGCTCTCGAAGCAGGCGGCGGACGGAAAAGCATGGGTCGCGGGCGATATTGCGCCCACGGGCCGCTTTTTAGCCCCCCTCGGCGATGCGTCGTTTGAAGAGCTCGTCGACATTTACACCGAGCAGGCGGCGGGCCTTGAGCAGGCGGACGTCGACCTCTACGTCATTGAGACGATGATGACGCTGACCGATGCGCGTGCGGCGGTTCTGGCGATCCGCAGCATGAGCAAAAAGCCCATCCTTGTGTCCTTTACCTGCGATGAGAGCGGCAAGATCCTCTCCGGCACGGACGTGGTCGCGGCGCTTTCCGTGATGGAGGGCATGGGCGTGAGCGCATTCGGCCTGAACTGCTCGGCAGGCCCCGAGCAGATGTTGCCGCAGCTCCAACGCCTGCATAAATACGCGCGCGTGCCGCTGATCGCCAAGCCCAACGCCGGCATGCCGGAGATCGTGAACGGCGAGGCCGTGTACAACTGCCCGCCGGAGGAATTTGTCGCGCTGGTGCCCGAGATGCTCAAGGCAGGTGTGGCCCTCTTCGGCGGCTGTTGCGGCACGACGGAGGAGCACATCGCCGCGCTGAAAGCAGCGCTCAAGGACGCGGAATACGTTCGTCCCGCACCGGAATGCCTCGACCTTCTTCCCGCGGCAACGGAGAAGGAAGCCTTCTTCCTGCCCGCCGATGCGACGCACGGCGCGGTGCTGGCCGCGGACGGCGATTTGGAGGACAAGCTCTCCGACGCGATGGATGACGAATGGCCGATGGTCGCGCTGAAGCTCGCGTCCTGGGCAGATGTCGACGCGCTGGCGGACTACCAGTACATGATCAGAAAGCCGCTGTGCCTTATCTGCGACGACGCGGAGCTTTTGGAAGCGGGCCTGCGCGCCTATCAGGGAAGAGCCTTGTACGAGGGAAATCTCACCGAAGATGCCCTTGCGCCGCTGGTCGAAAAATACGGTCTGCTGGTGTAAAAAGAGAAAAAGAAGAACGGGACGGAAATGAACATTTCCGTCCCGTTCTCTATATAGTAAAGCGCGTCACGCCGCGGCGCCGCCAGTGCTGACGATGCGGAAATACGCATTCGACGTCAGGCGGTACATCGCGCAGTAGAGCAGCGCGAAAAGAAGCAGCGCCGCGCCGGTCACGCCGAGAAACAGCGTGAGGTTCTGGATGCCGAACAGCTGTAAGATCTGCCAGACCATCGGCTGGGCGAAGGCGAGGTGCAGCGCCGCCGCGGCAAGCGGCAGCAGAAAAATGAGCAGCATTTGCGCGTTCACGCTCTCACGGATGTCGCGCTTGGTCATGCCCACGCGCTGCATGATGGCAAAGCGCGAGGCATCCTCATACCCCTCCACGACCTGTTTGTAGTAGAGCATCAGAAGCGTTGCGAACAGGAACAGCACGCTTAAAAGAATGCCGAGGAAGAAGAGACTGCCGTAGAGGGAGAAAAATTCCGCACGGACGTCCGCCATTTCCGTGGGATGCCAGTGATTCTGGACGGCAAGCGTGTTGATCGCGTCCTCCGCGCCAAAATAGAGACTCGCCGTCGAGGCAAGCATCACCAGCACCATCGTCGAGAGAATGCAAATGGAGGCGAGGCCCGCGCCGTTTCGCTTCATGCGGTAGGTGAGCGACGAGAGGGAAACAAAGTTGCGCTTTTTGTAGTAGAATTTTTCATCCTTCTGGAGTGTTTTGCAGAGCGTCACGCTGCCGGAGATGAAGAGAAGATACGTCGATAGAATGACCATGATGACCGCGAGGAAGAAGAGTAGCATCGCCTGTACGGGGTCGTTGATGGTCGTGGCGATGTAGTACGCGCCGAGCAGCAGCGCAAGGCCGGGGATGACGAGCAGCCATTGCGACTTCGGCGGCTTTTCGCCGACGTTTTCGCTCTTCAAAAGCGCCGCGCCCTGTGCGTGGCGCAGCGACAGCACACCGCGCACATAGAGCAGCGCGAAGATGGCGATGAACGTGATGGCGCACTGCTTGATGGCGGCAAGGCTCACGGTGAAAGCCGCGGCGGGGAGAGATAAAAGCCGCAGCAGTGCGGACTGCGAGACATAGGAGAGCAGCAGGCCGAGGCCAAGCCCCGCGATCAGCGTGAACGCCGCGGCCAGAAGTGTCTCCCAGAAGAGAATGGCGCTGAGTGCGCCGCGGTCCATGCCGAGCACGCTGTAAAGGCCGAATTCCTTCTTGCGGCGACGCAGGAGAAAGCTGTTCGTGTAGAAGAGAAACAGCGCGATGAACACCGATACGACGAACGAGCCGAGGCTCATCGTCATCGCGACCGCAGAGGTGCCGGAGCCGTTCACCTTGCCATTGACCGTATAGAGCGCGGGGGTGACGGCGAGGTACGCAATGACATACAGCATCGCTGCCATGAACGCGCAGGAGAGAAGATAGGGCACATAGAGCCTTGCGTTCTTTTTGATACCCATCCACGCAAGGCGGGGGTAAAAGGTGGGCTTCATGCGCATTCGCCTCCCGTCTGCTGCTGCGTGAGCGCATCGGTGATACGCTGGTAGAACTGGGAATCCGTGTCCTTGCCGCGCTTTAACTCGAGCGAGACCTCGCCGTCGCGCAGGAACAGCACGCGCGAGGCGCAGCTCGCCGCGCGCACAGAGTGCGTGACCATCACGATGGTCTGGCCAGAGGCGTTGATCTCGCCGAAGAGCTTCAAGAGCTCGTCGGTCGAGCGGGAGTCGAGCGCGCCGGTCGGCTCGTCGGCCAGCAAGATCTGCGGGCGGGTGATGAGCGCGCGGGCGACGGCGGCGCGCTGCTTCTGTCCGCCGGAGACCTCGTAGGGGTACTTTTTGAGCAGCGTCTCGATGCCGAGGTCGTAGGCGAGCGGTGAGAGCCGGTCGCGCATCTCCGTGCGCGACTTGCCCGCGAGCACGAGCGGCAGGCAGATGTTGTCCTCGAGCGAGAACGTGTCGAGCAGGCTGAAGTCCTGAAACACAAAGCCTAAGTTGTCGCGGCGGAAGGCTGCGGCGGTTTCTTCGGGAATCTCGGAGAGGTTCTTGCCGCCGAGCAGCACTGTGCCGCCGGTGGGCTTGTCGAGCGCGGCGAGGATGTTCAGTAGCGTCGTTTTGCCGCTGCCGCTCTCGCCCATGATGGCGACATACTCGCCGGATTCGACGGTGAAGTTGACATTTTTGCTGCCGCCAAAGCGCGTGGTGTAGGTCTTTTGAAGACCGGAAACAGTCAGGATTTGCATGAGATGACTCCTTTCAAACGAGTGAGTTAGAAGCTAACGGTTGACATAATTTTCGCCCCTGGGGAATTTTTGCCGAAAGAAGGGCGCAAAAAAGCAGCCGGAAAAGCGGAGACCTTTCGCGGCTGCTTTTTCGAAAACGCGTTATTCGAGATTCAGTTTTTTCGTTGTGAAGTACCACGTTACGGCGTAGCCGATCGCGCAGAAGAGAAGTTCGCCGAGCATGCCCCAGAGGAGCAGCAGCTCGATGCTCGCGGGCGCGCTGTGAATGTCCAGATACATCCAGCGTGTGGGATCGGCGCTGAAGAACGCGCCGATCATGGCGATGGCGGTGAACTGCGCAAGCTGGAAGAACACGAGCACAAGGATGGTCGTCCAGAGCGTCTTGTGCTTATTGAAGCTGTAACCGATGGAGAAGGCGGCGTAGACCACGAGCTCGGCGGTAGAAACGGCAAAGACGAAATTGCAGAAAAGCTCAAAGACGATCAGCAGCGCGTGACTGCGCAGCGAGGCCTCCATTTCGAAGAACGCTGTGAAAACATCATTGAAAAAATCGGGGACATACTGGAGAGTGCTCCAGCCGGAGACAGCAATCAGCAGCGAGAGAAGTCCCACGAGGAACGCCGCAGCATACCACACGGCGGAAACGATGAGCTTGGAGATGAGCAGCTGATGGAGGCTCACCGGCAGCGTCAGCGTGAGATAGCCCTCGTCCTTGAGCACATGGTCGCGCCAGCGGACGGCGGAGAGCACCAGCGGCACAAACGCCAGCGCACCAAGGCCCATCATAAAGCCGATGACCAGCAGTACGCCGATGAGCTGTAAGAGCCAGGGAATGTGCCCGCCGTTCAGGAGCAGTTGAGAAAAACGCATCAGCGCCGTCAGAGCCAGCATTCCAAGAAAGACCGGCCACATGATGCGGCTCGTTGCGCGGAATTCATGTTTGATCAGTTTGCTCAGCATCTGAATACCTCCCGGAAGAGCTCGTCAACGCTCTTGCCCTTTTCATCTCGAATGGTCTCCACGCTCTCGTGGAGCATGACCTGCCCCTCACGCAGGAACACGACCTCGTCAAGGATCTGCTCGACGTCGGCGATCAGGTGTGTGGAGATGATGACCGCTGCGTCCTCGCTGTAGTTGCCGATGATCGTGCGCAGGATGTAGTCGCGCGTCGCAGGGTCCACACCGCCGATGGGCTCGTCAAGAAGATAGAGCTTGGCGTCGCGGCTCATCGTCAGGATGAGCTGCGTCTTCTCACGCATGCCTTTGGAGAGCGTCTTAATCTTCTGTGTGCGGTCAAGGCCGAGGTTCATCAGCATCGCTTCGGCCACGCCGCGGCGGAAGTCCGAATAAAAGTCACCGTAGTAGTCAAGCGCCTGCGCGATCGTCATCCAGCCGGGCAGCGTGTTTCGGTCGGGCAGGTACGAGACAATGGCCTTCGTTGCGCGGCAGGGGGCCTTGCCTGCAATCAGAATTTCGCCCGACGTCGGCGTCAGAAGGCCGTTGGCGAGCTTGATGAGCGTCGTCTTGCCGCTGCCGTTGGGGCCGAGCAGGCCCACGATGCGCCCGGGTTCGATCGTGAGATCGATGCTGTCGAGCACCGTTTTGACGCCGTAATTTTTCGTGAGCGCCTTGCATTCAAAAATACTCATTCTTCCTCCTCCTTAGCTCCCTGAATGAGAGCTATGACTTCGTCTCTCGTGCAGCCGAGCGTTTTCATCGAGTGGAGAAATTCTCCCACGCGCTCGTCCGCAATGCGGAGCTTGGCATTTGCGATCATGTTTTCATTTTCCGTGACGAACCGTCCCGCCGTGCGCTGGGAAAACACCAGACCGTCGCGTTCGAGCTCGGATAGCGCGCGCTGGACCGTATTGGGGTTGACGCCCGCCTCCACCGCAAGCTCTCGCACGGAGGGGAGCTTTTCTCCCGGCGCGTAGATGCCGGAGACGATGGCCTCCGTCAACCGCTGTGTCAGCTGGGAGTAGATCGGCTGGTCATTGCGGAAGTTCCAGTCCATAGTGATCCTCCTTGTGTATCACTGTATTAAGTAATTAGTACAATAATACATCAAGCGGCATTTGTCAATAGCCGGACGCAAAAAAGATCAAAAAATTTCGCGGCAGAAAAAAGCCGCGAAATTGACATAAAATCCTAAAACAGATGTTGCATTTCGGGAAAAATGTGGTATCATAAATTCGAACAAATGTTGGAAGGGGCGTACAAGATGGAAAAACTGTCCAGGATGCAGCAGCGCGT
>ENA-OVFO01001411-OVFO01001411.1-human-gut-metagenome-genome-assembly--contig:-NODE-1411-length-10565-cov-3.163273_pt1 | contig 10565 bp, 8 predicted proteins | sample MGYA00237761_ERZ505401 | MGnify/ENA primary metagenome ERZ505401 (study PRJEB26158, sample SAMN06016330) | human gut metagenome | biome: human gut; feature: ankylosing spondylitis patient; material...
GTCAGCCATTGATGGAGAACACGAATGTCCAGTGAATCCGCTGCCCGTCCGCTGCACGCAGGCAGGCTGTTTCTCGTGACGGCGCCCTCCGGCGCCGGCAAGTCGTCGCTCGTCAACGCACTTCTCAAGCTCGAGCCGACGCTCAAGCTCTCCATCTCGCACACGACCCGCCAGCCCCGTCCGGGCGAAGTCAACGGCCGCGAATACCACTTCGTGAGCGAACACGAGTTCCTCGCCATGCGCGACCGCGGCGAATTCCTCGAGTCCGCCCTTGTCCACGGCAACTACTACGGCACGAGCCGCATCTGGATCGAAGGCCAGATGGCCCAGGGCAACGACGTTCTTCTCGAGATCGACTGGCAGGGCGCCCGTCAGGTCCGTGAACGCTTCGACGGCACGGTCGGCATCTTCATCCTGCCGCCCTCCATCGAGGCTCTCGAATGGCGCCTTCACCACCGCGGCACGGATTCCGAACAGACGATCACGCGCCGTCTGCTCGGCGCTGGTGCCGAAATGTCGCATGCGCCCGAATTCGAGTACGTTATAATCAATGAAGATTTTGAAACGGCGCTTTCCCAGATGCAGGCCGTGGTTGTTGCAAGCCGCCTCGCCTTCGGTCAGCAGGCCGTCCGCCACCGCGAACAGTTCGCCTCGCTCGGCATTCCGCTCTGACCCTCACGTCAAACCGCCGTTTTTCCGTTTTTCCCCATCTATCCAGCAAACAAAATGGCCCGTATTACTGTTGAAGACTGCCTGAAGAAGATCCCGAACCGCTTCCAGATGGTTCTCGTGGCTGCCTACCGCGCCCGTCATCTGACGCAGGGCTACGCCCCGAAGGTTGAAGCCAAGGACAAGCCCGCCGTCGTTGCCCTGCGCGAGATTGCCAAGGGCGAGGTCGGACTCGAAATGTTGAAGCGCGTGCCGTAAACTGTCAGTTACGCACCAAGCTTTCATCAGGTCAGGCACGTTTTGCCGCGAAAGCGGGCGAAACGCCTGGCCTTTTTGCATTCAGGGCGGTCGATAGTGCGAAGCGACGGGAGGCGAAAGAAACTCCCGCAGCGACTGAAGCCCTCCTCATCAATACGGAATCCCTGCCGTTATGACAGCCGAGCAAATTCAATATCCTGACGACCTCTACGCTACGAGCGAGGACGGCAAGACGCAGGCCCCTCAGCCCATTCCTTCAACGCGCAAGGCAACCTCCGTCAAGTCTGCCGTCAAGGCTCCCGTGACCGCCATGGCGCCTGCCGCCATGCCTGAGGCCGACCTGCCGCTCTTCACGCCCAAGGCGCCTGCGGCCACCGCCACCGCCTCTGCGCTCGTCGAGCTCTGCCGACAGTACCTCGCCACGCCTGACGTCGAAAAGATCCGCGAGGCCTACCGCTACGCCGACGCCGCCCATCTCGGACAGTTCCGAAAGTCCGGCGAACCCTACATCACCCACCCGATCGCCGTCGCCTCCATTCTCGCTTCCTGGCGCATGGACGCTCCGACCATTCAGGCGGGCCTCATGCACGACGTCCTTGAGGACACGGGTACAAGCAAGCAGGAGATGGCGGAAAAATTCGGCATCGAGGTCGCCGAACTCGTCGACGGCGTGAGCAAGCTCGACAAGCTCCGCTTCTCCTCCGCCGCCGCGGCACAGGCCGAAAGCTTCCGCAAGATGCTCCTCGCGATGTCCCGCGACCTTCGCGTCGTCATCGTCAAGCTCGCCGACCGCGTGCACAACATGCGCACGCTCGGCGTCATGCGCCCCGAAAAGTGCGCCCGCATCGCCAACGAGACGCTCGACATCTACGTGCCGATCGCCCACCAGCTCGGCATGAACAACGTCTTCCGCGAGCTGCAGGAGCTGAGCTTCGCAAACCGCTACCCGCTTCGCTACAAGGTGCTCTACGAGAACGTGCTTTTAATGCGCAACAACCGCCGCGCCGTTCTCGAACGCATTCTCAACGAAACCAAGGCCTTCCTGCCCAAGCAGGGCATCCGCGCACGCATCATCGGGCGCGACAAGACGATCTACGGCATCTACAACAAGATGCGCGAGAACCACCAGTCGTTCTCGGACGCCCTCGACATCTACGGCTTCCGCGTCATCGTGCGCTCGGTCGACGACTGCTACCTTGCGCTCGGCGCCCTGCACCGACTCTACAAGCCCATCCACCGCCGCTTCAAGGACTTCATCGCCATTCCGAAGCTCAACGGTTACCAGAGCCTGCACACGACCGTGATCGGCCCCTACGGTACTCCCGTCGAATTCCAGATCCGCACCGAGCAGATGCATCAGGTCGCCGAAAACGGCATCCTCACGCAGTGGATGTTCAAGAACGACTTTGACTCGAGCGACATCCAGTCCCGCACCGCCGCCTGGCTCCAGAGCCTGATGGAAATTCAGCGCACGAGTCAGGACAGCAGCGAGTTCATCGAGAACATCAAGGTCGACCTCTTCCCCAACAGACTCTACGCCTTCACGCCGAAGGGCCAGATCATCTCCCTGCCCAGAGGCAGCACCCCCGTCGACTTCGCGTACCAGATCCACACGGACGTGGGCAACCACACGAACGGCTGTCGCATCAACGGCGAGGACCGTCCGCTCTCCGCTCAGCTTCACAACGGCGACATGGTGGAGATCATCACGTCTCCCGACGCCAGCCCGAGCCCCGAATGGCTTGACTTCATCCACTCCGGTCGCGCCCGAGCCGAAATTCGCCAGTATTTGCGCAACTGCCGCTTTGACGAGGCCGCAAGCCTCGGCCGCGACGTGCTCGAACGTCTGGCTCAGGGCAACCACCTGTCTCTCGACGCCATTCCCGACACCGTCTGGCAGAAGGTCCAGAACGAACTGAGCGTCGAAAGCAGGGAGGCCCTTTATGCCTCCATCGGCCTCGGCAAGGACCTGCCCGCCACCGTCATTCACCGCCTCGTTCGCCTGATGCACGACACGGAAAAAGAGGCCTTCGCCACCACTGCACTGCCTGAGATCGTCATCCGTGGCAATGAAGGCGTCGCCGTCGAGCTCTCGAAGTGTTGTCACCCGATCCCCGGCGACAAGATCGTGGGCTTCAGCCGCACCGGTCACGGCCTCGTCATCCACCGCGCGGACTGCCCGCACGTCGAGCGCGGCCGCAAGGCCGAACCGTCACGCTGGGTAGACGTCCAGTGGGCGCCCGATCAGCGCAACGCCAACTTCGCCGTACCGCTCGAAATCCGCGTCGAAGATCCTCACGCTTCGATCGCTCAGGTTGCGACGAGCGTCGCTGAAGCCAACTCCAGCATCGTCGGCATGATGATCGACGACGAGGACGCTCAGAAGTTCATCCGCATCACCATTCAGGTCCGCGACCGCGGTCATCTGATGCACGTGATGCGCACGATCCGCCAGAACGCCAACGTCGAGCAGGTCAAGCGCGTCTTCGAGGCGGGCATTCCATCGGACCGCCGCCGTCAGGCACGACGCTGACCTCCCGCGCCTCCCCATGAACCAGAAGGCCAGAGCATTGCTGCTCCGGCCTTCTGGTTCATCACCAACACGCCTCAGCGAGGCTGCCTGCTCGTATACGTCACCTCAAGAATCTCCAGCGTCTCCACGCCTGCAGGGTGCGTCACGGTTGCCGGCGTCGGCAACTTCACTTCGTCGCCCTCGCGAGCCTTGAGGAAAACGCGGGCGATCGGACTGATCCAGCTCACGTCACCGTGATTGGCATCGGCCTCATCGATACCGACGATTCGGATTTTGTGCTCCTCGCCCTTCTGATCGCAGTAGAGCACTGTCGCCCCGAAGAAAATCTGGTCCGTAGGGGGACGGGAGTCGGGATCCACGACCTCGGCCGACTCGATGCGCTTGTTGAGGAAGCGAATGCGCCTGTCGATTTCACGCAAACGCCGCTTGCCGTACAGATAGTCACCGTTTTCACTTCTGTCGCCGTTGCTAGCCGCCCAGGACACGACATTGACAACCTCGGGACGCTCGACATTGACCAGATGCTCACGCTCGTCGAGAAGTCTCCTGTAGCAGGCGGGCGTCATGTAGTTCTTCGTGTTGGGCGGCAGTCCGGGAAGCTTGACCTCGTCGTCATCGTTTTCATCAGCCATGTCATCTCTCCGAAAAAGCTCCGCTCCCGAATTCCCAGCGTCACTACGCAGGCTCGAAAAGGCGGAGTGCAATCCATGCGCGAAAAAAAATCCCGCTACGGCAAAACCGTACGGGACTTCTTGAAAGGTCTTTGGTGGAGAGGAGGAGGATCGAACTCCCGACCTCTGCATTGCGAACGCAGCGCTCTCCCAGCTGAGCTACCCCCCCTTGGAACCTTTTGGATACCTATGCTTCGACGTGCGATGCACAGGCATTGCATTATGCACCGTTTCCGTCCGGCTTGGTATACCGCGAATACGGTACCCTTATTTTTTCCATCGGCCGCAACGGAGTACCACTCGATAGCCGTCAGGGTCCTCGTAAGTGGCTGTGCCTTCGTCGGCATAGAGCTGGGGAGGCGTCACCTGCTGGAAGCCCGCCTCAAAGAGCGCCTTGAGACGCTTCTGCCAATATTCGCCCTCGGGAATGCAGAAGACCAGGAAGTGCTCGGGCGTCGGTGCAGGCGGCACCACGGACTCGTCGCGACGGGCCGTGAATTCGAACTGGTAGGGCCAGTCTCGGTGACCGAGAATCACGCCGTCCCATCCCTGCTGATTGTCAAAGCGGTCGAGAACTTCAAAACCCAGCCCATCTACGTAGAACGACAGAATGGCTTCAAGATGGTTGGTCGGACGGGAAAGTCTGAGTTTCGGCTGTGCATCCATGGGAAAACTCCTAAAAGCTGAACTTCTTCATTATCGGACAGGGCGGGGTGAAATGCCATTGACCCTAGGGATAGTTAGAATGGATTATTGTCGGCCCTACGGCTATCCCGCAGTCTTCAGGAAACACGCATGACTCCCGCTCTTCGATTCCTTTCCGCCGCCATCACGACGGCCTCGCCCGATGAAGCCTCGGGCTCCCTCTTCATCGCCGGCGTCTTTCTGAACGGCGGCAAGCCTCGTCTGACGCCTTCCGCCGCCGCATTTGATGAAACTCGCGGTGGCGCTCTCACACGCATGATCGAATGCGGCGCCTTCGACGCCAAGGCTGGCAGCACGCTCTTCCTCGGCGAAACGGAGGCCTTCCCCAACGGCTTTGCAGTTCTCGGCCTTGGGGAGGAAAAGGACTTCTCCCGCAAAGTGTTTGCCGAATGCGCAGCCAAGGCCGCCCGCGCGTTCGCGTGGGCGGAATCCCAGGCCTACGCCGTTCAGGAATGGCTTCCCCCGAAGACGAGCGGCAAATCTTCCGCACGTCTTTTCTCCACTGCCGTCCTCAATGCGCTCACACCCCGTTTCACGCTCAAGACGGAACACGATGACGGCATCCGCACCAAGCGCATCTTCTGGATCGATGATTTGGTCACCGACAAGCTTGTGCAGGGGCTGGACGAAGGAGTTGTGACGGCAGAGGCCATGTCGATCTCCCGAGGTCTTGCGGATCTGCCGGGCAACGTCTGCACGCCCGCATATCTGGCCGAAGCCGTTCAAAACGCTGCTGCGGGCATGACGACCGTCGAAGTCGAGGTTCTTGACGAACATCAGATCGAGGAGCTCGGCATGGGAGCTTTCCTTTCCGTCGCCAAGGGAAGCACTGTTCCGCCCCGCTTCATTGCCATCCGCTACCGCGGCACCAATGCCGCCCTTCCGCCCGTCGCGTTCGTCGGCAAGGGCATCACGTTCGACACAGGCGGCATTTCGCTCAAGCCTGCCGCCAACATGGCCGACATGACCTATGACATGTCGGGCGCGGCCGTCGTGATCGGCACCGTGATGGCCGCCGCCCGCGCCAAATTGCCCGTCAACCTTCTCGGCGTCGTGGCGGCCTGCGAGAACCTTCCCTCGGGCAGCGCCGCCAAGCCGGGCGACGTCGTCACCTCCCTCTCGGGCAAGACGATTGAGATCCTCAACACCGACTGCGAGGGCCGCATGATTCTCGCGGACGCCCTGACGTGGACCGCCCGTCAGAAGCCCGAACTCATCATCGACGCGGCCACCCTGACGGGAGCCTGCTGCGTTGCGCTCGGCGCCCCCTACAGCGGCCTCTTCACATCCGACGATGCGCTCGCGTACGACCTCATCAAGGCAGGCCGCGACTCGCTCGACGACGTCTGGCGCCTGCCCGTCGGAGCCGAGTATGCCAAGCTGATGAAGACGCCCGCCGCCGACATCGCCAATCAGGCGACGGTGCGCGACGGCGGCGCCTCCAGTGCTGCGGCCTTTCTCTCCGTCTTTGCGGAGGACGTCCGCTGGGCGCATCTCGACATTGCGGCGACGGCCAACACGTCGGGCAGAGACAGGCATTCGACGGGGCGCCCCGTGCCGATGCTCATGCGCTTCCTTCTCAAGAAGATGCGCTGATCATCGCACCTCGGGAGCTTCTCATCGGCCATAATGACAGACATGCAGAAGATCGACTTTCACTACAACGTCCCCGACCGGCTCCGCTATGCCTGTCTCGTCGCCCGCACCGTTTACCGGCGCGGGCTCACGCTTGCCGTCTGGACGGCGGACGAGCGCAGGCTCCGCGAGCTTGACTCGCTCCTCTGGCGCTTCGACGATCTGGCCTTCCTGCCTCACGTGCGCGCAGGCAGTCCTCTCGCAAGCGAGACGCCCATCAGGCTTTCCAGCCGTCTTGAGGAACTTGAGGGCGACGTGCTTCTGCTTCTGGACGATCAGCTTCCTCCCGAGTGGCAGGAGCGCCTCGACCGCTTCAGCCGCATCATCGACGTGGTGAGCACGAAGCCCGAGGAACTTCAGGCCTCCCGCAGCCGCTTCCGCGCGTACAAGGCCGCAGGCGTCGAGCTTGCAGCATACGACCGCCGAAGCTGAGACGACTTTTTCATTGGAGACCCATGCCCATGGAACGCAAGGAACCCGTCATCGACTCCCGTGCCGTCGACCTCACGGACCGCGTGAAGCTCACCTGGCGCGACGTCAGGACGCTGGCCGACGAAGCGGCCGCCACGCAGCCTCAGATCAGGGCGGACGAACCGCCTGCGCCAGAAGTGCTCACCGCCGAGACCGCCACATCTTCCGCCCGGCTCACGCCGGATGAGCGAGCGGCCCTCGCCGCACAGCTCGCTCCTGCCATTGAAGCCGCCGTGAAGCATGCCCTGCGCGAAACGCTCGATCTGGCGCTTCAGAACGCACTCGCACGCGTCAGAGGGGATGTCGAGCGCTCCGTGAACGGACTGGTCGCCGAGGCCGTATCCCGAGAACTCGAGCGACTTGACTTCGACAAGATCCCCCGCCGCTGATCCAGCGCACCACGGCCCGCCTGAAAAACTTCGGCGGGCTTTCTTTTCACCCCGCAATTCGTGCGACAATAACAGAATTTTCATACTGTCTGCCCAAGCGTCTCGGCTCAGGCCGAAGCTCGCCTCCTGCAGACTCCTCATCGTCCTTTTACTGGCTAACAATGACTGATACGAACACTCAGGAGCTCGCCAAGAGCTTTGATCCGGCCGCCATCGAAGCGCGTTGGTACCCGATCTGGGAGGAACGCGGCTACTTCAAGGCCGGTCTCGACCCGAAGAAGCCGAGCTTTTCCATTCAGCTTCCGCCGCCCAACATCACGGGCATTCTGCACATGGGGCATGCCTTCAATCAGACGGTCATGGATACGCTTACGCGCTATCACCGCATGGCCGGCTACAACACCGTCTGGATTCCGGGCACGGACCATGCCGGCATCGCCACGCAGATCGTCGTCGAGCGCAAGCTTGAAAAACAGGGCATTGACTACAAGTCCCTGACGCGCGAACAGTTCATTGAAAAAGTCTGGGAATGGCAGAAGTTCTCGGGCGGCACGATTCTCAACCAGATGCGCCGCATCGGCGACAGCGTCGACTGGGACCGCACCTACTTCACGATGGACGAAAAGCTCTCCAAGGTCGTGATTGAAACCTTCGTTCGTCTTTATGAGGAAGGCCTCATCTACCGCGGCAACCGCCTCGTCAACTGGGACCCGAAGCTTCAGTCCGCCGTCTCCGACCTTGAAGTCGAAAGCGCCGAAGAAAACGGCCACATGTGGGAGATCCGCTATCCTGCCGCCGACGGTACGGAAGGCGTCGTCGTTGCCACGACCCGTCCCGAAACGCTTTTCGGCGACCAGGCCGTCGCCGTCAATCCCGAGGACGAGCGCTACACTGCGCTAGTGGGCAAGGAACTCGTCCTGCCGCTCACCGGCCGCACGATCCCCGTCATCGCCGACAGCTACGTGGACCGCGAATTCGGCTCGGGCTGCGTGAAAATCACGCCCGCCCACGACTTCAACGACTTTGAAGTCGGCCGCCGTCACAACCTCGCGATGCTCAACGTGCTGACGAAGACCGCCCGCATGAACGACAACGTGCCCGAAAAGTACCGCGGCATGGACCGCTACGAGTGCCGCAAGGCCGTGGTCGAGGACCTCAAGGCCGCAGGCCTTCTCGTCGGCATCAAGGAACACCGCCACATGGTTCCTCGCGTCACCCGCACCGGCGAGATCGTCGAGCCGATGCTCTCCGACCAGTGGTACATGGCCATGAGCAAGCCCGCTCCCGAAGGCACTCTCTATCCGGGCAAGTCCATCGGCGAAGTCGGCCTGGAAGCCGTCGAATCCGGCGAAGTCAACATCTTCCCGAAGGAATGGCGCGGCGTCTACCGCCAGTGGCTCGAGAACATTCAGGACTGGTGCATTTCCCGCCAGCTTCTCTGGGGCCATCAGATTCCCGCCTGGTACGACGAAGCCGGCAACGTCTATGTCGCCCGCAGCGAGGAAGAGGCTCAGAGGCAGGCAGGCGAAGGCGTGAAGCTCACGCGCGACGCCGACGTGCTCGACACTTGGTTCTCCTCCGCCCTCGTCCCCTTCTCCACGCTCGGCTGGCCCGAGCCGCAGGGCGACGACCGCACGGCCTACGACCTCTACCTGCCGAGTACCGTGCTCGTCACCGGCTACGACATCATCTTCTTCTGGGTCGCTCGCATGGTCATGATGACCAAGCACTTCACGGGCCGCGTGCCGTTCCACAACGTGTACATCCACGGTCTCGTGCGCGATGCCGAAGGCAAGAAGATGTCCAAGTCCGAAGGCAACACGCTCGACCCGCTCGACATCATTCAGGGCATCGGTCTTGAAGACCTCGTGAAGAAGAACACGATGGGCCTGCGCCAGCCCGAAAAGGCCCCGCAGGTTGAAAAGAAGCTTCGCAAGAACTATCCGGAAGGCATCGCCGCCCACGGCGCGGACGCCCTCCGCTTCACGATGGCCGCCTATGCTACGCTCGGCCGCAACGTCAACTTCGACCTCAAGCGCGCCGAAGGCTACCGCAACTTCTGCACGAAGCTCTGGAACGCCACCCGCTTCGTGCTGATGAACGTCGAAGGTCAGGACTGCGGCATCGGCGCCACTGCGAATGAACCGATGACGTTCTCCTTCGTCGACCGCTGGATCCTGAGCGAGCTCGAAAAGACCGTCCGTGACGTTCGTCAGGCCTATGCCGACTATCGTCTCGACGTTGCCGCCAACGCCATCTACTCCTTCGTCTGGAACGAGTACTGCGACTGGTACCTTGAGCTCACCAAAGTCCAACTCAAGGGCGACGAAGCGACCTGCCGCGCCACGCGTCACACGCTCGCGACGGTGCTCGAAACGGTTCTGCGCCTCGCTCATCCGATCATTCCGTTCATCACGGAGGAACTCTGGCAGAAGGTCTCCGTCATCGCAGGCACCCGCGCCGAAGATGAGGAAACCTCCGTCATGGTGCAGGCCTACCCCGCCTTTGACGAAGCCCGCCTTGATGCTGAAGCCGAAGCCCGCATGAACGCGGTCAAGGCCATGATCGATGCCGTGCGCAACCTGCGCAGCGAAATGCAGCTTCCGCCCGCCAAGCGCATCCCGCTCGTCATCGCAGGTCCCGAAACGCAGTGCCTCGAAGCCTCCCCGTACATTCATTCCCTCGCCCGCCTTGAGGCCGTCGAGCACGTTGAGGACATGAACGGTGCGAACGAAGGCTCGATCGCTCCCGTGGCCATCGTCGGCGACTTCAAGCTGATGCTCAAGGTTGAAATCGACCTCGCCGCCGAACGCGACCGTCTCACGAAGGAAGTCACCCGCCTCGAAGGCGAAGTCGCCAAGTGCGAAGCCAAACTTGGCAACGAACGCTTTGTTGCCCGCGCCCCGGCTCAGGTGGTCGAAACGGAAAAGAAGCGTCTTGCCGACTTCACCGCTCTGCTTGCCAAGGTTCGCGAACAGCTCAATCGTCTGCCGCAGGCCTGATAACACCTCGTCATTGACCACAAGAGTTTTGGCCTTTCGCGGTTTCATGTGGGTAATTCCCGCCCGGAATCGAATCGTCAAACTGTCGTGGAATAGCGCAAGCCGTTAGCCTGAATTTTTAATAAGCCTTCAAGGGAGCCTCAATTCCCTCGAAGGCTTTTGTTTGGTTCATCTCGAAAGTCCGTGGAACGCGGCCTTGACTTTTAAGAAAAAGTCTGGTCGGCTCCCTCCA
>ENA-OVFO01001413-OVFO01001413.1-human-gut-metagenome-genome-assembly--contig:-NODE-1413-length-10563-cov-4.079939_pt1 | contig 10563 bp, 10 predicted proteins | sample MGYA00237761_ERZ505401 | MGnify/ENA primary metagenome ERZ505401 (study PRJEB26158, sample SAMN06016330) | human gut metagenome | biome: human gut; feature: ankylosing spondylitis patient; material...
GTGCACCCGGGTACAAATATGGTGTTCCTCTGTCAGCCCAACAACCCCACCGGCCAGCTGGCAGAGCCTGCCCTTGTGGAAGCGCTGCTGCGCAGATGCGAAGCCGTGGGTGCGGTGCTGGCCGTGGACGAATGCTTTCTGGATTTTCTGCCGGAGGGCGAAGGCCTTTCGGCAAAGCATCTGCTGAAAAACGGCAAAAAACTGATTATTTTAAAAGCCTTCACCAAGCTTTACGGCATGGCAGGCGTGCGTCTGGGCTATTGCCTGTGCTCTGATACAGAGCTGCTTGCCCGGATGCGGGCAGCGGGCCAGCCGTGGGCGGTTTCCAGTCTGGCACAGGCGGCGGGCATCGCTGCGCTGGACGAGACGGAATATGTGGCGAAGGTGCGTGCATTGATCGAAGCACAGCGGCCTGTGCTGGCAGACGGCCTGCGGGCGCTGGGCCTGCGGGTGATCGAGGGCCGGGCTAACTATCTGCTGTTCCGAGCGCCGGAAGCGCTGGGCGAAGCGCTGCGCCGCAAGGGTGCGGTACTGCGCAGCTGCGGCAATTATCCGGGCCTTGATGCCAGCTGGTACCGCACCGCCGTGCGCACAGAAAACGAGAACCGGCAGCTGCTTGCACTGCTGGCCGAAACCCTGCCGGAGGTGGCACAATGAGCAAGGCAAAATGCATTATGGTGCAGGGCACCATGAGCGGTGCGGGCAAAAGCCTGCTGTGCGCGGCGCTGTGCCGCATCTTTGCGCAGGATGGCTACCGCGTGGCCCCTTTCAAAAGCCAGAACATGGCCCTGAACAGCTTCGTCACCCGCAACGGTGCAGAGATGGGCCGTGCTCAGGTGGTGCAGGCACAGGCTGCAGGCGTGGAGCCGGATGTGCGCATGAACCCCATCCTGCTCAAGCCCAGCAGCGATGTGGGCAGTCAGGTGATCGTGAACGGCAAGGCCCGGGGCCAGATGTCTGCAGCCGCCTACTTTAAAATGAAGCGCAGCCTTATCCCGGACATTCTGGAAGCCTACAACAGCCTTGCCGCCGAGAACGACATTATCGTGATCGAAGGCGCGGGCAGCCCGGCGGAGATCAACCTGAAAGCCGACGATATCGTGAACATGGGCCTTGCAAAGCTGGTGGATGCGCCGGTGCTGCTGGCGGGCGATATCGACCGCGGCGGCGTATTCGCCCAGCTGTACGGCACTGTGGAGCTGCTGGAAGCCGACGAGCGTGCCCGCATCAGGGGCCTGATCATCAACAAGTTCCGGGGCGATGTGGAGATCCTGCGGCCCGGCCTTGCCATGCTGGAAGAAAAAACGCAGCTGCCCGTGCTGGGCGTAGTGCCGTACCTGCGGGTGGAGATCGAGGACGAGGATTCTCTCTCGGACCGTCTGGAAGCAAAAAGTGCCGTCAAGCCGCTGGATATCGCCATCCTGCGCCTGCCGCATGTGTCCAACTTCACCGACTTTATCCCGCTGGAACAGCACCCGCTGCTGGGCGTGCGGTATGTGCAGCGCACCCGCCAGCTGGGTGCACCGGATCTCGTCATCCTGCCCGGCACCAAAAACACCATGGACGACCTGCACTGGCTGCGGGAAAGCGGACTGGAAGCGGCGGTGCTCAGGCTTTCGGCAGCCGGTACGCCGGTGCTGGGCGTGTGCGGCGGCTATCAGATGCTGGGCGAACAGCTCTGCGACCCGGCAGGGGAGGAGAGCGGCACCCCCTGCACCCTGCGGGGCCTTGGCCTGCTGCCCACCACGACGGTGTTCGGCACCGAAAAGCACCTGACCCAGACCGCAGCCTGTGTGACCACAGAACCCTTTGCAGGCGCAAAGCTGACGGGCTACGAGATCCACGCAGGCCGCACCGAGGTGCGGGGCAGTGCGTTCTGCATCCTTGCAGACGGCACGCCGGAGGGCTGTGTGCAGGACAGTGTATTCGGTACCTACCTGCACGGCCTGTTCGACACCGGCGAACTGACCGAAAAACTGACCGCATTTTTGTGCAAACGGAAGGGCATCGATCCGGCCGGGGCCGAGCTTATCCCCATGGAGCAGTACCGTCAGCAGCAGTTTGATCTGCTTGCCGATGGTGTGCGCGCGGCACTGGATATGCCCGCCATCTATGCCGCCATGGGAATGCAAAAAGGAGACAACACATGACACCGCAGCATCATCTGCCCGCCGACATTGAACGGACGAGCATCTCCATTATCACAAGGGAACTGGACGAGCTGGGCCTGACCCCGCCGCCGGAGACGGCTGCGGTGGTCAAGCGGGTCATCCACACCACCGCGGATTTCGACTATGCCAAAAATCTGCGCTTTACACCCGGCGCGGTGGAAGCCGCAGTCAAGGCCCTGCACGCGGGTGCTTTCATCGTTACCGACACCAATATGGCGCTTGCGGGCATCACAAAGCCGGGCCTGAAAAAACTGAACGGTGAAGCCATCTGCTACATGGCAGACCCCGCTGTGGCCGAAGCCGCAAAGCAGGCGGGCACCACCCGTGCCGTTGCCGCCATGCACCGCGCTGCTCGGGAGCACCCGGGGGCCATTCTGGCCATTGGCAATGCGCCCACGGCCCTTTTGACCATTGCGGAGGAAATGGAAGCCGGTCTGCGGCCTGCATTGGTCATTGGCGTGCCGGTGGGGTTTGTGAATGTGGTGGAAAGCAAGGAAGTACTGTTTGCCGCCTGCGAGCGATACGGCGTGCCTGCCATCGCCGCCATGGGCCGCAAGGGCGGCAGCAATGTGGCTGCAGCCATCTGCAACGCCCTCATTTACTCTGCCACCGAAATGCTGGACCCCTCTGCCAGAGGGTGGAACGGATAAGGTGGAAATAGCATAATATCAAAAACCCGGAACCCTTTTTGAGCCGTTTTGGCCGAGAAAAGGTTCCGGGTTTTGTTCATGATTTTTTCAGAGAGCTATTTTGCAACAGCCCCATTTTCACGGAAAAGGTCCGAACTGAGCACGGCATCCACACTGCCGGCATCAGGCTGCGGGGAACGCCTTGTTCCACACTTCGATCACCTTGAACTTCGGGGTCCAGCCTTCGGGCTCAAAGCGGTCGCCCTTGGCAGCCATGGTGCCCTGCTCGGTGCACCACTGTGCGGCCTTGGCCATATCAGGGTCGGTCACATCCGCAAAGGCGGGTGCGCCTGCGGGTTCGGGCCTGCCTGCGGTGTTCCACACCAGCATCGAGCCTTTTGCATTGCTTCCCATGATTGTAACATTGCGCATACCCGTAATGGTAAGGCCCAGGCCACCGTCCATTCGTGTATCATTGGTGCAGACCAGAACAATATCCGTGCTGTGTCCACCTTGAAAATACCATATTTCACCTTCTTTTTCAATAAAACCTGCGTGAAACGCCCCAAAAACTGCGTGAAAAACGTTTTGCACCGCTGTGCGCGCCTTTGCCCCCTCTTGCAATTTGTGCGCAAAGGGTGTAAAATACAGTCACAATCAAATACAGGGGAGCTTGTGAAGCAGGCTGAGAGGAAGTACCTAAACTTCGACCCTTTTACCTGATGCGGATAATGCCGCCGTAGGAAGTCAGAATGGATGATTTTTTGCAGGAGGCACCGCGGAAGGTGTCTCCTGTTTTTTTGTTGTGTACCTATTACCATTAAGGAGGATGCCTTGTACTTTTCTGCGGAAGTGCCGCAGCGGGCTGAGGGGGAGCGCCCTGAGCTTTGTGACCGTCAGCGATGGGAAGCCGTGTTCCGGCGTGAGAGGAGACCAGAAAGTCTCGACCGCTTCTTATAGTTCCTGCGCCGGGTCTGGCACCGGGTGCGGGCTGTTTGCGGAGGCGCTGTATGGTTTTTGCTGCTTCCGCAGGTTTGGAAAGGAGCCTTGCCTTATGAAAAAACTCTCTGTGAAAAAGCTGGCGCTGGCCGGCATGCTGTGCGCTCTGTGCGTGGTGGGCAGCGTATTCAGCTTCCCCATGTTCGGCAGCAAATGTGCACCCATCCAGCACATGGTCAATGTGACCTGCGCGGTGCTGCTTGGCCCGTGGTGGGGCGTGGGCGTGGCCTTTGTGGCCTCGCTGCTGCGCAATCTGCTGGGTCTGGGCAGCCTGATGGCCTTCCCCGGCAGCATGTTCGGCGCACTGCTGTGCGGCCTTGTGTACCATAAGACCAAAAACATCCTTGCCACCATGGTGGGCGAGGTGTTCGGCACCAGCATTCTGGGCGGCCTGTGCGCTTACCCGGTGGCCATCTGCCTGATGGGCAAGAGCGCCGGTGACATCGCGTTCTATGCCTACATCGTGCCCTTCCTCATCTCCACCGCTGTGGGTGCGGTCATTGCGGGCGTGCTGGTGTACAGCCTGCAGCACTCCGGTGCCCTGCGCTCCATGCAGAGCAGCCTTTCCTGACGGGGGTGCGTCATGTTTGCAGAGCAGTTTGCCAATGTCCGCACCAAAAGCCCCCTCGTTCATAATATTACCAACTACGTCACCGTGAACGACTGCGCCAACATGGTGCTGGCCTGCGGTGCTTCGCCCATTATGGCCGACGATGCCGCCGAGGTGGAGGATATCACCACCATCTGTGGCGGGCTGAACATCAACATCGGCACCCTGAACAGCCGCACCATTGAATCCATGCTCAAGGCAGGCAAAAAGGCCAATGCACTGGGCCACCCCGTGGTGCTGGACCCTGTGGGCGCAGGCGCTTCCGCCCTGCGCACCGAGACGGCCTACCGCCTGCTGGACGAGGTGCGGTTCACGGTCATCCGGGGCAACATCTCCGAGGTAAAGACGCTGGCTTCCGGTGCGGGCACCACCAAGGGCGTGGATGCCGATGTGGCCGACAGGGTCACCGAGGAAAATCTGGACGGCGCGGTGGCCTTTGCCAAGGCTTTTGCCGCAAAGACCGGTGCCGTTGTGGCCATTACCGGTGCCATTGACATCGTGGCCGATGGGGCAAAAGCCTACTGCATCCGCAACGGCCACCCAATGATGAGTGCCATCACCGGCACGGGCTGCCAGCTCTCTGCCCTGACGGCGGCCTTTGTCACCGCCAACCCCGACCAGCCGCTGGAGGCCACCGCTGCGGCGGTGTGCGCCATGGGTCTTGCGGGTGAGATTGCCCACCAGCGGCTCACCCCGCAGGATGGCAACGCCACCTACCGCAATTACATCATTGATGCCATTTACAACATGACCCCCGAACAGCTGGAGAAAGGCGCGAACTATGAAGTGCGATAAACACACCATGCTCCTGTACGCGGTGACCGACCGCGCATGGGTGGGCGAGCAGACTCTGTATCAGCAGGTGGAAAGTGCCCTGAAGGGCGGTGCCACCTGCGTGCAGCTGCGGGAAAAGCAGCTGGGCGACGCGGATTTTTTACAGGAAGCCATCCAAATCCACGCTCTGTGCCAGCAGTACGGTGTGCCGCTGTTTATCAACGATAACGTGGAGGTGGCCTTGCAGTGCCACGCCGAGGGCATCCATGTGGGGCAGGACGATATGGCCGCCGCACAGGTGCGCCAGCGCGTGGGCGACGGTGTAATGATCGGCGTTTCTGCCCACACGGTGCAGGAAGCGCTGGACGCTGTGGCGCACGGCGCGGACTACCTTGGCGTAGGCGCGGTATTTGCCACCCACACCAAGACGGACGTGAGCGAGATGCCCCGGCAGACCCTGCTGGACATCTGCAACGCCGTGGATGTGCCGGTGGTAGCTATTGGCGGCATCCACAAGGAGAACATTCTGCAGCTCAAGGGCACCGGCGTGGACGGCGTGGCGCTGGTAAGTGCCATCTTTGCCGCAAAGGACATCGAGGCCGAGTGCCGCGAACTGCGTGCCCTTTCGGAGCAGATCATAAAGTAAGCTATCATCCCGCGGCAAACCGGGGGCACCACCTTGGGCCGCGTTACAAAATTCATGGAGAAAACCAACATGAAAAGCGTATTTTGCGCAGGTGCCGGCATCCAGAGCGTTCTGTTTTTTCTGAATGACGGTTACCTGTCTGCCACCCTTGCCTGCGGGTCGGGAGTTTCTCCGAGGACCGTCCGCTGGGGTGGGACCCTGCTGCCGCAGGCAGTAGGGCGGGCGATGGAATGGCCTGCAACAGCAACGACCGCCGCCAGTGGCGGAAACAGGAAGTTGCTGTTGGGGCAGCGGCCAGCAGGATGCGAGTGCTGCTCAATGCACGAAGCATCCGCTGGGTGCCGCAACCCGTACTCGTGTCCGAGGAGAAAGCTCCCGGCACACAGGCTCCCCCGCATCAATGCATGACCAGCACCCTGCTGTTCAGAGATAAACTGTCATTTGGAGGAACACAGCGTATGCAGACTTATACCACCCAGATGGATGCCGCCCGCAAGGGCATCATTACCCCGGAGATGGAGATCGTAGCCAAAAAGGAATACCGCACCACCGAGGAGATCCGCCAGTGGGTCGCCGAGGGCAAGGTAGCCATTCCCGCCAACAAGCACCACAAGTGCCTGAACCCCGAGGGCGTGGGCTCCATGCTGCGCACCAAGATCAACGTGAACCTTGGCGTCTCCCGCGACTGCAAGGACTACAACATTGAGATGCAGAAGGTGATGAGCGCCGTGAACATGGGCGCAGAAGCCATTATGGATCTGTCCAGCCACGGCAACACCCAGCCCTTCCGCCAGAAGCTGACCCACGAGTGCCCGGTGATGATCGGCACTGTGCCGGTGTATGATTCGGTCATCCACTACCAGCGGGATCTGGCAGAACTGACCGCACAGGACTTCATCGATGTGGTACGCCTGCACGCAGAGGACGGTGTGGACTTTGTTACCCTGCACTGCGGCATCACCCGCAAGACCATCGAGCAGATCCGCAAGCACAAGCGCAAGATGAACATCGTGAGCCGCGGCGGTTCTCTGGTGTTTGCGTGGATGAGCATGACCGGCAACGAGAACCCCTTCTACGAGCACTTTGACGAGATCTGCGAGATCTGCGCCGAGCACGATGTGACCATCTCGCTGGGCGATGCCTGCCGTCCCGGCTGTCTGGCTGACGCCACCGATGTGTGCCAGATCGAGGAGCTGGTGCGTCTGGGCGAGTTGACCAAGCGCGCATGGGCACACAACGTGCAGGTGATGGTGGAAGGCCCCGGCCATGTGCCCCTGAATCAGGTGGCCGCCAACATGGAAGTGCAGAAGAGCATCTGCATGGGTGCCCCCTTCTATGTGCTGGGACCCCTGGTCACCGACATTGCCCCCGGCTATGACCACATCACCGCTGCCATCGGCGGAGCGGTGGCTGCCATGAGCGGTGCTGCCTTCCTGTGCTATGTCACCCCCGCCGAGCATCTGGCTCTGCCCAATGTGGACGATGTGAAGCAGGGCATCGTGGCCTCCAAGATCGCCGCCCATGCGGCCGATATCGCCAAGGGCATCCCCCATGCCCGGGATATCGACGATAAGATGGGCGATGCCCGCCGCGTGCTGGACTGGGATGCCCAGTTCGCCTGCGCTCTCGACCCCGAGACCGCCAAGGCCATCCGGGATGCCCGCCTGCCTGAGGATGACCACAGCGACACCTGCTCCATGTGCGGCAAGTTCTGCGCTGTCCGCAGCATGAACAAGGCGCTGGCCGGGGAATACATCGACATCCTGTAACAACGCGTTTTCTTCCTTCTCAGCCGTCCGGTTTTGCTCGCCGGGCGGCTTTTTTGCTTGTCTCTGGGCGGGGAACAGGTTTCCTGCTTTACAGAAAAGGGAAAGCATTGTAAAATAGATGGGTAAGTAATAAAATATCCGGCGGGAAGCCCCTGCCTGAGAACGAGGAATAAAAATCATGGCAAGATCGAATATCCGGGTGCTGGCTCTGGACTTGGACGGCACCCTGACCAATGACGAAAAGATCGTTACCCCCCGCACCCGCGCGGCGCTGGATGCTGCCGCCGCACAGGGTGTGACCATCGTGCTGGCCTCCGGCCGCCCCACAGCGGGCATTCTGCCGCTGGCAAAGGAGCTGGGGCTGGACAAAAAGGGCGGCTGTGTGCTGGCCTACAACGGCGGCAAGATCGTGGACTGCGTGACCGGCGAGGCCCTGTATCAGGTGCAGCTGGGAGCGGAGTTCGTCCCGGAGCTCTGCGAATTTGCAGCCCGGCAGGATGTGGCCATCCTGACCTATAACAGCGAGGGCATCGTGTGTGAGCGGGATCAGGACGTGTGGGCAAACAAGGAGTGCTTTACCACAAAGCTGCCGATGCTCCATGTGGATGATCTGGCCTCCTATGTGGACTATCCGATCTGCAAAATGCTCATCACCCTTGACCCTGCCCGGCGGGATGCTGTCTGTGCTGCCGGAAAGGAGCAGTTTGCGGGCCGGATCGACCTGTACCCCTCCAGCCCCTTCTTCATCGAGGCCGTGCCGCTGGGCGTGGCAAAGGACAGGAGCCTTGCCGCCCTGCTGGAGCGGATGGGCCTGACCCGGGAGAACCTGATGGCCTGCGGCGACGGCCTGAACGACCGCTCCATGATCTCCTATGCCGGGGTGGGCGTTGCCATGCAGAATGCCGAGGATGCCGTCAAGGCTGTGGCCGATTACGTCACCGCCGCCGACAACAACCACGACGGCGTGGCCGAGGCCATCGAAAAATTTATCCTGAACTGAGAGGAACACAAACAACAATGCCACGCAATCTGGTTTTATTTGATCTGGAATGGAACATCGGCTATAAGCCGTATACCTTTAATTATCATGGCGTGCAGCAGACCTTCCGGGGCGAGATCATCGAGATCGGCGCGGTGAAGATTGACGAGGATGCCAATGTGCTGGATACCTTCTCCATCCACCTGCGGCCCCGCATTTTCCGCACCCTGCAGCACCACATCGCCAAGGTGACGGGCCTGACCCAGGCCGACCTGGACCGGGGCGAGCCCATCGTGCAGGGGCTGCGCCGCTTTATGCAGTGGTGCGGCCCGGATGCCGAGTTTGCCGAGTGGGGCATGGATGACGTGCCGGTGCTCAAGCAGAACCTTTTCCTCTGCAATCTGGACGAGAGCCGCCCTACCCAGTGGTATGATCTGCAGCAGATCTTCCTGCGGGAGCACCCCCGCAAGGAGGGCGAGGGCATGACGCTGGAAAGCGTCGTGACCCGGATGGGCATCCCGATGGAGCGCCCGTTCCACGATGCCCTGTCCGATACCCTTTACACCGCCGATGTCTGCCGCAAGCTTGACCTGCGGGCGGGTCTGGCGGCCTACCCCACCGAGGAGGAATCCCTGCGGGCAAGCCTCTGCCCCGCCCCCGGTGATTACCGGGACTTCCGGGTGTTCCGCGGCTATGTGGAGCAGTCCACCTGGCGCAGCGACCCAAAGATCATCACTGCCAGCTGCCCGGTGTGCGGCGGGAATCTGCAGCCGGATGATATCTGGCTGAAAAAGGGCAACAGCGGCTGGTATACCTTGTCGGTCTGCCCTGCCTGCGCCGGTACCGGCAATGAGGTTGGAAAGGGCGTGTTCCAGCGCTATAAGCTGGCCCGGCGGGACGGCTTGCACTGGAGCTTTGCCCGCTGTGTCCAGATCCCGGACGAAGCCGGGCTTGCCCGCTGGGAGCGGATGCGCGCCCAGCAGATCGAGCGGATGCAGGCCCGGGCTGAGAAGGCTGCCGCCGAAGCCGCCGGAAAAGCATAAAGATCCCCGCCCTGTGCAGGAAACGCCCCCGCAGTCTCGTAGTATAGGTGATATGACAAAAAAAGCTCGTATTTTGTTCACGGGCGTGTCATAGAAACCGGATATACTAAAGAAAAATGAGAGGGAAGGAACACGCGGGATGGAAATGACGATGATAGGCTGGCTCCACCAGCTGGGAACGCTGGAATTCTGGAAGGCCCTGCTGGAAGGCTTTGGCGGCCTTGTGGAATCCTTTTTTCCGCCGCTGCCGCTCATAACGTTTGTCCCCAAAAATGTTGCGGCCCACGGGGGCCTTCTGGGCTTTGTGTACAGCTGGGCCGGGGTGATGCTGGGCGGCACTGTGATGTTCCTGCTCTGGCGGCGTGTCGTCAAGCGTTTTTTCTGGAAATTTGCCCGCCGCTCCGCCAAGCTGCAAAAGGCGGAGCAATGGGTCAGCCGGTTCGACACCGCGTCCCTGTTCATGCTGTCGCTCCTGCCCTTTACGCCTTCGTCCTTTATGCACTTTGCCTTTGGCATCTCTGATTTTGACGAGAAGCGCTACCTTGTCACCATGCTGCTTGGCAAGGGCGTGATGGTGGCCATGATGGCCCTTTTCGGGCAGTCGCTGGTGTCTGCCATGAAGAACCCGTTCTACCTCGTGCTTGCCATCGCCATCTGGGCGGGAATGTACTTTGCCAGCAAGCACTTCTGTAAAAAGCACGAGATCGATTGAATCGGCGCAGAGCTGCCGCTGAAATGCCGGCGCCTGCGTTTTGCTTGACTTCTCCCCCCGGCCCGGCTATAATACAGATGTATCAGGAAAAATGCGTTTACCCGGGCAGAGTAGCGCAAAGGTGAGCTGGACAGAGAGAACGGGCCGTTGGCTGGGAGCCTGTTTGCAGCAGCGTGTGTGAAGTGCGCCCGGGCAGCACGCCGCGGGAAACCTGCTGGGGAGTATCGCGGC
>ENA-OVFO01001431-OVFO01001431.1-human-gut-metagenome-genome-assembly--contig:-NODE-1431-length-10507-cov-3.491963_pt1 | contig 10507 bp, 5 predicted proteins | sample MGYA00237761_ERZ505401 | MGnify/ENA primary metagenome ERZ505401 (study PRJEB26158, sample SAMN06016330) | human gut metagenome | biome: human gut; feature: ankylosing spondylitis patient; material...
CTATCATTACAATGTTAAGTTAATATTAAAACCTACGTAACGAGAAGTAGGCGTATTCAAGTTCTCTTTTCCTCTATCCGGGTCAGAGAAACGGAATTCTTTAGTCCACAACAACAAATTTTGTCCTACAATACCAATACGCATATTCTTACATAAGATTTTCTGGGCGATATTAGATGGCAATGTATAGTTCAATGCAACCTCTCTCAACTTGATGAATGTTCCATCCAAAATATTCTGACGGGCGTTATGGTCCCATGGGTTCTCATTATAGATCTGCGTATAGTTCTGATAAGAAACCGGGACATTATTCGGAGCAAAGACTCTTGTATCTTCAATCACATTGCCATAAGGATCATAAGTTGCTGATCCGCTTACTACCATTGATCCTTGTCCTACATAGTTTTGCAACCCATTAACGACTTCATCATATCTCCACTGGTTATCACTATCAGGATGAGCACCGGAATTCCACATGGCCTGTTCCGTCCAAGAATACATCAATCCTCCGATACGTCCATCAATTGAGATACTCAGGTCAAAGTTCTTATACTTAAATGTATTTGTCCAACCCAATATACATTTGGGATCACTATATCCCATTACTGTCTGATATTTGTTCTTGACAGGCAAACCAGCTTGGTGAACAATATTGCCCTCGTGATCTCTTTCCCAGTCTGTGATAAAATATTTATCATAACGTTCTCCCTCTTGTATTCTAGGATCCTTTGAACTGTGTATCGGGTCCATCTTATGATAATACCAATGCCAAAAAGATAAATTGAAGGCACTTTCCCATGAGAAATCCTTATTTACAATCGGTTTACCACCAAGTGTAAATTCCATACCTTTCTGTTTTAATTCTTCGGATGTATTGGTAATCATACTACTGAAACCAGACGCCTGAGAAATACTTGCTTCGATCAAGCGGTCATATCTTAATCGAGTAAAATAGGTATAATCAAATGACAGCCGGTTATCGAAGAATCTCAAATTCGTACCAAATTCATAAGAAGTTTCTGTTTCCGGTTTGATATTCGCATCACGAATCTTAGTCGGGTAAGTGGCTGTTGAAAATCCATTCCAGACATCTGTACTTACATTGAAAACCCGATTGATCTCATATACATCCAAATCTTTCTTTGCAACAGTCCATGAAGCACGGATTTTCCAGAAATCCAGAATATCTTCTATCGGATTGAAAAACGCTGTAGGCAAAATACTTCCCGATACAGAGGGATAAAAATATGATCTGGAATCTGCCGGTAAGGAAGAAGACCAGTCATTACGTCCTGTAACATCCACAAAGACTCCATTTTTCCAAGAAAGCCCTGCTTTTCCATAAAGCTTTCTCACTGACTGTCTTACTTACTCCAGCTCTTTCTACCGAAGCATTTAATGAATAGAATCCGGGAATAGACAAACCGCCTCTTGTATTTGCATACAAACTTTCGTTCTTATACCAATACGATGACAAACCGGCAATGAAGTTTAATGAAAAATCTTTCCAGGTATAATCACCTTTCACGATCAAATCATTGTTAAAGCTTGATCCCTTATAGAGATTATAAGCATAATATCCTCTTTTTTCTCCACTGTCACCTATGGATTGTCTTCTTTCTCCTTGGATTGGGCGGCAAATTCTGTTAGAACGCAACATGACAGACAAATTATCGAATATATCATAAGTCATCGTCAAGCTTGTATTCAATAAGTTATTATCTTCTTTATTGATGCGTTCATACATAATGTAATAAGGATTATCATACCAAGCCTTAAAGGGCCAGTTCTGTTCTTGATCTTTTACTTTCCAATAATCCTTAAAATCACGTATATCATATTCAGTACCGCCCCAGATTAACATATTATAGAGAATGTTACCACCTCCATAATCGACTTTCGGCATATTCGGCGCCAGTTCCTTTTTATACGAGAAACTTGCGTCCAGTTTAAACTTATTGTAAGTAATGTTACCGCTACTATTTACAATAAACTTATCCAATTTCGAATTAGGATACTGCCCATTTTGATGAACATGAGTTGCTGACACACGATATCCTCCCAATTTCCCTGCCTGGGAAATATTGACGTTCGTATTAGTCACCAAGCTGGAACGCAAGAAATTCTTGATATTATCTCCTCCTTTAGACAGTAAAGGCATCACTTTCATTTCTTTCGTTATCGGATCATATTGCTCAACTTCATGTCCGTCCATATAGTCACCCCAGACATTCCCGCTGTTGTATTCCAATATACCATAATTACCTGTACTGTAGGAATGCTGAGCTTCCGGCATTTTCAGATAACCGGCACTGAACATGGTATTGTTTGATACATTTACAGTCAGTGCACCTTCTTCATTGGCTTTCTTTGTGGTTATCATAATCGCACCGGCACGACCACGGACTCCGTACAATGCGGATGCTGTAGCACCTTTCAATACGTCTATACTCTCTATATCTTCCGCACTGATATCACTCATACTCATATTACCATAAGCGACACCATCAATTACAATCAACGGAGATTCACCACGTAACTTTAATTCTGGTGATTCAGAAATTTCTGAACTATTATTAATCTGTAATCCGGAAATCTTACCTGTCAAGCTGCTGGCTACGTTTACTCCTTTTACCACAGACAAATCTTCACCCGATACCTTTTGTACAGAGTAACCCAATGCCTTTTCTTCACGTTTAATACCCAAGGCTGTAACGACCAATTCATCCAAAGCCTGGCTATCTTCTTTCAACGTGATTGACAATGTTGTATTTGTTCCTACTTTTACTTCAGTCGTAACATAACCAATGTAGGAAACCTCCAAGATGGAATTTTCTTCTACTTCAATAGAAAAATTACCGTCAATATCCGTAATGGTCCCATTTGTCGTTCCTTTTACTAAAATGTTAGCACCAATAACAGGTATTCCTGCGGCATCTACAACACTTCCTGTAACTGTTTTTGTCTGATTAATCTGCAGATTACTTGCTTTCTCAATAAAGTCTTTAGGATTGGGTACTTCGATAGGAGCCGCCATAGCCCACACGGGGACAAAATAAAGGCCTCCTACGACCAAACTCTTACGAATAACATGTTCTAGATTATTCATTCCGTTTTTTTGTTTATATTTATTTTACTTGAAAGAGGAATTTAATTTTCATCAAACTCCAACTCTCTATTTCCACCTCAACACAAACTCGGATCAATAGAAATTCCTTTATCATCAGAAGGATAATAAAGGAATTCTATAAGTAAGCATTCAAACTCTTAACCGGTTTAATTCGGGCGCAAAGGAACGAATAATACACTTTAAATCACATTACAGAACTATTACATTTCATTTAAAACTTAGTTTCTGATTTCATTCACTCCATTGGGTTTCTGACGTTCTTCCCTAGAAAAAACAGTCTATTTATTTAGACTGCTTACAACAGCAACGAACTGTCTCCATAACTCAAGAAACGGAAATCATGACTGAGGGCATAATCATAGATAGTCCGCCAATTGCCTTTGACAAAAGCAGAAATCAATAGTAACAAGGTGCTCTTCGGCTGGTGGAAATTGGTAATGATTCCACGAACAACTTTAAAGTCATAGCCCGGAGCAATGATAATCTGCGTTGCTGTTACTAGTTTGTCGGCCTGATGTCGATCCAGATAATCCACTATATGTTGCAACGCTTCGGCTACCGGAATCCGGTTATTCTCTGCCTCATAAGGCATCCACTGGTTTACAACAAGCTCTTCGGATGTCGCATCCGGATGCGACGCTAATTTGACACCTATATAATATAGACTTTCCAACGTACGAACGGAAGTAGTTCCTACCGCGATGATCTTTCCCAAATTCTTCTGAATACGCTCGATTGACGAACGGCGAACGGAAATAAACTCCGTATGCATCTCATGCCCTTCGATGGTTTCACTCTTGACGGGTTTGAAAGTTCCGGCACCTACATGCAAAGTTACTTCTTCCCTACCAATGCCATGTGCATCCACATCTGCCAGAACTTCGGGTGTAAAATGTAAACCGGCAGTCGGAGCAGCTACCGACCCTTTTATCTTGGAATAAACCGTCTGATAGGTTACCAAATCGCTCTTCTCTGTTTTCCGATGCAAATAAGGAGGAATCGGAAGGACGCCTGCTGCATCCAACAGATCAGCAAACGTATATTTCGGATTATTCCAGGTAAATTCAATCCGGTGACTATCGCCATGACTTTCTTTTTTTTCTGCCGAAAGAATCACTTCTTCTCCTTGAATGGCCACCTTTTTAGTCAGTAAACCGTCCTTCCACTTCTTCAGATTTCCAACCAGACAAATCCAGCTGCAACGTTCTGTCTGCTGAAAGATCAAAGCATAATCATGCGGTTCAGCCGGTTCCAGACAAAAGACTTCAATCCGTGCACCTGTTGCTTTCTGGAACAACAACCGTGCCTGAATTACCCGTGTGTTGTTATAGACCAACAACGAACCTGCGGGCAAATAATCAGCAATATGCTTGAATACACTCTCCGAAACTTGTCCGTCCTTATATAACAACAGTTTTGATTCATCTCGTTTTGCCAAAGGGAATTTGGCAATTCGCTCATCCGGTAACGGATAATCATACTCTTCTATACGTATTTGCTGTGTCTTGTTACTCATCTTCTTACTTATTTACTGCACAAAAGTACGAATTTATTTGATTGATGTGGAGTCTGCTTCAGGAAACGAGTCGTCCAACCACAATTCCAATGTTCCTCCTTTGGCAAAGTCCTTGTGATAAAACCAAAACGTATCCAATGTTTTTCCATTAAGACTACTTTTCCGGATATAACAATTGGATTTCGAGTTATTATATGTCCTGATCACAAATTCTTTCCCTGAATAATAGGTAGGTGACAGCTTGATCCGAACAACGTCAAAGACCGGGGCCGTGATCTCATACACCGGATCTACCGAACATGTTCCTTTCAGACTGAATAATCCGATAGACATCAAGGCACTGACTCCGCCCATCTGCCCCTGATCCTCATCATGGCCGCCATAACCTTTTCCAGGAGATACAGCTCCATAGGCTTTTTCATTGACCTGACGAACCCAATACTGGGATAACTGAGGTGCTCCGGCGTAATTAAATACATGAGCATTCGAGCATCCCGGCTGATTGGCATAACTGACATACCCGTTACTATACCCAAAAACAAACGATTCGTCCTGTGCCTGCTCGAAAGCATAATTCAGTTTCCGACATAAGTTTTCATTACCACCCATTAACCGGGCCAGCTCTTCGATACCATGCGAAACAGACCAGGTCGCCTGCCAGGCATTGGCTTCTACCCAGCCGGCCCCATTCAACGGATCTTCATGCAACCAGCTACCATCTGCCCGTTTCGGGAACAACAATCCCTGTTCCGGATGATATAATGTCTGCCATCCTTTCGAACGCTTGTCGAAATGACGGGCATCTTTCATCTTTCCCATTTTAAGAGCCATTTGTCCCAATGACCAGTCTTGGAAGGCAGTCTCTAATGTTATGCCGGCATTATCTGCGAAGTACCCATGCTTTTCATAAAAACGAATGGAATTACGGTCGCCCAACATACCATCGTGATGATTCTTATACATCCATTTCTATGCTTCCTCGGCTGGCACTTTCGTCAGAATGCCCTTCTGATAAGCACTGGTAATAAGAGGCGTGGCCGGACAGCCCGTCATAATATACGAATAACCTCCGGCATTAGGACCTCTTGGTATCAATCCGCCATTCTTAGCATATTCAATCAGGCAGGCAGCAAAATCATCCTGTACTTCCGGCCAAGCCAATCCCCAAAGAATATTCAGATTCCACTGTGTCAGCCAAAAGGCATCCGAATTATACATGTGGAACTTCACATTTCCTTGCGGATCTTTGGGCAATGTTCTCGTTTTATACCGGATATGAACCGTCTGGCTTCCCCGACGTTCTCCGTCGGTATAATCAGGATAATCCCCATTCACATCATCTATCTTATGGCGTCCCAGCAATACATGCCACAGGTCTGTATAAAACTTGACTTGCTGATCTTCCGTTCCGCCTTCCACTTCAATACGGCCCAGATAATCATTCCAGACTTGTCTGGCATCCCGACAAGCTTTTTCAAAGTCCCAATGTTGTATTTCCGAGTGTAAGTTAGCCCAGGCATTTTCTACACTGGTATAAGAGACGGCACATTTTACCTGTATTTCATCACCCGTCCGGACAGGAATATTCATACGAACACCGGAAGACGGAGCATCATAATAACTCATCCCCGTATGTCTGGCCTTTGCCTTTCCAGTACCGAGCAACGAATCTATTTGTTCATAGAAACGGGTATCGTCCCAGCCGTCCAAGTCTTCCATCGGTTTATCCAATTGCAAGGCAAAATAAATCTTGACACTATCCGGACCGCCCCACAAACGTCCCATCGTTGTTACCTCTCCTTCGAGCTCAGTAGGACTACATTTCCGCACACGGGCATTTGTCATCGTCGTCGTAGCCACATAACCTCCCAAATTCAATAACAAGCCACAATGGGTATTGTCCTCTCCGGTATATTGAACCCGATAGAAACTAACCCGATTAGAAGCTGTTTGCTCTACCCACAAACCATATTTCTCCAGAAACACCCGATGATAACCGGGGCTGGCTATCTCACCGGCATGAAAAAAAGGAGATTTCCACTCTTTTTCTCCTCCAATAGGACTTTCGTTTCCGGTGGTAGGCATAAGGGTTACACCCGAAAGCATCCAATCATGTATCTGCGGAAAGCCTAAGATTTCGGTAGAATTATAGTTGTAACCGCCACCATACTGATTTTTATTCCGTGTCAGTGGAGCCGCACTAATCATTCCAAAAGGAAGACTACCCGTCACAAAGAAAAAGTAACGTCCGCGGGTTGTCTCAATAAAAGGATTCACTTTCGAAACAAAATCCAGATTCGAACTGCCACAAGCATTGACTTCTATCTCCGACAAGCCAACTTCTTTTCCATCCGCATCCGTACATTCAAAGCGGACCCACCGGACTTTCTTGGCCGGAAACCGAATCAGCTTAGGAGAACCATCATTCGGTATCTCATAAACTTCTATCTCCGAGCCGTCACTGAAATGAAGTATTCCTCCGGCAATATGACTTTCCAACGAAGGACGATCATAAAGTACTACTTCGTTTATTTCCTCTTCCTGCTTCCATTCCAACTCAATCCAGGGATAATCAATTTGTCCATAGAAATTAACACTGCCAGTTGACCGCCACTCTCCTTGATTAAAAAGACGGATTTTTCCATCAATCGCTTTCTCTCCTGTCTGCTCACCAACGGCTGAAGAAACTTTCACGTTGGCCAGTCGGGCTATATTATCACCTGTTGCCCCAACAGAAGCAGCCCATGTTACCAAAACAATAATCCAAAGACACTTTTTCATGATACCAATGATTCCTTATTTAACAGCAGGTAAAAATAAGTATTTTTCCTGTAAATCCATCTCCTCCGTCTTTTTATCAGAATCCCCCCTTCTTTTGATCCAGAAACAACCTTCTAAAAAAGTAAATCCAGTAACCTATTCTTTAGTTCACGTCGAGAACTAAGTAATCCACGACGTGAACTACTTAATCCACGACGTGAACTAAGTAATCCGCGTCGTGAACTAAAGAATATCTCGGCATCACTGAAAGTTTAACTCCAGGCAATAAAAGAAATATCCCGGTGCTTTCTGATGAAAGAATTCTACTATCACACCCGGAAATACAGAAATAAATAGTACCTTTGTTCCATTAAGCAGAAAAATAGAATGAAACAATATCTTGATTTGCTCAACCGTGTACTGACAGAAGGCGTTCATAAGGAAGATCGTACCGGTACGGGCACAACCAGTATCTTCGGCCATCAGATGCGATTCAACCTGAAAGACGGCTTTCCGTTGCTGACAACGAAAAAGCTTCACTTAAAATCCATCATTTATGAATTGCTCTGGTTCTTGAAAGGTGATACCAACGTAAAGTATTTGCAGGACAATGGTGTGCGGATATGGAACGAATGGGCCGATCCGGATGGAAATTTAGGACACATTTATGGTTATCAATGGCGTTCGTGGCCCGATTATCAAGGAGGATCGATTGATCAGATCAGCGAAGCTGTCGAGACAATCAAGCATAATCCCGACTCTCGCCGTATCATTGTCAGCGCCTGGAATGTGGGAGATTTGGATAATATGAATCTGCCGCCCTGCCATGCTTTCTTTCAATTCTATGTGGCAAACGGACGATTAAGCCTGCAAATGTACCAGCGTAGCGCCGACATCTTTTTGGGTGTTCCGTTCAACATTGCTTCCTACGCCCTGTTATTGCAGATGATGGCGCAGGTAACCGGATTGAAAGCCGGAGATTTTGTTCATACATTAGGCGATGCCCATATCTATTCCAATCACCTGGAGCAGGTAAAACTCCAGTTGACGCGCGAACCGCGTCCGCTTCCGCGTATGGAATTGAACCCGGATGTCAAAAGTATCTTTGATTTCCAATATGAAGATTTTCATTTGATCGGTTACGACCCACACCCGCACATCAAAGGCGTTGTCGCTGTCTGATCAAATAAGAACATATAATAATTATACTATGAGTACTATTTCTATTATCGCTGCCATAGCCGACAACAACGCTATTGGCAAGAATCAGCAGCTTCTGTGGCATTTACCGGCCGACATGAAGCATTTTAAGGAATTGACAACCGGTCATGCCATTATTATGGGAAGAAAGACATTCGAGTCACTGCCCAACGGTCCGTTGCCAGATCGTAAAAATGTAGTACTTACCTCTCTTCCTGAAGCAGGATTTGTAAACTGTTTCGCCTGCGAGTCCATGCGCGACGCATTAGACTTGTGCGAAAAGGAAGATGAGATATTCATTATCGGAGGAGCCTTGGTATATCGCCAGGCATTAAGCAAAGCAGACAAAATGTATATCACGCGTGTTCATCATGAGTTTGAAAATGCAGATGCTTTCTTCCCGGTAGTGAACTGGGACTTATGGGAAGAAGTAGATAGGCAGGAATTTCCGGCAGACGAGAAGAACGCTTATCCTTATACTTTCCTGACATACGTTCGTAAAGCATAAGTTTTACTCGAATTTAACACACTCTTTACAACTTTTTGCTCTTACTTCGTATCTTATATATAAAGAGAGAAATTCTGGTTTCGCACTTGGGGCGAAGCTTTAAATAGATAAGATATGAAGATAAGAGCATTTTTTATTTCCGTCCTATTAATCCCGGCTGCTGCCTTAACGGCCTATTATGCAGCTGCCCGTCAGGAAACAAGTTCCGGGTTTTCGATTCCGAAAGATAAAAGTCCGTCGGAAGTCATTCAGACGCTTGTGCAAAAAATGCACAATGAACTGGAAAAAGATGTGGATAAATTTCCGGATCTGATTCAGGAAACGACCGAATATACCCAACAGGTTCAGGATTCGGCTACCGCATCCCTCTTACATTCATTGCTGGCCGAGATGTATCAGTCCTACTATAACCAGAATGGATGGACGATTCACCAGCGTACACCGCTACAAGGTTATGTGCCGGAAGACATACGGGAATGGACAGCCAACTTGTTTGAAGAAAAGATAAAGGAAGAACTGAAGCAGTCTTTATCTCCAATTCAGACGCTCCAGAACACACCGGCCGAAAAATATGCCCAGGTGATGGAATTAGGAAAGGACGCCCGGACATTGCGCCCTACCTTATATGATTTCCTGTTGCAACGGGCGATCGACATACAGGCAGACGATACCTATTATCAGACGTGGTTACAATTCCGCAAGACACAAGTGAATCCAAAAGCCGAAACTTTAGTAGCTTTGGATTACCTGCAATACCAATACCGGAAAGGAGAGAAAACAAGAAGTACGTACAAACAGTCGCTCGATTCGTTATTAACTCATACGACTGATCCTGAATCCCAGCTGGAAATACAGCTGAACCGCTTGGATTGGTTACAGCAAGAACCATATTATTATCAGAATAATGCCCAGCAGGATTCGGTACGTCAAATCGTTTATGACTTCTGCCAGCAGCAAGTCCAGGCCTTTGCTGCTTATCCACGGGCTAATGAGTTCAAGAATGCTATCGAACGGATGGAACAAGCCTCTGTCTCTATCCAACATAAGAACCAGGTTTATCCGGGAAAAGAACAAGAACTCAAAATCCGTTATAAGCATGTAACGGAACTCCAGGTAAAAGTGTACCAAAACAAGGCTGCTACGGTAACAGCCTTACGCCAGGGAAGTAAAGACAATGCGGCTTACTGCGGAAAACTCGTCAAAGAAATGACCGTCCGTTTGCCCCAAGCTTCTCCTTTGCTGACAAAAGATACAACCTTGCTTATTCCGATGGAACAACCGGGCTTGTTTATGTATGAAGTATCCACAATCGATAAAAGTCTGACAAACCGTGCGCCGTTTAGTGTAAGTCGCTTAGCTCTTACCTATCGTCCGAATGCGGAAGGTATACAGG
>ENA-OVFO01001440-OVFO01001440.1-human-gut-metagenome-genome-assembly--contig:-NODE-1440-length-10467-cov-2.537169_pt1 | contig 10467 bp, 9 predicted proteins | sample MGYA00237761_ERZ505401 | MGnify/ENA primary metagenome ERZ505401 (study PRJEB26158, sample SAMN06016330) | human gut metagenome | biome: human gut; feature: ankylosing spondylitis patient; material...
CCCACAGCTTAGAAGGCTGTTGCTCTATCCAGCTGAGCTACTCAACCGACCTTTTATGAAAAAGTGCTGCAAAGTTAGGGATATTTCGGGATATTCCAAATATATGTATCCTATTTTTTGTAGCCCTCATATAAAATAGAAGTATCAGAAAGGATACCCCACCGTGAAATGAAACGCAGAATCTCGTTTGAAGTTCTGCGATGCGATTGCCCAATGGTCTTGTCCGGCCGCCGGATTATAGGCTTTCATTCCCATGTCGAAGCGAAGTAAGAAATAGCTGAAATCCAGACGGATTCCCAATCCATAGGCCAACGCGATTTCCTTATAAAACGAATCCAGTCGGAACTGACCGCCGGGCTGCGATTCGTAATCACGAATCGTCCAAATATTACCGGCATCGATAAAAGCCCCCAACTCTACTTTCCAAAATAGTTTGGTGCGATATTCAAGATTTATATCGAGGCGTATATCTCCACACTGATTGATAAATTCGGATACAGAATTATTGCCGTTATAACTACCGGGACCGAGCGTTCTTACCGACCACCCCCGCACACTGTTGGCTCCACCCGAATAGTAGCGTTTCTCAAAAGGTAAAATATCGGAATTCCCATAGGGTATGCCTATTCCTCCGCCTACATGAAAAGCAATAGAGTTTCGCTCGTCAATCAAATGGGTAAAACTATAATCGAAATCGAATTTAGCATACTGGGAATATCGGATACCAAAAATCTTGTACCCCCCATCGGGCTCCTTCGAGGTAAGTTTGGAAAAGGCATTGAGCACGTTGCCCGCTATTTCTCCCGCAGCCCTCAACGTATAGACATTGGTGCGACGCTGCACCGGATTGGAGGGATTGAGATTGGAGCAATAAAAGGTATATCCCATACGCATGATGAAGTGATCCTCGTAACTGTATCGTAAAAGCGGATTATCGGGGGCTATGTTTTCGAGAAATCCGTCGGTCTTACGAGGCAAATAGACATAATTTATATCCAACAGGTCGTAGTTGTGGCGGTAGAATCCCCGATTGGTCGTCCACTTATATTTCCAAGCTGCTCCCCAAATGACTCGCGTATACTCGGGACGTTGCTGGAAATTAAGGTTTATACTATATTCGGTACTGGCCTTCATACGCCGCCGAAAATCGGTACGCAAAAACGGGAAAAGAAATTTGGGATAAGTAACTCCTATCTCCCCTCCCAACTCGGTATATCGGTCATTGATGAGTCCGCTCAAATCGCCCGACAAACTTTCATAAGCACCGCGTACCTTAGCCGAAAAAGTTTCGGAACCCTTGAAGATATTACGATGTTGATAAGTAGCTCCCACGGCAAAACCTAAATCGCCCTCGGAATTAGTACCTTCCAATTCGAGCGAGACAGACTGCGGCTTATCCTTGCTGAGCAAGATATAACAATCCAATTGATTTACACACTAGGGGCGGCAACCGGCCGGCTCGAAGCGAATATTGACATATTTGACAATACGCAATCTCCCGAATGCCGTATAGGTATTGTCCACATCTCGACTACTGAACAACAACCCCGGACGAATGAAACAATTCTCCACCAATGTTTCCCGTCGAATATAAGGGTGGTCGCCTTCCACGAAATAATAATTCTTATATGTACCGGCATTGGCAACATCGATTTGGTCGGTCGCCGTCGGGTCATAAGACAACACAAAATAGATTTTCCTCATATAATACCGTTCGTACGGACGATACCCCGAAGCATTGGCAACAGACTCAGGAACGAGATTCATAGTGAGATCGACTGCTTTCGAACGGTCGGCGGTATCTGCCGTATAGGTAATCAGTTCTTTATTAAAAGCATAAAAGCCATCGCGCCGCAACATATCGGAAATACGTTGCCTTTCCTCGTCCAACACATTTCTATCGAAATTCGATCCTTTCTTCAAAAGCGAATGAGAGGCATATTGCCGCTCGACAAGCCGGGAAATCGTATCGTTTGAAATACGATAGTCTATATCGTCTATGTAATGCGGCGTATTTGCCGAGACTCGATAGAACACGTCCATACGTTTACCTTTCGAAACCGTATCGACATCGACCCGAGCAGCCATGTACCCCTTATTATTCATGGCCTTCTCCATTTGCATACGAGAATTTTCTATCAAAACCGGGTCGTAAATTATCGGGGGTGTGCCGGCATTCCTTACCCAGCGGTTATACCATTTGGTCGAATCGTTTCCCGACAAATTATATAGCCCGAGCGTAAAGCGGAACAACCCGAACATACGGTGATTAGGCTCTTGACGCAAATAGGATTTCAAATCGGAAGGTTTCACCGACTTATCATCGGTCTCTATCTTTACATGGTCGAGCAGATAGCTACCGTCCGGGACATGGCGGGTAGGACTACACGCAACCAGAACAATACCGACGATCGCTCCTAAACTTGCCTTTATAACTCGACGAATTTTCAACGCTTCTCCGATAACTTGATTCTTTCTCGATGGATAAAACCTTGCAAATATACACTTTATTTTTTTCAATTCCAGCCATTCCTTAGGCAGAAGCAAGAAGACAAAAATTAACCGGGTTTCAATCACACTGTTATACGATGTTTTTTATTTTCATTTATCACATTAAACTCCGTAAATACAAGCAATTTTAAATAGTAGACATATATTTTCTTTCAAATTATTTGTTTATATCACAAAATAGTTATACATTTGCAACATCATAAACAATATTTATGTGATAATTATGTTACTACACGTCATTTCTCTATCGGTCATTAGCGAGCTTCTTGTCGTGAGTCGGTAAGGTGGAAAGGCGTATGTAGTTACTTCTCATAGAATGTTAAATTAGAGTAATTGTAAAAACCTTTCCACACAGCGGAAAGGTTTTTCTTTTAATGAGTACAGATTATGAAACATCAATTGCGGAGTGCGACGAGCACTGGCGGAAGGAGAATGGCAGGAGCGAGAGCTCTATGGAGAGCCAACGGCATGAAAGAAACGGAGATGGGAAACCCCATCATCGCAATCGTCAATTCGTTCACCCAATTCGTTCCCGGCCATGTACATCTGCATGAAATAGGGCAAACGGTAAAAAAAGAAATCGAGAAATTAGGATGCTTTGCCGCCGAATTCAACACGATCGCTATCGACGACGGCATAGCTATGGGACATGACGGCATGCTTTATTCTCTTCCCTCCCGCGACCTCATCGCCGACAGCGTCGAATATATGGTCAATGCACACAAGGCCGATGCCATGATCTGTATCAGTAATTGCGATAAAATCACACCGGGCATGCTCATGGCGGCCATGCGGCTCAACATTCCTACCATCTTCGTATCGGGAGGTCCTATGGAAGCAGGGCAGCTCGATGGGAAAGGACTCGATTTAATCGATGCCATGGTCGAATCGGCCGACGAAACCATAAGCGACAAACAAGTGCGCCGAGTAGAACATGCCGCATGCCCTACCTGCGGTTCCTGCTCGGGCATGTTTACCGCCAATTCCATGAACTGCCTCAACGAGGCCATCGGTCTGGCTCTTCCCGGAAACGGTACTGTCGTAGCGACCCATCGCAACAGGGAACGGTTATTCATACAAGCTGCCCGACAAATCGTGGAGAACTGCCGGGCTTATTACCAAGACGGCGATGAAAGGGTATTGCCCCGTAACATCGCTACTCGCGCGGCATTCCTCAACGCGATGACTCTCGATATTGCCATGGGGGGCTCTACCAACACGGTATTGCACCTGCTCGCCATAGCCCAAGAGGCCGGAGTAGACTTTACGATACAAGACATAGACACCCTGTCCCGCAAGTCGCCGGTGCTTTGCAAAGTAGCACCCAATTCGCACTATCACATACAAGACGTGAACCGTGCGGGAGGCATTCTCTCGATTCTCGCCATACTCGAAAAAGAGGGGCTGATAGACGCATCTGTCCATCGAGTAGATCGACTGTCCTTAACCGAAGCCATCGAACAGTATGCGATACGAAACGGAGCATGTCCCCCCGAAGCGGAAAGGCTTTGGAAAAGCGCACCGGGCAACCGGTTCAACCTCATGATGGGTTCTCAGGAAAACTATTACGACAAGCTCGATACCGACCGTTCGAATGGGTGTATTCGCGATTTCGAACACGCTTATGTCAAAGACGGTGGACTGGCCGTACTTTTCGGTAATATCGCCCAAGACGGCTGTATCGTCAAAACGGCCGGAGTGGACGAAAACATTTTCCGCTTCAAGGGAAAAGCCAAAGTATTCGAGTCTCAGGAAGAGGCTTGCGAAGGCATACTTGGCGGGAAAGTAGAGAGCGGAGACGTGGTCGTCATCATCTACGAAGGCCCCAAAGGAGGCCCCGGCATGCAAGAGATGCTCTACCCTACCTCGTATATCAAATCGAAACACCTCGGCAAAGCCTGTGCCCTCATTACAGACGGGCGTTTCTCAGGAGGGACATCGGGACTTTCCATCGGACATATCTCGCCCGAAGCAGCCGCCGGCGGAAACATAGGATTAGTGCGGAACGGCGACCTCATCGAAATAGACATTCCCAACCGCAGCATCAACCTGCTTATCGAAGAAACAGAAATGGAACGTCGCAGAGCAGAAGAAAATACCCGGGGAAAAGAGGCATTCACCCCTCGACACAGAACACGAAACATATCGAAAGCCTTGCAAGCCTATGCTGCCTTAGTAAGCTCGGCCGACAAAGGTGCTGTACGAATTATCTAAGAAACAGAGTCCCAATTGTACAAAACGACTATGGCAACAGAGAAAATAAGCGGAGCGGAAGCGCTCATCAAATCGCTCATCGCAGAAAAGACAGAGTATATATTCGGATATCCGGGAGGAGCCATCATGCCCGTATTCGATGTTCTCTACGATTATCGAGACAAATTGAAACATATCCTCGTGAGACACGAACAAGGAGCTACTCATGCCGCACAAGGGTACGCACGAGTATCGGGGAATACCGGAGTCGTCATGGTCACCTCGGGTCCCGCCGCCACCAATATCATCACGGGGCTCTCGGATGCCATGATGGACAGTACGCCGCTCATCGTCATCACCGGGCAGGTCGCCTCTCCCCTATTAGGCTCGGACGCTTTTCAGGAAACCGATGTCGTAGGAATCACCCAGCCGGTGACCAAATGGAGTTACCAGATACGTCACAGCGAAGAAATAGCTTGGGCGGTAGCAAGAGCTTTTTACATCGCCGGGAACGGTCGTCCGGGTCCCGTGGTTCTCGACATTGCCAAAGATGCCCAAACGGGAATGACCGAATTCGACTACAAACCCTGTCAATTCATTCGCAGCTACAACCCTTATCCCGACATACAACCCGGCGAAATAGAGGAAGCCGCCCGGCTTATCAACCAGTCTCGCAAACCGTTCATACTCGCCGGTCAAGGGGTAGTTATCTCCCATGCTGAAAAGGAATTGTCGGAGCTGGCCGAAAAAGCCGATATACCGGTAGGTTGCACTCTGTTGGGATTATCGGCAATACCGACCGACCACCCCCTATACAAAGGCATGTTAGGCATGCACGGCAGCATAGCCGCCAACATCAAGACCAACGAATGCGACCTGCTCATCGCCATCGGCATGCGGTTCGACGACCGAGTAACGGGCGACTTGAAACAATATGCCCGACAAGCCAAAGTAATTCATATAGACATCGACCCGTCGGAATTCAACAAAAACGTGAAGTGCGATGTATCGGTACTGGGTGATGCCCGTGCCGTATTGCAAAAGCTGAATGAAAAAATCGCTCCCGCCGAACACTCCGAATGGATAGAATCTTTCTCTGTGTGTGAAAAGGTGGAAAAAGAAAAGGTCATAGAACCGGAGATACACCCCCGGAAACCATTGATGAATATGGGAGAGGTCGCCCGAAAGGTATCCGAAGCCACGGGCAACGACAGTATTCTCGTGACCGACGTGGGACAAAACCAAATGCTATCGGCCCGATATTACCGGTTCAAAAGATCCCGCAGTATCGTTACCTCCGGCGGATTGGGTACTATGGGGTTCGGCCTTCCCGCCGCTATCGGAGCCAAGATAGGCAATCCCGACCGCACGGTCTGCTTTTTTACCGGAGACGGAGGACTGCAAATGACAATCGAAGAACTGGGTACAATCATGCAATATGGTATCGATGTGAAGATCATTATTCTCAATAATAATTTCTTGGGTATGGTAAAACAATGGCAAGACCTGTTCTTCGACCATCGCTACTCCGAAACCCCAATGCTGAATCCCGATTTTACGGGCGTGGCGGCAGCTTACGGCATAGCCGGCGAAAGGGTCGCCACCCGCGAAGAACTCGACTCTGCCATACGACGTATGCTCGACCACCGCGGAGCTTACCTGCTCGATGTACAAATAGACCCGGATTGCATGGTATTCCCGATGACTCCCGCCGGGAGCTGTGTAACCCATATCATGCTCAACGCCACTGAAAAATATTAAGACCGATATGACTCAACAGACATTATATACCGTAACCGTTTATTCTGAAAACCAAGTAGGATTACTGAATCAGATTTCGATTATCTTTACACGCCGACAGCTCAATATCGAAAGCCTGTCGGTATCGGGATCGGCTATCGAAGGTGTACACAAATTTACCATCACGACATACAGCGACCGCGAAACGATGGAAAAACTGGTCAAACAGATAGAAAAACGAATAGACGTACTACGCGCCTTCTTTTATACCGACGACGAAATCATTTTTCAAGAGGTCGCACTTTACAAGGTTCCTACCGACAAACTACTGGACGACAGGAGCATCGAAGATTTGATTCGCAAACACAATGCCCGCATTTTGGAAGTGAACCGCACATATACCGTTATCGAGAAATCGGGCCACCCCGACGAAACTCAATCTCTGTTCGAAGAACTGAGTCGATACGATGTCATGCAATTCGTCCGGTCGGGACGCGTCGCCATAACCAAATCGACCGTCGAGCACGTAAGCATATTCCTACAAGAACAACAATACCGGCAAAACCAACTATGAAAGAAAAAGAAGAACAATCCAAACGACAAACAGAACCGGTCTACTCCAAAACTTATACCGTAGAGCCGGCCGAAGGAAACGGCCAACAGGAGTTGCCGCTCACCCTGCTCGCCAAACGAATACTCGAAGTGGCTACGTTACATGCCGAATCGTGGGGCGTGGGATACAGTACGCTCATCAAAAACCGGCAAGTATGGGTACTCTCCCGGCTCACCGTCGAAATGTACCGTTATCCGCTCATCAACGAGCATTATACTTTACAAACATGGATCGAAGGGTATAACAAGCATTTTTCATCGAGAAACTTCGCCATACTGGGAGAGGACGGCTCTCCCTGCGGATATGCCCGCACGATTTGGGTCGTTATCGATTTGGATAGTCGCACATCGGTAGATATAAGTCAATTCGAATATATCGCCGAGAACATATCGGACAAAGCATGTCCCATCGAAAAGCAATCGAGAGTACGCGATGTACATGACGAAAATGCAGTAATCTATCCTGTGACTTATAACGATATAGATTTGAATCGACACGTCAACAGTGTGAAATACATCGAGCACGAACTCGACCTTTTCCCTTTCGAACGGTATGATAAACAACGTATCCGACGATTCGAGATAAGCTATGCCAACGAAGCTCGATACGGTTCTACTCTGCAACTGCTGAAAGAGGAAGAAGCACCGGATCATTTTACCTTAGAAATACGGGACGACCAAACCGTGTACTGCAAAGGAAGAATCATATTTGAAAACAGATAAAACTAATTTAATTAACCTCTAAACAAAAAAGAAAATGGCAATCATGAATTTTGGCGGTGTTGACGAAAACGTAGTCACCCGGGAAGAATTTCCATTGGAAAAGGCAAGAGAAATCCTCAAAGACGAAACCATCGCCGTTATCGGATACGGCGTACAAGGTCCCGGACAAAGTATGAACTTGCGGGACAACGGATTCAATGTCATCGTCGGACAAAGAAAAGGCTCGAAGACATGGGATAAAGCGGTGGCCGACGGCTGGGTTCCCGGCGAAACGCTTTTCGAAATCGAAGAGGCTTGCCAGCGTGGAACAATTATCGAATACCTTCTTTCCGACGCAGCTCAAATAGAGGTATGGCCCAAAGTGAAAAAACATCTTACCGCCGGTAAAACGCTCTATTTTTCTCATGGATTCGCCATCACCTACAAAGAGCGCACGGGTATCGTTCCTCCTGCCGATGTCGATGTAGTACTGGTTGCTCCCAAAGGTTCGGGAACCAGTTTACGGCGCATGTTCTTGCAAGGTCGGGGGCTCAATTCGAGCTATGCTATTTTCCAAGATGCGACCGGGCACGCCAAAGAGAAAGTTATAGCTCTCGGTATCGGAGTCGGTTCGGGATACCTTTTTGAAACTACTTTCAAACGCGAGGTTTATTCCGACCTTACCGGAGAACGGGGAACTCTCATGGGGGCCATTCAAGGTATTTTCGCCGCACAATACGACACACTGCGCGCACACGGACACAGCCCTTCGGAAGCATTCAACGAAACGGTCGAAGAGCTTACCCAATCACTGATGCCTCTTGTCGCCGAAAACGGTATGGATTGGATGTATGCCAACTGCTCGACAACAGCCCAGCGAGGAGCTCTCGACTGGTGGAAAAAGTTTCGCGATGCTACCAAACCCGTATTCGAAGAACTGTATGAAGAGGTAGCCAAAGGGAACGAAGCTCAACGTTCTATCGACACGAACAGTAAAGAGGGATATCGCGATGGACTGAACAAAGAGTTGAAAGAGTTGCGAGAAAGCGAGATGTGGCAAGCCGGTGTGACCGTTCGAAAATTACGCCCCGAAAATAACTAACCGGCAAATAGATTACCATATAGAAAAGAGATTATCCCAACGAGTGGGATAATCTCTTTTCTTATACCCGAACGTATAGAATAAATAACCATAAACCTCGAAACTTTTTCTTCGATAAATTGTATTGACAATACCGGGAATTTCCGGGAAATAAAAATATATCGGAATATGAAATCCTACGAAACCCTGACTGTCGGCCAAATTGTCGCCGACAAATACGAAGCGGCGAATGTATTTGAAAAATACGGTATAGACTACTGTTGCCACGGTTCCACACCGTTGCTCGAAGCCTGTAAAAATGCAAATGTAGAACTCGACCAAGTCCAAAAAGAACTCGAAAGCACTCCATCGTCTGCTCACGGAAACATCGATTTTACCAATTGGCCTATCGATTTGCTCATAGACTATATTCTCAAAATCCACCACCGCAACATTCGCTCGCACGGGCCAGAATTATTACATCTCTTGGACAAAGTTTGTAATGTCCACGGAGACCGCCACCCGGAACTATACAAAATACGTACACTCTTTCACGACTCGCTCGAAAGCCTTTACAGCCATCTCGACAAAGAAGAATTAGTTTTATTCCCTTATATCTACGAAATGTTTAAGGCCAGAGAAGAACACAAACATTTACCCGATTTCCATTGCGGTTCGATCGAAGCTCCCATCTCGGTAATGTTGTCGGAGCACGAGGTTGAGGGAGAACGATTCCAGCATATCAACCGATTAACCCAAAACTACACAGTCCCCAAGATGCTTGCAACAGTTACCGATTGGCTTTCGACAGATTGAAATCTTTTGAAAAAGCCCTACACCAACACATTCACCTCGAAAACAATATAGTCTTTCCACGAGCTATTGAAATGGAAAAAGAATTAAGGAAATAGGTAACCATGCAAATCAATATAAAACGGGTATACGATCCCCCAAAAGAATCGGACGGTTATCGTATATTAATAGATCGCCTATGGCCCAGAGGCACGAAAAAAGAGGCTCTGAAATATGATATCTGGGAGAAGAACATTGCTCCTTCTCCCGCATTACGCCGATGGTTCCATGAGAATCCGCAAGAGCATTGGGAGGGATTCGTATCGCTATATTCAAAAGAGTTGGAAAACTCCGCCTCTGTAAAAGATTTCGTCGAAAGAATAAAGAGCCACGATCGAATAACATTATTGTATGCCTCAAAAGATGCCACCCACAATCATGCTTCGGTACTAAGACAGTTTCTACAAAATCACCTGTATTGATTGCCGCATAAACTACCTGCGCTACTACTAAAAAGAACGATGGAGAACGAAGTTGTCACTTGCCGATCGTATATAAAAGTAGTATGTTTCCGGTATTCTTTCCCATAAAATAAAACAGGAAAAATCCGAAACTATCATAAATAACGAAAGGGAGCATTGCTCCCCTTCGTTATTTATCGACGACGCTGTTGTTTGTTTCGTTGCTTCTGTTGTTCTCTCAACGCAGCCTGCTGCTGGCGTTGCGCTTCTTCCAACCGAGCCATGAAACCGCTCTTCTTGCGAGGTTTCTTTTGATTCTCTTTCAACTCGGCAAGAACCTTCTCCTCGTTGATACATTTACGGAATACATAGGTT
>ENA-OVFO01001463-OVFO01001463.1-human-gut-metagenome-genome-assembly--contig:-NODE-1463-length-10345-cov-177.695141_pt1 | contig 10345 bp, 8 predicted proteins | sample MGYA00237761_ERZ505401 | MGnify/ENA primary metagenome ERZ505401 (study PRJEB26158, sample SAMN06016330) | human gut metagenome | biome: human gut; feature: ankylosing spondylitis patient; material...
TATTAGGAGAGAGTAAGTCCTTGAACTTAGCCTCGCCCAGTGTATACTGTCCACCACCCTGAATATCGAGGTAGAAGTGCTTCTTGAATTGATACTCATTGCCATCTTTGTCTGTATAGGTGGCTTGAGCCATACTTGTTGCTGTGCCAGCCATCAAGGCTGAAGCAAACAAGACATACTTAATTTTTGCTATCATCATTTTTAAATGTTTTTTGAAAAAAATGATTCAATAATAACGCTTACTTTGTTGTACCAGAGATAAACAATCGCACCATACCATTCTCTGCATTCGACCAAACGTCGATGCTTTTTCTAAAATGCCCCTTGTTGTAATACTTGCCATCGTATATGACGGTGATATAACCTTTTTTATTAGGCAATATGGGGATTTGGGCAAAGCGGACGGAAGTACAGTTGCAAGTGGTATTGACCTGATTGATGACGACAGGAGCGCTTCCCGTGTTTTTGAAGACAAAGACACAAGTTCTGACGATACGCTTCTCGAAGGTTCCGAAATGAAAGGAAGTCTTCTCGAACTCAATCTTGCCCACAGGATTCTTTGCCATCGTCAGACAGCCAATTCCCGTCATCCATAAGAGAAAGAAAAGCTTTTTCATTTACTTCTTGAGCTTCTCGAGGTTCTTCTCCCTCATCTCTGTCTCATATTCCCTCTGCATTGAGTCTTTCTTGGCATGATCGACAACAGGTCGGTCGCCGTTATGAGAATCAATCATACAAAGTTTCCACTTGCCAAGATAGTCAATAGGCTTGAAGTAAAAGACGGTCTTGATCTCTGGCACATTGTCGTGTGCCGGCATGATGATGGCTGTACACTTTACCTCGTTGGCGTATGCTTCCTTGAACTTGATGTAATCTATCTTGTGGCTTTGGATGGGCAGGGAAGAAAGCATGTTCTTCAAATCTGTCATAGCCTTGTTGTCAAGGGGCTGCGGCTCGTTGTATACGGAGTCCACATTGTCCTTGAACAGCATACCAGCGGCTGCATCATAGTTGCCATTCTCGGCGTATTCAAAGAACTGGTTGACCAAGTGGGTTACTTCTACGGAATCAGCGTTGGTGATAGCCTGCTCAAAACCTGTCAAGGGGCTGTTCTTTTTCTTCTCACCACAGCCACTGAGTGTCACTGAGGCGATAGCCAAGAATAAGATACCTAATATTATATTAACTTTCTTCATCATGGTGATAATGAAAATAGGCAGGCATGCTAATCATGCCTGCCTATAATTATGTTATAGCCTTAAGCTTTGCGAATTAGTGACGCTTAGCATTGTTCTGTGTCTTACCTACAGTAGCAGTGATAGTTGTCTTGATTGTACCCCAATCGTAAGTGATCGTAGCTGGGAAGTAAACGTGGAACTGACCAACTGTCAAACCATTGTTCTCGTACTTCAAATTACCATAGTTGTTTTCAGAGATAGCAGTAGGAGCAGTGAATGTGAACTTAACCTTGTCTGTAAGATCCTTCAACTTCTGGCTACTGTTACCGTTAAGGTCTGTTGTTGCATTATCAATGTCAACAGCGATTTCCTTTACGCCATAGTACTTGAAGTAATCCAGACCCTTAGTAACCTTAGGATCAGTGAAGTTGTGATCACGCCAGTCCGTGAATGTCAAGTTGATCTTAGCTGTAGAACCTGCAGTTTCTGCATCCTCGAAGCTAGCTGTAGCCTCCTCTACGTTGATAGGACGGAGGAACTTAACATTAAACTCATTAGAAGCAACAGGAACATCAATGTTACCACAGATAGTAGCCTTCACTGCAACGATAGCTGTAACGGTATTCTTCAAATCCTTGTGACCGTAAGCGTTCAACAACTTCTTTGCTGTCTCGTTGTCTGCGTATGTTACGATGCCAGTAACAGGATCCAAGCTTGCAACTACATTAGTAAACTCCTTCTCGGCGTAAACCTTCGTGCCATCTTCGCTAGCGAAGAGACCCTTACCTGTTACGAAGCCGAATGTCAACTTCAACTCCTGGTTCAAGTCAGCGTATGGATCAGTAAGAGGATTAACTGAAAGCTTGTTGCCTACGAGAGCATTCTTCAAATCGAATACGTACTCATCGTTTGCACCTTCTGTACCTACAACCTCAACGTTACCGTGAACATCGTCATAACCTGTACCAGCTACAGCGCTATTTGCTGCATACCAGTACTTCTTAATCTTGTTCTCGTTGCCGAATGTTGTAGATGGCTTCAAGTTGATAGCAGATGGAGTCCAAGTCAACTTCACGTAAACGTATTTGTTGGCAGCAGTCATGCCAGGCTTCAAAGCATAACGAACGTATGTTGACAAAGTTGTCTTACCAGCCTTGAATGCAGCGTAAGCAGCCTGGTTCTTGATAGACCAAGCGATAACCTCAGTCTGCTTACCCTCTACGTCAGCTATTGTCTGAGATACAGTACCAATCTTCTTGTCTGCTGCCAATGCCTCAGCATCGGTTGTAGCCTTCTCGAACTGGTTAGCATCTGCAGTACCACCGTCAAGCGCGTAAGCAGCCTCGAAAGCTTCCTTAGACATGTTGAGCTTAGCATAGAGCTGCTCCTCAACCTGTGCCCATGTTACCTTCTGGAGATCGATGTTATTGTCACCACAAGCGATTGTGTATGGCTTGTTAACTGTTACCAAGTCAACTTCCTCAGCCTTATTCTCAGCTACAGTCTTGTCGATGACAACCTTGATGTAACCAACAGCAGCAATCTTGTTGTTGACAGTATCCTTCAAGATAACACGTACCAATGGCTCACGACCGATAGTAGCCTCATTCTGAGCTGCACCGTAAGCCTGCTGCTTACCACCAGCTGTCATCTGTGGGCGGAGTGTATAACCATTAGATGCGATTGCAGCGTGAGCACTCTGTGATGTCTCGTTAGCACCAGACTTGTAACCAACCAACTCGAAAGAGTACTTGAAGCCAGACTTCTCTACGAGGCCTTCGGCTGCATTCTTATCCCAAGCCTTACAAGTAGGAGTTCCGTCCTCGTATGTGCGATCAGTGTTGACATACTCACGGAGGTCGATACCCTTGCTATTCCAAGCTACATGGATCTGTGCGTTGTTATCGATAGCAGCCTTTGCTGTCTGATAGAGGTGTGAAGGAATAGCATCAACATGCTGCAATGTTGGGTTATTCAAAACCAACTTGTCGTAAGTGCTAGCCTTGATAGCTGCGAAGTCAGAAGTAACAACTGAGTCGCCAGAAGTATATTGCAATGCAAGAACAGTAACCTTATTACTATTTGCAAGATCCTTGATGGCATTACCATTATACTTAGCGTGTACAGTAACCTTACCCTTTGTTGTCAAGTCTGCGCTCTCCACCTTGAAAGTAGAACCGTAATCAGCGGCAGCCCTTGACACATAATCCTTGTTATATGCGATGAAGCTATACTTAGCAGCATCGTTAGACATCTTGGCATTTGATGGGTTCAAGAAATAGGTAGCAGCCAAGTCAGGAGCGTATGTGAACGCATCGTCAGCTACTGTAGGAGCATCCTTAGAGTAGTCGCCATCAGCGTCAACAGCCTTGACAGTTGCAGGGTTGTACTTGTAAGTAGCGAAGTCGAATGCTTCGATACCTGCATAATAGAAGTCAGGATCGAATACGAGACTCTTCAATGCGCTTGAGAGGCTAACAACGACCTTCTTGCCCGGAGCACCTGCTACGTTTGTCAAAGTCAAGTTATCGTTGTCCCAAACTGCAGTGATGACATCCGCGTTAGTTGCTGTATAGACAATCTTAGAGTCGTATGCAGCCTTGTCACCGTCACCATATACCCAGAATGTGCCAGTGTCAGGATTAGGAACGTAGTACTTGCCGTCTTTGCCAGCAGTACCAGCCTCGCCCTTGTCACCCTGGTCACCCTTGTCACCCTGGTCACCCTTGTCACCCTGGTCACCCTTGTCACCCTTGGTTCCAAGTGCATAGTACTCAGTCTTGGTGTCGTTCTTGTACCAATAACCATTTTCACCAATCTTCCAAACGTCACCGTCCTTGCCAGCAGCGCCTTGCACGCCCTGTTTGATGTTGTAAGAAGTGTCCGTGCCGTTTTTTGTAACAGTGACAATGATACCACCATTACCGTCGGACTCTACGCTTTTCAAGATGCTACCATCATTAATCTTTGTCTGCAACTCGCTGAGAGTCTTTGACAAATCGTCAATCTGTCTTTGCAGATTGTTGATGTCATCATCGTAATCTTTACAAGAAGTAAATGTGCTTACGGAAGCAATTGTCAATGCACCCATAAGCAGCGCGCTAAAATACTTTCTTTTCATCGATAAATATTTATAAAGTTATACGTTTTTCCTAGCCTTTCAGCAGGAAGTTATTAATTAATTCTCTATATCGAATCAAGAGTCCCGTTTGATGAAAAGAGTCTGCACTTTTAGAAAAGTTCTTCGTTCTCTTTCAAAGGTTCTCCTAGAACAGTTATTTTATTGTTCTTATATATCGTGTGGTTTTTTATGACCACTCAGTTCTTATCGTCTTTGAAATATCTCCAGCCGGGAGATATACTATGGAATGGAAAGGTACCCCTAAATATCTGCATGAGAAAATTTTTTCTCGATTTTATTGCCACATTTGCCACACGCATATTAACTCACTGGTATACAATGGTTTAATGGTGACAGTAGTCCCTATTTTTATTGTCACCTTATTGCCACCTATTGCCACGCCCCAGACATGCCAAAACTGGCATAATTAGCTGATATTCAAGTGCTTCTTGCTTACTTTTTGTTTTTCTATTCATTGGAACGCTTGGTGCAACGACTGAACAAAACAAGGTTTTTTGCGTTCAATATAGCCCCTTTTTCGTCTTTTTATCACCAAAAATGGAAGTGAGGCTTACTTTAGATTCAAAAAAGGCTCTTTCGAACTTCAAAAGAGCCTTACTTGATAATGGGTAGGATGCTTCTGAAACTGCATCGTTGGCGGAATAACTCTACCTCCCTCTCATATACTGATAGCTTCGATAAGCATATCGTTGTATCTGTCTATCACATCGTCATTGATACTTTTCAGATAGATGCGCGTGATTTTCTCTGAGTTGTGCCCCATGCTGTCACTTATTACGCTGATGGGGATGTTCTTCTCCTTGGCGATGGTAGCCCAGGAGTGACGGGCGCAGTACATCGTTACTTTCATAGGCATGCCGATGCGCCGGGTGAACTTCTGCAAAGCCTTGTTCACCCTACATTGGCGGTAGTGATACTGTTTCCTGACATCGGTGACTATATTCTGGTTAACAATGCCCAGCAGATGCTTGCCGTCGAGTGAAGGGTGGCGGTCTGCAATCTCTTGCATGCAGGGGCGCCATGCCACTCTCAGTTCTTTACCCGTTTTCTTTCTCTTGTATATGAGCTGCCCGTCCTTAAGGCTTCCTTTTTCAAGAAAGGCGATATCTACGAACGACATGCCTCGGGTGTAGAAACTGAAGAGGAAGAGATCTCTCGCCAGTGCTTCCTCCTCGGTGACGGTTGTTGCAGCGACTATCTGATGGATGTTTTCCGCTGTAAGTGCTCTTTTGGCAGTCGGAGGGTTCTTGGTGAAAGAGTGGGCGAAGGGTTTGCGGTCTTCCAGCCCATATTGCTCCAGGGCTTTGTTGTAGATAGCTCGTAGACGCTTCATGTAAAAAGAGATGGTGTTCAGCGTGAGACCGTTCTTTCTCAGATAACTCTCGTAATCTTCCATGATGAGACTGTCGAGTTGGCTAATCAGCAGGTCTTTCTCTTTTCTGAATCTCATGAAGCTGCGCAAGGTGCACATATATATATCGGCAGACCGGTGCTTGCCATTCTTGTAGAGTCGCTGGGTGAGTTCCCTGACATATTCGCCCAGCATCGGACAGACATTCGTATCTTCTTTGGCTATTTGCAGCGCATCATGTTCGCTACCTTTCTCTATGACATATCCCAGTGCATTGTTTCTGTTGCTTACTTTGATGACGATTTCTGCATCTTGCCGAATAAGTTCCTGTGGAATTTCTATTCTTAGTATCATTTTTATGTGAATATTATGTAGAATGAAGTGCTTTGTTATATAACTATTTAGTAAACAGCCAACAAAGTTACGATTAATCTCTGGATTACCCAAAGCTTTTTCCGATATTCACATCAATGCCAGTATATATGATAAGGTGTAATGGGCAGCCAGTTTAAGTAAGTAGATGAAATCATGTACGTCATTTAACAGGTTTATACGCTTCATTGGGTCGATAGATATGACTGCGTTGGGTTAAAGATACGGCTGCGCTGGGCGGAAGATTCGATTTCGTTGGGTTAAAGATACGACTGCGCTGGGCGGAAGAGTCAAATTCGTTGGCTGAATAATATGGCTGCGTTGGCTGAACGAAGTAGCTCTGTTAGCTGAATGAAGCACTTGAGTTATCAGAATGAGGCGGCTTGGTGTAATACGGTTCGCTAGTCTGTTAGGCGTTCGGGGCTTGCTGCCCAGCCTTTATTAAAAGTAAAAGAAGGTGCGTCATGGACTGATGACGCACCCTCTTCTCTGGATATTTATACCTCCTTCATGTTCTTTAGTTCCCAACCCTCAAATTGCATGATGATTTTATGCAGTTGAGTCCCCTGCCTTAGAACTTCTACTCTTGGGGCTGCAGCATATCGGTTGATTTGCTCCACAGCCTCGTCCCATTGTAGTTCGGCTTTCGTCTTGCTTTCCCCTTTAGAAATTACATTGAAATCTTTCTTCGGCAGCATCTTCAGTTCTATGATATAGCTATGCTTAGCCTCATAATGCGTAAGGTCTGGCAATAAGAAGAAATCACAATACCCATGACTTAACTCCAGTTCTGGCGCAGTATAATAGTAATCGTTCAGACTGAGATATGCCATAAAGAATCCCTGCATGTTACGTTCAGCCTCTATTCCGTCACGCACGGAAGAAATCTTGGCATAAGAATCTGCCATGTATTGCAAGGCTTCATGCCACTTGCCTTCATATGCCATGTCGTAGTAATAGTCAGTAAGCTTGTTTACATTGACATAGGCTTTTGCATCCATGAGTTCTATCAGATATTCATAATATTGCTTGCGCACATTGTTGTTCGGAATTCCGAGTATAAGCTTTGCTCCTCTCGTAGCCTTGATGGTAAGCATGCCATAATAAAACAGCAGGCTTGGAAATACCTGCGGGTCTGTTATCATTCTTGCAGGGAAGGTGTCATAGAGTGTAGTCACAATCTCTCCTTTCTCGGCAATCGTGCGAATCACGCCCTTTCGGTCGCCATCTAGCTTGTCGAGCTGGATGAGCTTTTTCATCTTGTTATAGTCGGTCTTGGTGTTAGGGTCTATCATCTCTTCAGGGCCCTTGCCAGAGCTCAGATAGTTGCGCAGATAATAAAACACCATATCGCAGTTGAAGATCTTACTTTGAGATGTCAAGGCACTCTTCGAGAAGCAATAGTTATCATACCAGGGTTTCATCTCGTTAACAATGTCATCAATGTTGGCATTGGCTGCAATTTCGCCCTTTTCCTTATAATAGTTGAACATCTGATAGACATCTTCTGTAGAAAAGCCTAACATCTGGTTGAATTGCTTCTTGGTGGATATATGCCATCCGATGTTGAAACCGCTGGTCACGTCATCGAGCGTCACAGGACTCACACCCGTCATAAAGATACGTTCAAACGAACCTTTGAATTTCTTGAAGATATCACGATAGAAACCCTCAGCATGGGTAATGGCACGATATACTCCTTCACCCTGCTCGTTGAGCACCGTATTGGTGAAGTTGTCATATTCGTCAATGATGAGATAGGTACGAAGATTCAGCTTCTTCGATTCGTCGTTGATAAGTATCAACTTGTCTACGGCGTCTTCCGCCTCGAAGACCTTCTTTACAAAATCCTCCGAATAGTATTGACGGTAGACATCCACAAAACTATCCAGCTTCACTTTGCAATAACGGTTAAACTTGTCTTCCAGCTGGTCGATACGTCCGCCTACTTGCGAAAAATCAAGATAGAGAACCAGATATTTGCCTTGAAGGGGAGTAGGATTCATGCCAATCCACAGATTGCCGAACAGATCCTTGAACTTATCCTTCATGTTACAGTCATAATAAGCTTGGAGCATACTGATGAATACGCTCTTGCCAAAACGGCGAGGACGGATAAAGAAGAGGTTTACCGCCTCATCTTCCAATGCTGGCAAATACATCGTCTTGTCCACATAGTAATTGTTTTGCTCTATGATTTGTACGAAGTCATTGCGTCCATAAGGTATTCTTTTAGTATTTTGCTTCATATCTCCAGTATTACTTGTAATTTTGTGCAAAGATACAACTATTTGGGAATAATACCAAAGAAAAACGGATTTTTTTCGGTAATCTGCAGAAAACAACATTCCTGGTAGATGCTTCTACACTCTCACCGATATGCCCCTATATATATTAAGGTACAGACCTTATAGAGGGTGTGCCATGAATTTATGACACACCCTCTTTGAAATATTATACTTCTTTCCTATTCTTAAGCACCCAACCTCCGAATTGTATGAAGCTCCTATATATAATAAGGTGTAGGGCCGTTAATTAAAAAGCAGTCGATAGTGAAAAGTTCACTGCCGACAGACTAACTTGTTTTTGAGTCTGTAAAGTTATCTCCATAGGGGCTCGGAAATCCAATTTTCAGGAAAACCCATAGCGGTCGGATCTACCTGTGAATAAGAAGCGAGTAAGGATTTGAGCTTGTTCTTGAAGTCCAATCCGTATCCCATGGAATCAAGCCAATATGCAATACAACAGGCTATAGCATATACTTTGTTTGCATCTACACCTTCTATGTTCACCCATGCACCACGTAAAGAAGCGCTCATTTGAGGAGCTGTAGAAAGATAACGGTTCCAGAGGCGTGAGTGGTGAGCGCAACAGTTTCTCAAGACAGTTACGCTACGCATCCAGCTTTCCAATACCTCATGCTGAGGAAGATTGAACTGACGAGCTACACGCTTCTTCAATTTCTTGTCACAGAAATTGTAATAGAGTTTTGAAAGCGTACCGAAAGATGCCAGTTCAAGAGTTTTCCATGCTGGTGGGAAAATTGGCTTGTCATAGTTGCGCCTATGCTCCTTGATAAAGTCCTCTTTACTACGTTGAAGCTCTCTGTCTATGGAGTTCATATTCTCAATAAACTTATGTTCGTCATCAGCAAGGCTTGTATCAAAGAACCAAAATGGTCCATGTTCCAATGAGAACTCTTGTATAATTTTTGTGCGCAAAGCTATCTCTAATCGTTGGATAGCTTTGAACATCAAGTCTCTCAACTCCATATCAAAGTTGTAGAGAGCTACGGCATCTTCAAATCTACTATTAGGCTTAAATTGATGTGAAGTTTTATCTGCCTCCATTGGACGAAGGTATTGAACAAAACGAAAATAACTGACCTCTCCAAGAAATTTTGCAGTCTTGGATGAATCAGCAATATTTAAGCCTCTACTTTTTAGTAGTTCTATTTGTTCAGAAATAGAAAGAGCCTGCTTAGTGTATAATCTTAATGTACTCATAAAAAGCAAAAGACCCGCCCTGGTTCGCTGTTCTAATGGGAAGCGTGGCGGATTCTGTTGCTGCAAAGATACGAATAATCATTGACAATACAAACTTTTTAGCAAGAAAAATCATTCTAAAGTGGATTCTTTAACATATTTATATTTAATAATGCCAAATCTGATCATAGAATCACGTTTTGTCAGTGGAGAAAAGTTTCTAAAAATACCGCTTTGTTTTTTATCTCTTTCCTATTCTTTAGCACCCAATCTCCGAATTGTATGAAGCTCCTATATATAATAAGGTGTAGGACCGCCAATCTCCCCTATATATAATAAGGTGTAGGTTTTATATCGGCAAAATGGAGAAAAACAGGGAAAATGGACTGGTTAGAAGCCCAATATGGGGGCTATTTTATAAAAAACATAAGAAAATTAGCCTTTTTTTGGAAAAAAAATGCTCAAAAACTTGCAAGTTTCAAAAAATATACTTACTTTTGCAGCATGAAAAATCTCCCGGCTGGAGATATTTCAAAGACGATAAGAACTGAGTGGTCATAAAAAGCCACAATATTTAAGAACGATAAAAAATAACTTTCTAAGAGGACCTTTGAAAGAGAACGAAGAACTTTTCTAAGAGTGCAGACTCTTTTCATCAAACGAGACTCTTGATTCGATATAGAGAATTAATTAATAACTTCCTGCCGAAAGGTTAGGAAAATCGTATAACTTTATAAATTATTACCGTATGAAAAGAAGGTAGTAACTACTCAGCACCCCCTATGGGCATGAGTAATCGTCTTACTGTTGTACTACA
>ENA-OVFO01001471-OVFO01001471.1-human-gut-metagenome-genome-assembly--contig:-NODE-1471-length-10324-cov-2.591684_pt1 | contig 10324 bp, 9 predicted proteins | sample MGYA00237761_ERZ505401 | MGnify/ENA primary metagenome ERZ505401 (study PRJEB26158, sample SAMN06016330) | human gut metagenome | biome: human gut; feature: ankylosing spondylitis patient; material...
CAGTATAGAAAGTGTTAAGAAAAGTGAGAAGATTAAGAAATCTCCACTTCCGTTTACTACAAGTACACTCCAGCAGGAAGCTGCCAAGACACTTAATATGTCTACAAAGAGAACTATGAACATAGCACAGCAGCTTTATGAAGGTGTTGATATTAAGGGCAGAGGAACAGTAGGTCTTATAACATATTTAAGAACAGATTCTACAAGAGTTGCAGATGAGGCAAAAGTTGCTTCAAAAGATTATATCAGTGAGAATTATGGGGAAAAGTATCTTCCACAAAGTTCTAATGCCAAGAAGGATGATAAGAAGATTCAGGATGCACATGAAGCAATCAGACCAACTGATCTTTCTTTGTCACCGGCATTAGTTAAGGAATCATTGCAGAGAGATCAGTTCAGACTTTATCAGCTTATATGGAAGAGATTTGTTGCGAGTCAGATGGCACCTGCACAGTATGAGACAACTTCTGTAAGAATAGGAGCTGGTGAATATATATTTACAGTATCAGCATCAAAGATTGTTTTTGATGGATTTATGTCTGTATACAAGACTGATGATGATAATGAAGAAACTAATGCACTTGCTAAAGGACTTGACGAGAATTCAGTCCTTACACTTGATGATGTGAATGGTACACAGCATTTTACACAGCCACCTGCACATTTTACAGAGGCATCACTTGTAAAAGCACTCGAAGAACAGGGAATAGGACGTCCAAGTACTTATGCTCCTACAATATCAACAATAATTGCAAGACATTATGTAATTAAAGAAAATAAAAATCTTTATATATCAGAACTTGGCAATGCTGTTAACAATATTATGATGACAGCTTTTCCTACTATTGTTGATGTTAAGTTTACAGCTAATATGGAGTCTCTTCTTGATGGTGTTGCTGAGGGAACCGTGGAATGGAAGGAAATTATAAGAAACTTCTATCCGGATCTTAAAGTTGCGATTGATGAGGCAGAAAAAGAACTTGAACATGTTAAGATAGAGGATGAGGTTACTGATGTTATATGTGACAAATGCGGCAGAAATATGGTTATTAAGTATGGTCCTCATGGTAAGTTCTTAGGTTGTCCGGGATTTCCTGAGTGTCATAATACCAAGCCTTATCTTGAAAAAATAGGTGTTGCATGTCCAAAATGTGGAAAAGATGTTATATTAAAGAAGACTAAGAAGGGCAGAATGTTTTATGGTTGCGAAGGATATCCAGAGTGCGATTTTGTGTCATGGCAGAAGCCTTCAGATAAGAAATGTCCTAAGTGTGGCGGATACATGATTGAGAAGGGCAGTAAACTTGTATGTGCTGATGAAACCTGCGGATATGTAGAATCAAAGAATGATAAAGAGCAGTAGCTGATATATGTGAATTGCTTTTTAAAAGAAGGATGGGGGATTTACAATGAGTGTTCAGCTTCTCGACAAAACGAGGAAAATTAATAAGCTGCTTCACAATAATCATTCTCACAGAGTGGAATTTAATGATATCTGTGAGGTGCTTAGTGGAATATTAGAGTCGAACATTCTGGTTATAAGCCAGAAGGGTAAGATACTAGGAGCAGCTTCATACAGCGGAATTGACAAAATAGGTGAGCTTATAACAGCTGATACAGGCGGATTTGTTGATAATATGCTTAATGAAAGATTGTTGGGAGTGTTATCAACTAAAGAAAATGTTAATCTGCTTACATTGGGCTTTTCAGGTGGAAGTGAACGTAAGTTTAAGGCTTTAATAGCTCCTGTTGACATAGCTGGGGAAAGACTTGGAACATTATTTATCTATAAATGTGTTGCTGATTATGATATAGATGATATTATTCTATGTGAGTATGGTGCAACAGTTGTAGGATTAGAGATGATGAGTTCTGTTAATAATGAGAATGCAGAAGATGAGAGAAAGAAAAAGATTGTTAAGTCAGCAATAAAGACATTATCGGCATCAGAACTACAGGCCGTCAAAGCGGTATTTGCACATATGGATGGAATGGATGGCATTCTGGTTGCAAGCCGAATAGCGGATGATACAGGAATTACAAGATCTGTAATTGTTAATGCACTTAAAAAGTTTGACAGTGCTGGTGTTATATCAACAAAATCTTCTGGAATGAAAGGAACAAAGATAAAAGTTCTTAATGAAGTTGTATATGATGAATTGAAAAAACTTGAAGATTGAGAGTATACATTGTATAATTGATAGAGCTTAAAGGATTGAGCTTGAGATGATGGGATGGATCCAATGTCTGATTGGGTTCATCTTTTTGTATAAATATACATATTGATACATGATAATCCAATGAAATGTGGCAAAATATGAAAAAAATCTTGTTTTTTTTATATTATAATTTATAATGTATGTAGTGTTTTTATGTTTTCGTAGTAGGCATATTTTGTGCTTATTGAATAAGAAAGGAAATAAATATGAGTACAGGCGCTTTTGGATATGTTAATTTGTTAAAGTCAGCGGCAGATGCGAGCTGGACAAGAGAGGAAGTTCTTACTAACAATATAGCTAATGTTGATACACCTAATTATAAAAGGCAGGATGTTGAATTTAGTTCGTATCTTGCCAATGCACTCCAGCGTTCAGGAAAGAATTCAGCATCTCTTACACAGAGAGTTAATAATGTTAATTATAATGATCTGGCTATAAGGACTTACACTGATAACAGCACATTATCGTATAGAACTGATGGCAATAATGTAGATCTTTCAACAGAGAATGTTGAACTTGCTTCAGAACAGATTAACTATAATGCTCTTATTGACAGTATGAATAATGAGTTTTCAAGATTTAAGGCAGTGCTTAAATAATATATAATGTGATTGATATATGGAAGGAGAACAGGACTATGTCTATGTTTACGGCGTTTAATATTAGCGCATCCGGAATGACAGCCCAGCAGTTAAGAACGGATGTTATATCAGAGAATATAGCTAATGCAGACACAACAAGAACGAGTGATGGAACTCCCTATGTAAGAAAAGCGGTTGTGTTTACCGAAAAGACAATGACTGGTACAGCACTTGGAAAGTCTGCGTATGGTTCATATGGTACAGGAGCATATTCAACATTTTCAGATGCATTAAGACTTGCCAATGGTGGTGTTGTTGGAAGCGGCGTTAAGGTTACATCTGTATATGAGGATACATCAACAGATATGGAAAGGGTATATGATCCTTCACATCCGGATGCTGATGAGAATGGATATGTTACATATCCTAATGTGAATGTGGTTCAGGAGATGACAGATCTTATAGATGCATCACGTTCATATGAAGCTAATATATCAGCATTTAATGCCAGTAAATCTATGGCAAGCAAGGGACTTTCAATAGGTTCTGCTACATAACATATGTGGATAACTGGTTTAATTCATATGATTAATACTATATTTGAACAAAAAGAGGAGATTTAACATGGATCTTACTAGTGCAATAGGAAGCCTTGGCGGTGATTATGTCAATAAGGTTACATCGGCAATGAAAGAGAATGCGTCACTTAGTACATCTAAAAGCAAAGATTCAGATACAACATTTGATGCTATATACGACTCAGTGGCAGGGTTGCTGAACAGTACCAACTCATATGTGCAGAAAGCACAGCAGGCAGAGATAGATTATGCTCTTGGCAATATGACTAATACTCATGAGCTTGGAGTTTATCAGCAGGAGGCTAATATTGCTCTGCAGTATACAGTAGCAATAAGGGATAAGGCATTGGAGGCCTATAACTCTATTATGAATATGTCAATGTAATTAGGGGTTTTATATGGATAAATTAAAACAGATTCCAGCCAGATTTCTTGAAATATGGAAAAGCTGGTCCAGGAATCAGAAGATAATAATTGTGAGTGCTGTAGCTGTATTTATTGCAGCGGTTGTTGTTATTGCGGTTGTGTTATCAAGACCAACATATCAGGAACTTACAAGATGTGAAGATTATAATGAGATGAATACAGTTACTTCACTGCTTACAGATAATGGGTATACATATCACATTGAGATAATGCAAGTTAAGGTAAAGGAACAGGATCTTACTAATGCTAAGATGCTTATTGCTTCTAATGATATTAAGCCTTCGGGATATTCATTAGATGATGCTCTTAATAGCAGTCTTACAACAACAGAGTCTGATAAGAATAAGAAGTATGCCAAATATCTTGAAACTAAGTTTGAAAATGATATTACTTCTTTAGACGGAATTAAATCTGCATCTGTTACAGTACATTTGTCAGATGATACGAATTCATTCTATTCTACAAAGAAAGATACAACTGTAGCCGTTACGATTGATACCAATAAGACAGTTGGAGAAGACACAGCGGAAAGTATAGCGGTTCTTCTTGCAACAGCAGTAGGAAGCAGTAATACTAATGGTATTACAATTATTGATACATCAGGAAAAACATTGTTTAATGGTGCTGATAATTCGGGTTCAGTTTCTAATATTGCTTATTCAAGTAAGTTAAAATATAAGTCACAGATTGAATCAACGGTAGCAGCAAGTGTTAAGAACACAGCACTTTCAACATCACTGTTTAATGATGCAACAGTTGCTATTAATCTTGACCTTGACTGGGATACTGTGAATAAGATTGCTACTGAGTATACAGCACAGGAAGGTAGAGAAGAAGGTCTGTATGATACTTCTTATGAACTTGAATCGAATGGAACAAATGGCGCAGGTGGAACACCAGGAACTACGAGTAATGGAGAAACAGGAACAACCTATGATCTTACAGATGGTACATCAAGTTCATCAACATATACTGTAAAACAGTATCAGTATCTTCCTAACCAGCTTGTTACTACAACTAATAGTGATCCTGGAAAGATAGTATATGGTACTTCTACAATGGCTGTAACGCTTATAAAGAATGTTATTTATAATGAAGAAGATTGTAAGAATCTGGGATATCTTGATAATATGACATGGGATGAATTCAAGGCTCAGAACGCAAATCCTGTTCAGGTTAATGTTGATAATGACTGGATGAATATGTTTTCAAGTGCTACAGGAATCTCAACTAATAACATTACTGTTTTAGCATATAATGTACCTTATTTCTATGATGCACCGAAGACTAGTGTATTAAGCCGTGCTTCATTCTGGATTCAGATTGGACTGGCTGTTGCTATACTTGGCATTCTTGTGTTTATAGTTTTGAGAAGCGCAAGACCACTTACAGTAGAAGAGAAGGAACCGGAACTTTCTGTAGAAGAGATGCTTGCTTCAACTAAAGAAAACCAGCCTTCTGTTGATGATATTGATCTTCAGGAGAAGTCGGAGACGAGAAAAGCTATTGAGAAGTTTGTTGATGAGAATCCTGAAGCAGTTGCATTACTGCTTAGAAACTGGCTTAATGATGACTGGTGATTATGATGGATAGGACCTGAAAGGTCAATTGATTACATATGATTGGAGATGGAAACATATGCCAAAGACATCAGCTAATGCTGAAAGAGAAATGGATGGTGTAGAAAAGGCTGCTATATTGCTTATTGCACTTGGACCAGAGAAATCAGCACAGATTTTTAAACATTTGAAAGAAGAAGAAATAGAACAGCTGACACTTGAGATTGCAAACACAAGCAGTGTCTCACCTCAGACAAAAGAACAGGTGCTTAATGAGTTCTATGAGGTATGTCTTGCGCAGCAGTATATTGCTGAGGGTGGTATCACATATGCTAAAGAACTTCTTGAAAAAGCACTTGGAGAAGATAAGGCAAGGGATGTTATTGGAAAACTTACAGCGAGTCTGCAGGTTCGTCCATTTGAGTTTATCAGAAAAACAGATTCTACACAGCTTCTTAACTTTATACAGGATGAGCATCCTCAGACTATAGCCCTGATTCTTTCATATCTTCCTGCAGCACAGGCTTCGAGTGTTGTTTCAGCACTGCCACCTGAAAAACAGGCGGATGTAGCCAAGAGAATTGCCATGATGGACAGAACATCGCCTGATGTTATCAAGCAGGTTGAGAAGGTACTTGAAAGGAAGCTTGCCTCACTTGTTAATCAGGATTACACAATTGTTGGTGGTGTTGATGCCATTGTTGAGATTCTTAATTCTGTTGACAGAGGAACAGAGAAGCATATTATGGAAACTCTTGAGGTTGAAGAGCCAGAGCTTGCTGATGAAATCCGTAAGAAGATGTTCGTATTTGAAGATATTCTTTCTCTTGATAACAGAGCTATTCAGAGAGTACTCAGGGATGTTGATAATCATGATCTTGCTCTTGCACTTAAGGGGGCTACAGAGGAAGTTCAGAATGTTATTCTTAATAACCTTTCAACACGTCTTGCTTCTATGATTAAGGAAGATATGGAATATATGGGACCTGTACGTATGAAAGATGTTGAAGATGCTCAGCAGAAGATTGTTAATATTATCAGAAAGCTTGAAGATTCAGCAGAGATTGTAATATCACGTGGTGGAGGTGACGAGATAATTGTCTAATCTGTTAAAACGTGTATACACGGTGAATAAGGACGAAAGAGTTATTGATTATAATGATCTGATTAAGAAAAAACTAGAGGCAATCATGGAGTCTAAACATACAGCTGTTGATGCAGATGGATTTGTTAGCGGACTCAATGCGGACGTTGTGGAAGAACTTATATCAGATGATAGTTCGGAAGAACTAATACAGGATAGCGGAGCTGATTCTGACCAGTCTGCGGCTGCATTGGAAAATGCTAATGCTGAAGCAGCAAGAATTATAGAAGATGCCAGACTTCAGGCTGAACAGATTGTTTCAGAAGCAAATAGAAATGCTGATACTGCATTTGAAGAAGCTAAACAGAATGGCTATTATGAAGGCTGTTCTAAGGCAGATGCGGAAATTGAAAAGAAGCAGCAGGAGCTTGAGACGGAGTACAATAAGAAAAAATCAGAACTTGAAAATGAATATAACGAGCTAAAGGACTCTATAGAACCTGAACTTGTGGAAGTTATTACAGATGTATTCAGAAAAGTCACAGGTGTTGTAACGGAGGATAATCATGATATTATCCTGCATCTCATTAACGATGTCATGCATAACGCAGATGCAAGCAGAGATTTTGTTATAAAAGTATCGCCTGATGATTATAGTTTTCTTATTAATAATCAGGGCAAGATATATTGTGCAATGTCAAGAGAGGTCAATATAGATATTGTGGAAGATGTTACGCTTGAACGTAATCAGTGCATGATAGAGACGAATACAGGTATATTAAACTTTTAAGCTGCACAGGCTGATGTTACAAGTATAATCAGAACTAATTGTATTGTTAAGGAGGATGATATGTCATCAATCAATAAAAACAAATATTTATCGCTGACAGAAAAATCCTTCTATAAGAAACTTGGAAAAGTGACTAAGATTGTTGGTCTTACTATTGAATCGGTAGGACCGGATGCCAAGCTTAATGATTTGTGCAGAATTTATTCCGCGGATAACAGCCAGGAATTATATGCAGAGGTAGTTGGATTTAATGATTCAAATGTGCTTCTTATGCCATATGATGTTGTGGATGGGATAGGTCCGGGAAGTGTTGTTGAGAATATGGAACGACCTTTGTCGGTAAAGGTTGGTGATGGCATACTAGGACATACACTTGATGGACTTGGGAATCCTACGGATGGTTCTGAATTAGAATATACAGATGAATATCCGGTTGAGGCAGCACCGCCAGATCCTATGGACAGGGAGATAATAAGCAAGGTGCTTCCTCTTGGCGTAAAGGCTGTAGACGGATTACTTACTGTTGGCAAGGGACAGCGAATAGGCATATTTGCCGGAAGTGGCGTAGGAAAAAGTACACTTCTTGGTATGTTTGCAAGAAATACTAAAGCTGATATTAATGTTATTGCTCTTATAGGAGAGCGAGGCAGGGAAGTAAGAGAATTCGTTGAGCGGGATTTAGGCCCGGAAGGTATGGCACGAAGTGTCCTTGTTGTTGCAACATCGGATAAGCCTGCTCTCATACGAAATAAGGCTGCGAAGACTGCAACAGCAATAGCAGAATATTTCAGGGATCAGGGCAAGGATGTGCTGCTTATGATGGATTCACTCACACGTTTTTCTATGGCACAGCGGGAGATTGGACTTGCGTCAGGTGAACCGCCAGTGACAAGAGGCTATCCACCGAGTGTATACAGTGAAATGCCAAAGCTTCTTGAGAGGGCGGGGATGTCGGACAAAGGTTCTATTACAGGGCTGTATACTGTTTTGGTTGATGGTGATGATTTTAATGAACCTATAACAGATACTGCACGAAGTATTCTTGATGGACATATTATGTTGTCAAGAAAGTTAGGACAGAAAAATCATTATCCTGCAATTGATGTTTTACAGAGCATATCAAGATGTATGAGTCAGATTGTAGACAAGAAGCATAAACAGATGGCTGGCAGATTGAAAAATGTAATGGCGACTTATAATGAAGCAGAAGATCTTATTAATATTGGTGCGTATAAGAGTGGCTCTAACCGTAATATTGATTATGCTATATATAAGATTGATGCAGTTAATAAGTTCCTTATGCAGCAGACGGATGAAAAGTTTGATTTTGAAGATGAAGTCACACAACTGTCAGATATATTTGCGGATTATGAAGCATTTGAAAATGGCTCACTTCAGTTAAAGAAATAGTGGAGGCATGAATGGCAAAATTTTTATACAGCATGCAGAATGTTCTTGATATTAAAGAACGCCTGGAAACACAGGCTAAAACTGAATATGCTGAGATGAATAACAGGCTTTTCATTGAAGAGGAAACTATGAAAAGACTCGGAAAAAGGCTTGATTCATATGAAAATCTTGCGAGAAGCTCTGCATCAGAAAGACTTGATATTATGGAAATGCGCAGATGTAATGAGGCAATTGATATTATCAAGAACCAGATGACACAGCAGGCAGTTAGAATAAGGATTGCACAGCGCAATGTTGATAATGCAATGAAGAAACTGACTGAGGCGGTGCAGGACAGGAAAATTCATGAAAAACTGAAAGAGAAAGCATTTGAACAGTTTAAACTTGATATTAATGCTCAGGAAATGAAAGAGATAGATGAAACGGTGAGTTTTAAATATAATAACAAAGATGAGTAATTGTTTTTGGGAGAAAGATTGATATGGCTAAGAAAAAAGATGTTAATATTGATGAACTTGATGATGAATCAGGAAAGAGTGGAAAGCTGGTAAGCATACTGGTTGCAATGCTTATTATTGTAATATGGCTTGTTATATTTGCACTTCTTATTAAGATGAATGTCGGCGGTATTGGAAGTAGTTTACGGCCATATCTTAAAAATGTTCCGGTAGTGAATAAGATTCTTCCAGCAGCTACAGATGAAGAGATTCAGGAAGAAACAGGGGGAAAGTACAAGAGCCTTTCTGAAGCAGTTGACAGAATTAAAGAACTTGAAGCACAGCTTGATGAAAACAATAATAATGGGAATGCATCAGCCCAGACAATTGCTGAGCTTCAGGCTGAGATTGCCAGACTCAAAGTGTTTGAAGAGAATGCACAGCATTATCAGGAACTTAAAGATAAGTTCGATACAGATGTTGTATATACAGATAATGCTCCAGATATAAGTGAATACAAATCGTGGTATGAAAGTATTGATTCAGAAAATGCAGCAAAGCTTTACGAACAGGTTGTAAAGGATCTACAGTACTCACAGCAGGTTAAGGACTGGGCAGAAACATATTCTAAGATGGATGCGAAAAATGCGGCAGCTATTCTTGAAGAGATGACTGGAGATACAGATCTTGTTTCTGATATACTTCTTTGCATGACGTCTAAACAGAGAGCAGCAATTCTTGCAGAGATGGATCCTGTATATGCTGCAAAACTTACAGTTATTATGTATCCTGCTAAAGGTTAAGTCTGTAGCACAGACTACCGATATATAATATGGATTAGGTCTATCCTGATTCTAATATGAAGAAAGGAGGAGGATAATATGGTAAGTTCAGCTGTTACAGGAATGGTTCAGCCGGTTACTAAGGTGGCAGGAAGTGTTGGAAGCCAGTCTGGTCAGGATAATTCCGGGAATGTTGATTTTGCAAGGATAATGAATAGTTCTGTAAGAAACGATGTGACTGGGAATTCATCAAAGCAGACTAATACATATTCAGCAGCTCCATCAGATTCACTTGTAAGCATGGGTGCTAATAACTCTAACAAGAATGCAGATATTGTTACCACTAATTCAACTGTAAAAAATGTAAAAACAGATAATGCGGTTAAAGAAAACAGTAACAAAATGACTCAGGATGTGCAGAATGCAGTGTCGGACATTAAAGAAAAGATTAAGAAAAC
>ENA-OVFO01001475-OVFO01001475.1-human-gut-metagenome-genome-assembly--contig:-NODE-1475-length-10311-cov-3.494832_pt1 | contig 10311 bp, 6 predicted proteins | sample MGYA00237761_ERZ505401 | MGnify/ENA primary metagenome ERZ505401 (study PRJEB26158, sample SAMN06016330) | human gut metagenome | biome: human gut; feature: ankylosing spondylitis patient; material...
ATACTGGAAATGACCATCAAAACGGCTCTTATCCGTGGACATCAATTCTTTGCAGTTCTTAATCTCTGCAACAAGTTCATCGCACATCCGGTAATATTCTTTCAGTTTAATTTGGTCGCCAGTGCCCCAATCGCCATAGTACTCCACGCAATCCGCAAAAAGCTTTGCCTCATTTGCTTTGTACATATAGTATTTATCCGGTTCATAGAGAAACAGATATCCGGCAACGGAACGAGCCGTCTGTTTATAGCTGTAATAGTTCGGAAAATATTTCAGCCGTAGTTTTTCACTGTCCTCAAGAAATGCTGCGATTTTTTCTTCTCGCTTTTCCAAATCACCGCAGTCATCCTTGAACAAATCCTGAAACAGCCGCTTGACAGAATTAGCTGCTTCTTCGTTCTTCTGGGAAATTTTTACCAATCCGCCAAAAGGCTGCATCTTCCCATCAATGATTGTTTCTACAACACGTTCCTCTTTTTTGTGACCCTTGATATGATCTAAGGCTACTGCAAAATTATGTCCAGACTGTTTGAAGGCAGCATCCATTTGCTTCCGGAATTGTTTTGCTGCCCACCATTTGAATGTTTCATTGTGCTCCGGGTCGTTCAGCTCTTCAAAACGGTCAATATAGTTTGCGAAAATCTGGTGCAGGTTTTTGGTATTCATCAGAAACTCCTTTCTCCGTTTTATTCTTCCGGTTCCTTCAATTCCAGATCGCTGGGCAGGATCAGATCCAGCGCGGCGGCGGGCTCGGCGACAAGGCGGCGGCTCTGGTGGAAGATGGCCTTTTCCAGCGTGTTGCGGGCAAGACGGCCGTTGCCAGCGGTGCGGCTGTCCAGCGCCTGACGGCGCTTGTAGTAGCCCAAAAGCGGGAAGGTACAGCCCTCGGCAAGGCGGTAGCCCTTGCCCTTTGCCAGCACGTTGGTGATGTCCAGCAGCTCGTCTGCCGTGTAGTCCGGGAACTCGATCTTGTTGGGGAAGCGGCTGGCAAGACCGCTGTTGGCGGTAAGGAACACCTCCATCTCCCGGGTGTAGCCCGCCAGAACGACCACCAGCTCGTCCCGGTGATCCTCCATGCCCTTCACAAGGGTGTCGATGGCTTCGAGACCAAAGCTGTCCTGCTCGCCGCGGTAGAGGCTGTAAGCTTCATCGATAAACAGCACACCGCCGAGGGCACTCTCGATGACGCTGTTTGTCAGCGGGGCGGTGTGGCCGGTGTAGCGGCCCACAAGGTCGGCACGGGTCACTTCCACCAGCTGGCCGCCCTTCAGCGCGCCGATGGCCTTGAGGTACTTTGCCACCAGCCGGGCAATGGTGGTCTTGCCGGTGCCCGGGTTGCCGGTGAAGATCATGTGCATGGAAAGGCTGGCAGTCTTGAAGCCTGCCGCCGCGCGGCGCTGCTGCACCTGCAGGTTATCCGCCAGACCGAACACATACTCCTTGACCGCCCCAAGGCCCACAAGGCCGTTGAGTTCGGCGCGGATTTCATCTACAGCGCCCGTGTACTCGGCAGGCAGCAGGGCAGACAGCTCCTGCTCGGGCTGGTCGTTCAGGCAAAACCATACGCCCTCCGGCTTTGCGGTCAGGGTGACGGTGCCGGTAAGCTTTGCATCGGTCTGCAGGCAGTATTCACTCAGGGCACGGAACATTTTATCGCAGCATTCCGCAAGGCCCGCCGCACCCTTTTCCTTAGAGCACTGGGCGGCTACATGGTCCCGCACATCGGCCCCGGCAGAGAGGGTCAGCCCAAGGCGTGCGCTCACCTTCTGGGCCAGCGCATTCAGCTGCTGCGCCGCCAGCGCTGCAAGGTCCTCGGGGGCAAAGGCGCTGGTGGCGCACACATCGCCCACCGCCGCCACAAAGGGTGCACCGAACTTATCTGCCAGCGCGTCCCGGCCCTTGCGGGAAAAGAAGATGAGGTACTTGCCGCAGGGCGTGATGCTGCTCACAGCGCCCGGTGCCAGCGCCGTGCCTGCATCCACAAGGATGCCCTCCTTGTTCACAAGATACCGGCTGGAAAGCGGTGCGCTGCCCTTCACAGCAAGGTCTGCAAGGGTCTTGAGGAAGGCCGCATGGCAGCTCTCGTAATGCTCAAAGATCACGATCTCCCCGGGGGCGTGCAGGGCCGCATACAGATCCTGCAAAAACAGCTTTTCCGCACCGGAATTGGGGTAGAGGGCAAGGTCCACCACCGCGGTTTTGTCGCTCTGCAAAAGGCCCCGCGCCGCCATGATGCGGGCGGTCTCTGCCAGCGCAAAGTGCCGTCCGGTGCCTGCACCTCCGCAGATCAGGATCACATTGCGTGCTGCCGGGCGCTCGGTGCCCAGCACAAAGGGCCGGCGCATGGCGCGCACCACGCTGTCCACAAAGGCATCCTGCCCGAGAACGGTCTTTTTCACCTCGGCGGCAAGGCCCTCAAAGCTGCCAAGGTGCTCTGCGGTCACATCGGCAGTGCCCTTGGCAAGCAGGCCGTCCGCTTCCATATCCCGCAGCATCTGGCGGCTGTCCTCCAGAGCAGACTGCACCGCAGTGTCCTGCGTTTTCAGCTGGGCGTTCTGTTTTTTGAGCAGGGCATCCAGCTGCTTCTGGTTTTCCAGCAGGGCAGCGTTCAGGTCCGGCATTGCGGGCGCTTTGGCCTTTGGCGTTTTGCTTTCCGGCTGGGCCGTGCCGCCAAAGCGCGGCCTGCCCCCTGCACCGAACACACCGTTCATAAGGTTTTCCCAATCGTCGGTATATGCCATGGTTTGCCCTCCGTTTTTGTCGTTTTCTTCCAGTATAGTGTACCCGGACAGGTTTTGCAATTCCCTCTTGCAAAAAAGACCGCCGGTGTTTACACTTATATCTGATAGGAAATCTGCAAGAAGGAATGAAGAAACTATGACCGTCAAAACGCCCGCCGAACTGAAAACGCTATACGAGAGCATCTCCTTTGACCTTCAAACCACCTACACCGGCCCGCTGGGGCAGGAATATGCTGTTTCCGGCACCCATCTGCGCCTGTGGGCACCCACGGCGCAGAGGGTGGAGGTCAGCCTTTACCGCAAAGGCAGCGGCGGTGAGCCCATAGGCACTCTGCCGCTGGAGCGGGGGCAGCAGGGGGTGTGGAGCATCTATCTGCCCGGCGACCAGCACGGACGATACTATACCTATACGGTCACAGTGGATGGCATTTCGCGCCAGACCGGCGACCCCTATGCCCGTGCGGCAGGCGTGAACGGCACCCGCAGCATGATCGTGGACCTGGCCCGCACCGCCCCTGCCGGGTGGGAGCGGGACGTGCGCCCGGTGATCCCCCCGGCCCGGCGGTCAGTGTGGGAGGTGAGCGTGCGGGACTTCTCGCAGGACGCCGCCAGCGGCGTGCGCCCGGCGTGGCGCGGCAAGTTCATGGCCTTTACCCAGCAGAACACCACCCTGCACGGCGACGGCATCCACCCCACCTGCCTGAACTACCTCAAGCGGCTGGGCGTGGGCTATGTGCAGCTGATGCCCATCTTCGACTTTGGCAGCGTGGACGAGGCAAAGACGCTGCTGCGGCAGTACAACTGGGGCTACGACCCCACCAACTACAACGTCCCCGAGGGCAGCTACTCCACCGACCCCACCCGGGGGGAGGTGCGGGTGCGGGAGTGCAAGCAGATGATCGCGGCCCTCCATGCGGCGGGCATCGGCGTTGTAATGGACGTGGTGTATAACCACATGTATCGTTCCGACAATGTGCTGAACCGGGCGGTGCCCCTCTACTACTTCCGCCAGAACGACGACGGTTCCCTCTCCAACGGCAGCGGCTGCGGCAACGAGTTCGCCTCCGAGCGGCCCATGGCCCGGCGCTATCTCATTGATTCGGTGCTCTATTGGGCGCGAGAATATCACATCGACGGCTTTCGGTTTGATCTGATGGGCCTGTATGACGTGGAGACCATGAACCTCCTCCGGGCTGAACTGGACAAGCTGCCCGGCGGGCGGGATATCCTGATGTACGGCGAGCCGTGGCAGGGCGGCGGCAGCCAGCTGCACCGGTACGAGGCCAACAAAGCCAATCTCGCCATGCTGGACGAGCGGGTGGGCATCTTCTGCGACGACACCCGCGACGCCATCAAGGGCGGCTGCTTCGATGCCCGGGAGCCGGGCTATGTGGAGGGCAAGCCCGGCAGCTTCTGGGATATCGGCGCAGCGGTGGCGGCATGGTGCCGCAGCGACCGTCTGCCGCCCCACGCGCCCAGCCAGATCGTGAGCTATGTTTCCGCCCACGACAACTTCACCCTGTGGGACAAGCTGCTGCTGGTGCGGTACGAAAAGCCGGAGTTCACGGCGGCAGACAGCACAGCCCTTGCCCAGAACCGGCTGGCGGCGGGCATTTACCTGACCAGCTTCGGCCTGCCTTTCCTGCAGGCGGGCGAGGAGTTTGCCCGCACCAAAAAAGGGAAGGAAAACAGCTACCGCTCTTCGCCTGCGCTGAACCGGCTGGACTGGGAGCGGGCCGAAAAATACCATGCGCTGGTGGACTACTACCGCGGCCTGCTGGCGCTGCGGGCAAGGTTCCCGCAGCTTTCCAGCACCGACCCCCACGCGCCGGATGCCCTGTACTTTTTCTCACTGGAGCAGCCGCTGGTGGGCTGGCTCCTGCCCGCCCAGTGGGGCGACGGCGCAGCATGGCAGGCGCTGTGCGTGTTCTATAACCCCACCGAGACCAGCAAAGCCGTGCCGCTGCCGGTTGGGCGCTGGCAGATGCTGAGCGACGGCATCTCGTCCAGCCTGTGGCGCGGCCCGGCAAGGGTGTATGAGCACGAGGCCGTGCTGATGCCTTACAGTGCCGCCATCTTTGGACAGATATAAAAACAGGAGCGGATGGAAAACTCTCATCCGCTCCTGTTTTCTATTTTGCTCAGCTGTTGGAAGCCGTCTTTTCGCCCAGTGTCACATTGACCGTCTGCATCTGGCCGTCGCGTGCAATGGTGATGGAAAGCGTATCGCCTGCTGCGTGCTTCTGCATCAGGGTGCCAAGGTCGTCCTTGGAGGCGATCTCGGTGCCGTCCACGCTCACGATGCGGTCACCGGCCTGCAGGCCTGCCTTTTCGGCAGGGCCGCCCTTGACCACCTCCACAACGTAAACGCCGTAGGCATTCACGCCCAGTTGAGAAGCAGTCTGTGCGTCGGTCACGGCCAGATAGGTGATGCCCAAATAAGGCCGTCCGGTCACATAGCCGTTCTCCAGCAGTTCCTGTGCCACCTTGATGGCATCGTTGATGGGGATGGCAAAGCCCAGACCCTCTGCATCGCTGGAAGAGGATTTTGCATTCACAATGCCGACCAGCTCACCGTTCATATTGAACAGGCCGCCGCCGGAGTTGCCGGGGCTGACCGAAGCATCCATCTGGATCAGGGACATGGTGTTCACAGAGCTGCTGCCCTGAATGGTGACGCTGCGGTTCAAAGCGCTGATCATGCCGCCGGTCACGGTGCCGCCCAGCTCACCCAGCGGGTTGCCCACAGCCATCACGCTCTGGCCCACCTTCAGGCTGTCGCTGTTGCCCACGGTGGCGGGGGTCAGGCCGTCAGCATCGATCTTGATGACCGCGATATCGCTGGTGGTATCTTCGCCCACGAGGGTGGCGGTGTAGTCCTTGTCACCAATGGTAACGGTGATGGTGGAAGCGCCGTCCACCACATGTGCACAGGTGAGGATGTAGCCGTCCGAGCTGATGATCACGCCGCTGCCGGCACCGCTCTCCACCTGATTCTGGCCGTACCAGGACCACTGGGAGTAGACCACCTGCTCGGTAGTGATGACCACCACGCTGGGGCTGACCAGGTCGGCCACCTGCTCGGTGCTCAGGGCACTGCCGGAAGCCGAAGCCGAGGTGATGGAGCTGTCAGAGCTGCCGGAGCTGCTGACCGAAGAGGGTGCCACCTGCTGGATGACTACCTTGCCGCGGCCGCCGACTTGTGCGCCCACAAAGCCGCCGGCAAAGCCCATGGCAGCTGCCAGAACCAGCGCCACGGCGCTGCGGGCGATGCGCTTGCCGTTGACCTTCTTCTTTTTCTTCGGCTTTTCAGGTTCCGCCTGCTGCACCGGATGCTCCGGGGGCGTGGTGCCGCCTGCGCCGCCGTCGCTCTGCGGAGCGCTGTTCTCCGGTTCCGGCTGCGGGTCATTGTACTGGTTGGCGGTGTTCATGCCGCTGCTGCCCACATTTGGATAACCGGTATCTCCGCTTTCGTTTTTATCCTGAGAGGAATAATCATATTCCCATTTGTTCTCATTGTCCATGCTGATACTTCCTTTCCGTAAGGGATACGTCCACAGGAGCCCTGTTCCTTTGAACTGCTCCTATTGTAACCGTCAATTGTGAAAATCAATCGCGCGCGCCGTGAAGAAACTGTGAAATAAAGACGCACTTTCTGCCCTTGACAGCAGCTTCGCGCCTTGCTATTGTAGGAGCATCAGACAGGAGGAAACCGCCATGGAACTTTGCCGCACGCCGGAGGGCTTTGCCCTTTATAAGGAAAAAACACAGATCGGCTTCTGCGCGCTCACGCCCGCCGCAAAGGGGGCTGCCATCACCGCGTTTGGCATCGTACCGCAGTGGCGGCGCAAAGGCTACGGCTCCTATCTATTAAAAGAAACTTTGCGCGCCTACGCCGGATACGACCGCGAAACGGCTACCGTATTTACCGCCCCGCTGCCCGCCGATGCCGCAGAGCTTGCGTTCTGGGCAAAGTTCGGCTTTGCGGCAGAAGGCAGGCAGCTGGTGCGCCGCCGCACGCCGGACCTGACCGCCGTCAAGTTCGTGCAGGACTTTCTGGCCGCGCGGCTGGCACAGCCGCGCCTTTGCATCGATGCTACCTGCGGCAACGGCGGCGACACGGCCTTTCTGTGCGGCATCACCGCGCCGGAAGGAAAGGTAATCGGCTTTGACGTGCAGGAAGCTGCCATTGCATCCACCCGGAAGCATCTGGAGCAGCTGGGCGTGCCTGCCGCCCGGTATGAGCTGCACTGCCAAAGCCACGCAGACCTTTTACAGGTTGTGCAGCCCGGCACGGCAGATGCGGTGATGTTCAACTTTGGCTGGCTGCCCGGGGCCGACCACGCAGTGTTCTCCACCGCGCAGAGCAGCATCCCCGCCCTGCAGGCGGCTTTGGAAGCCGTGCGCCCCGGCGGCGTGGTGAGCGCCATCCTCTACAGCGGGCAGGTCATCGGCACGGATGAAAAGCAGACGGTGCTGGAATATCTCCGGGCACTTCCGCTCAAAAGTTTTACCGTTCTGGTGTGTGATTTTGCCAACTGGGCCGAAACCGCCCCTCTGCCCTGCATCATCCTGAAAAAATAACGAAAACACTTGCATTATGGAGCGTTTTCGGATAAAATAGGGTACGTATGTGTAAAAATATACTCCTTCCGTCATCGCTGCGCGATGCCACCTCCCTCGGTGAGGGAGGCTTTTTGTTGCCGATATGCGTGAGGCTCCCTCATTGAGGGAACTGTCACCGAAGGTGACGGAAGGAGCTCAAAAAACGGATTGATGGGTGTGTTCTTGTGTCTGTGATTCTGAGTCGCCTTTCCGGCGCGTTTCTGCTCAACTGTGAGCTGTTCGCTCTGACCCTGCTGTTTGCGCTGCCGCTGGGTCTGGTGGTGGCTTTCGGCTCCATGAGCCGGTGCAAGCCGCTTTCCGGCGCGGTAAAGACCTTCGTGTGGGTCATCCGCGGCACGCCGCTGATGCTGCAGATCATCGTGATCTACCTTGGCCCCGGCCTGCTGGGCATGAATAACCCGTGGCCCTCCGGCTCCGGCGGACGCATGGTGGCGGCGGTGGTGGCCTTTGCCATCAACTACGCCTGCTATTTTTCCGAGATCTACCGCGGCGGCATCGAGGCCGTGCCCAAAGGGCAGACCGAAGCCGGGCAGGTGCTGGGCATGACCCGCACGCAGATCTTTTTCAAGGTCACCCTTTTGCAGGTGGTCAAGCGCATCCTGCCGCCCATGGGCAACGAGATCATCACGCTGGTCAAGGATACCTCGCTGGCAAACACCATTGCCAACAAGGAGATCATCATGATGGCCAAGGAGTACAGCGCAAAGGGCTTGATCTGGCCGCTGTTCTCCACGGCGCTGTTCTTCCTTGTGTTTGTAGGCGCGCTCACCCTGTTGTTCAACTGGGCTGAAAAGAAACTGGATTATTTCCGCTGCTGAGGAGGTTTTTAAGAATATGGCATTACTGGAAGCCTCCGGCATTGGCAAAAATTTCGGAGATACAAAGGTCTTAAAAGATATTTCTCTTACCTTAGAGCAGGGCGAGGCGCTGGCCATCATCGGCTCGTCCGGCTCCGGCAAGACCACCCTGCTGCGCTGCCTGAACTTTCTGGAGCGGCCGGACACCGGCTGCATCCGGGTGAACGGCGAGACCATGTGGGACGCCGCCGACCCCGCTACCCAGCGGGAGAGCGAGATCCGCAAAAAGCGGCTGCACTTCGGGCTGGTGTTCCAGAACTTTAACCTCTTCCCGCAGTATACGGCGCTGCAGAACGTGATGCTGGCAGGGGAGCTGCTGGCAAAGGAGCGCCCGGACTACCGCGCCAACAAAAAGGCGGTGCACGCCCGGCTGGAACAGCAGGCGCGGGAACTGCTGGCGCAGATGGGGCTTTCGGAGCGGGCAGACCACTACCCGCACCAGCTTTCCGGCGGGCAGCAGCAGCGGGTGGCCATTGCCCGTGCGCTGGCGCTGCACCCGGACATCCTCTGCTTTGACGAGCCCACCAGCGCCCTTGACCCGGAACTGACCGGCGAGGTGCTGCGGGTGCTGCGGGAGCTGGCCGACCGCAAGACCACCATGATCATCGTGACCCACGAGATGCACTTTGCCCGGGATGTGGCCGACCGCATCCTGTTTATGGACGGCGGCGTGGTGGTGGAGGAAGGCCCTGCAAAGCAGCTGATCGACCACCCGCGGGAACAGCGCACCAAACAGTTCTTGGCACACTACGCGGAATGAGCAAAATCACCAATTCTTTGGGCAAAAAAATGGAAATGTTGATGCAAACCAAGTCTTGTAAAACCGGCGCTGCTCCGCTATAATACCACTCATGAATCCTTACAACGTCCTGCCGCTTTTCCGGCAGGGCGTTTTTCACGGCAAAAATGCGAACATCCATCTTTTTTGTGTGGGCAGGAGGTATATTTCCATGACCAAAGATATGACGCAGGGCAGTCCGCTGAAGCTGCTGCTTGCCTTTGCTGTGCCGCTGATGCTGGGCAGCCTGTTCCAGCAGTTCTACAATCTGGCCGATACCATCATCGTGGGGCGGTTCGTGGGCGTGGAAGCACTGGCGGCGGTAGGCAGTGTGGGCGGTTTGAACTATCTGGTGCTGGGCTTTGTCAACGGCATTGCTTGCGGCTTTTCCATCCCCATCTCATGGACCTTCGGCGCCCACGACCACCACGAGATGCGCCGCTACACCGCCAATACCGTGTGGCTGTCCATCGCTTTTGCCACGGTGCTCACCATCGTTACGGTGGCTATGACCCGACTGGTGCTGGTGTGGACGAACACCCCGGCCGATATCATCGACCTTGCGGATATCTATATCCGCACCATTTTTGCAGGCATCCCCTTCACTCTGCTTTATAATGTGACCAGCGCCCTGATGCGTGCACTGGGCGACAGCAAGCGCCCGCTGTATTTCCTGCTGGTGGCCAGCGTGCTGAACATCGGGCTGGACCTTGCCTGCATCATCCTGTTCAACATGGGCGTGTTCGGCGCGGCTTTTGCCACCGTGTTCAGTCAGGCTGTGGCAGGCATCGGCAGCCTTATTTACATCATGCGCCACTACCCGGAACTGCGCTGGAATAAGGAAGAAGGGCGCATCAGCGCTCCGCACTGCGCAAAGCTTTGCGCCATGGGCCTCCCCATGGGTCTGCAGTGCAGTATTACTGCCATCGGCAGCGTGGTGCTGCAGGGCGCGGTGAACGGTCTGGGCAGCGATATCGTGGCCGCGCAGACCGCCGGCGGCAAGGCTGCGCAGTTCCTCAGCGTGCCGCTGGAGAGCATCGGCACCGCCATGACCACCTACACCAGCCAGAATATGGGCGCGAAGGATCTGGGCCGCGTGAACCGCGGCGTGAACACCGCACTGGGCATCGGCTGCGTGTACAGCGTGGCCTCCTTCCTCATCCTGCGCGTGCTGGACAAGCCCCTGATCGGCCTGTTCCTGGACGCAGGCGAGACCGCCATTATGGCCAATGCGCAGGACTTCATCTTCTGGAACAGTGTGTTCTACATCCCGCTGGCGGTCCTTATCATTTACCGCTACACCATTCAG
>ENA-OVFO01001479-OVFO01001479.1-human-gut-metagenome-genome-assembly--contig:-NODE-1479-length-10299-cov-2.158337_pt1 | contig 10299 bp, 8 predicted proteins | sample MGYA00237761_ERZ505401 | MGnify/ENA primary metagenome ERZ505401 (study PRJEB26158, sample SAMN06016330) | human gut metagenome | biome: human gut; feature: ankylosing spondylitis patient; material...
CAGCGGTTCCGCGAGTCCCGGGAGGTACTGGAACGCCGCGGGCGGCGGCTGGCAGGCCTGCTGTTGAAGGGCCTGGCCTCTTATCGTCAGAGCATGCGGCAGGAGGCGCTGCAGATCCTGGGCGAGCGGCTCTTCGCCTCACAGACCCTCTCCTACGAGGGGAAGGCTGCCCTCTTCACCCTGATGGCCAAGAAGATCCTCTTCCTGCTGGGAGAGCAGCCGGAACAGGAGCTGAGCTTCTTCTACACCGCCGCGGCCCTCTCCCACATCTACCGCTTCATCGTCTCCTACCAGATTGAAAGCGGAGACTTCCCCTTCTACATGCCGGCAAGGGCCGCCTTCTTTCCCGGCACCTTTGACCCCTTCTCCCTGAGCCACAAGGGCATCGTCCAGGAGATCCGGGACCTGGGGATGGAGGTGTATCTGGCCATCGACGAGTTCTCCTGGTCCAAGAAGGCGCAGCCCTCCCTGGTGCGGAGGCAGATCGTCAGCATGTCCGTGGCGGACGAGTTCGACGTGTACCTCTTCCCCCACGACATCCCAGTGAACCTGGCCACGCCGGAGGACCTGGACCGGCTGCGGGAGGTCTTTTCCGGCCGGGAGCTGTACCTGGCGGTGGGCTCGGACGTGGTAGCCAACGCCCCCTCCTACAAGGCGGCACCGGTGCCGGGGTCCGTCCACTCCATGAACCACATCGTCTTCCGCCGCTCCAGCGACGCGGAGGGACGGGAGATCGACGCAGATCTGGGCTGCATCTCCGGCCGCATCATCCAGCTGCAGCTGCCCACCCATCTGGAAGACATCAGCTCCACCCGCATCCGGGAGAACATCGACCTGGGACGGGACATCTCCACCCTCATTGACCCGGTGGTACAGGACTTCATCTACCGCAACAGCCTCTATCTCCGGGAGCCCCAGTACAAGCGGATCCTCCGGGCGGGGGATCTGGAGTTCTCCCACATCTCCCAGCCGGACCGGCACCTGTGGGAGGAGTTGACGGAGGTACCGCTTCAGGGGCGGGAGCAGCCGCCGGAGATCGACCCCAGGGACGGCCTCTGCATCCTGCGGGACGCGGGATCCCGCCCCCGGGTGCTGGGTTTTCTGACCCTGCGGACCGTGAACTCCGGCGGGCTGTATGAGGCCCTGGGGGACACGGAGCTGGCGGACTATGTCCGCAAGCACACGGCGGGGCGGGTTCAGCTGCTCACCGGACTTTACACCGCCCGCGGCTCCAGCGGCAGCTATGATGTGGGCCAGCTGCTGATGACAGAGGCCCTCTCCCGCTCCCTGGGAGCGGACTGCAGCTATGCCGTGTGGCACGCCACTGCGTCGGAGGAGACGCTGGACCTGCTGGAGAGGCAAGGCTTTGTCCCGGCGGAGCTGCCCAGCGCAAAGCCCCTGCTGCTGGTGGATATGCGCTCTCCCTCCGTACTGCTGCAGAACATCCCCACCACGCTGAAGGAGCCTTTCTCCTCCGACCGTACCGTGCTGGCGGCGGTCCGCGCCGCCCACTGCCGGATGCAGCGGGCTCTCACCGGCCTGTATCCGGGTTCTCTGATCCTGTCCCTGAACGCGGAGGTCATTTACCACCGTCTGGTGCGGAAGATCGTGGACCTGAACGGCGTCCCGGCGGAGCCCACAGTGCCCCGGGTACTGGGTCCCAAGATGTGTGTACCCTTCGGCAAGATCCTGCGGGGCAATGCCATCCCCAACACCGTCACCAAGACCATCCACACCGACAAGGTCTTTGCCAGGGACCTCACCTCCTTCGACATCGAGAATTTCCCCGGCTACGCGCCGCTGGAGAGCCAGATCCGCACCATCCACTCCTTCCGCCGGCCGGTGATCCTGGTGGACGACCTGCTCCACTCCGGCAACCGGATCCGGGCGCTGGATCCCCTCTTCCGGCAGGAGGGTGTGGTCATCGACCGGGTGCTGGTGGGCCTGCTGTCCGGCCGCGGACGGGATCTGATGGCCGCCAAGGGCCGCAGTGTGGACAGCGTCTATTTCATTCCGAATATGCGTTCTTGGTTTGTGGAGTCCACCATGTACCCCTTCATCGGCGGCGACACTGTGGGGCATGAGGAGCCCTCCGTCCCCGGCCTGACCCCAGCGGTGAACCTGATCCTGCCCTACGCCTTCCCCCGCTTCTACCGGGAGTGCGGACGGGAGGCGGTGTTCCGTTTCTCCTGTGCCTGCCTGGAGAACGCCCGGGACATCCTGCTGGCCCTGGAGACCACCTTCCGGGAGCGGTACGCCCGCAACCTCACCCTCTCCCGCCTCAGTGAGGCGGTGATCCTGCCCCTCTCCCCGGACAAGGGCAGCTGTATGCACTATGACCCCAGTCTTCCTGCCTCCGTATTTCTGCAGAACGACCTGGAGATGCTGTTGCGGATGCGGAACGTCCTCCAATCCTGACCGCGGGCCTGGCGCGCCATCCAGGCGAAAGGAGCCCTTATGTATTACTACCGCCACGGGGAGGTCATCTTCGCCTCTCTGCTGCCGGACCTCCCCCTGGAGCCGGCGAAGCGTCCCTCCGCAGGGACGCCCAGCCTCTTCCTCATCGACCGGGACCCGATTCGCAGCCGGTCCTCCTTCTGCGTCTCAGACCCCCGGCAGCTCACTGCGGAGACGGAGGATGTGACCTGGCTAGACCCCTCCCGGATGGGCGTTCCGGTCCCCTCCCTGCCCAAACGCCTCCAGCACACCATCGACGCCCGGCTGCTGCGGGCGGTTAACATCCGCCACCCCCGCTGGGCTGACTTTACCAAGGCGTCCGCCATGCATCTGCCAAGCCGCCTGCGGGTGAATCTGCTGGCGGTAGGAGATGTGGGCAGCACCCTTTTGACGGCGCTGAAGCTCCTGGGAGGCGACTGTATTGAGAGCATCGGTATCTGCGACCTGAATCAGAAGACTGTGGCCCGCTGGGTCACGGAGATGGAGCAGGTATCCTGGCCCTGGGACTACGACGCTCTTCCGGCAGTGGAGCCGGTAGCGGCCGGGGACTTGTTCCGCTGTGATGTGTTCCTCTTCGCCGCCACTCGCGGCGTTCCTCCGGTGGGAGGCGGTGTCCGGGACGTGCGGATGGCCCAGTTCGGCGCCAACCGGCCGCTGGTGGAGGACTACGCCCGGCAGGCCCGGCAGGCGGGATTCCGGGGACTCTTTATTGTACTGTCCGACCCGGTGGATCCCCTGTGCAAGGCGGCGTATCTGGCCTCCAACCAGGGGCCCGACGGCCAGTGGGACTGGCAGGGGCTTCGGGCGGAACAGATCCAGGGCTTCGGACTGGGGGTCATGAACGCCCGTGCGGCCTATTTTGCCAAGCAGGATCCCCGGTTCCGCAGCTTCCTGCTGGATGGCCGCAGCTATGGTCCTCACGGTCAGGGGCTGGTGATCGCCAACTCCCTCTCCCATTATGATGACGGCCTCTCCCGGGAGCTGACGGAGCTGGTGGCCACCGCCAATCTGCGGATCCGGGAGCTGGGCTTCAAGCCCTATGTGGCTCCTGCCATTTCCTCCGGCGCCATGCAGCTGCTGCTGACGCTCCGCCGGAGCTGGCATTGCAGCTCGGTGGCTCTGGGGGGGATCTGTTTCGGCGTCCGCAACCGTTTAACCGCCGCCGGTCTGGAAATCGAGACTGCCTCTTTGCCCACACCGCTGTTCGAGCGGCTGCGGGAAACCCAGACACTTCTGCGGGAGATCATTTAGCGGGCGGCTGCCGCCGCGTTTCATCATACCGGCCGCTGCACGCCGCTTTGCCCCGCGCACCGGGCGGGGGCTCGGCCGGAATGCAGCCGGACGCAGGAAGGAGATGATCGGCATATCTGAAGAACTGACGGTGATCCGCCCCGGCGGGGCGCTCTCCCCCCGGTGCGCCGGAGTGCTGGAGGCGGCCCTGGCGGGGCGGCAGGCAGAGGTGCTATCCCGCCTGGAGGGTCCGCTGACGGGACGGCGGCTCCTGTTTGTCGTCTCCCTGGATGAGGGCGGCGTGAACCGCGGGTTCTATGACCTGCTGGCCCATCTCCGCACCCATCCAAACTGCCTGGACCGCTGCGTGGGGAGCGTGCTGGTGGACGCCCCCGGCGATCTGTACACCAAGGCAGCGGGCCGGGACCTGGTGCTGGCCGCCAACCTTGCGGGCTGCGCCTTTGTGGGTCGCCCTCTGGTGGAAGGCACTGGCGATCTGCGGAACTTCACGGTCCAGGCCCGAAACGCTGGCTGTTCTTTGGAAGCGGCCTACCATCTGGCGACGGCGGATCTGGTGGAGCGGGTGCTGGCCTTCTCCCGCCCCCGGCTGGAGCGGCCGAAGCTGCTGGCCCTCCACGCCTCCAGCCGGGCCACCTCCAACACCCTGGCCCTGTGGGGGCTGGTGCGGACCCGGCTGGAGGAACGCTGTGACATCACGGAGATCTGCCTGCGGAACGGCACGCTGGAGGACTGTGCCGGCTGCCCCTACACCACCTGCCTCCACTTCGGAGAACAGGGCGGGTGCTTCTACGGCGGCGTCATGGTCCAGGAGGTCTACCCCGCCATCCGGGAGGCGGACGCGCTGGTGCTGCTGTGCCCCAATTACAACGACGCTCTGTCCGCCAACCTGACGGCAGCCATCAACCGGCTGACGGCCCTGTACCGCACCACCTCCTTTGCGGACAAGGCGGTGTTGGCCATCGTGGTGTCCGGCTACTCCGGCGGTGACATCGTGGCCTGTCAGGCGGCGGGAGCCATGAACATGAACAAGGGCTTCTGGCTGCCGGCGAACTTCTGCCTGCTGGAGACCGCCAACGACAAGGGCGAGGCCCTGGCCCTGCCGGGGATTCAGGACCGGGCGGATCGGTTCGCGGAGAATATGTTATGTCAGCTTGCATACTAGAAGAAGGCACGCCGAAAGGCGTGCCTTCTTCTCAGCCGTAGCCGCTGTATGTACAACATTCGATGTCGAACTCCGCCGCAATTCTTCCTTCCGCGTCATAGGCAATCATGACCGGATAGCAAACCGCTTCCGGCGACTGTTCCAATGGCAGGGGCTCCATAATCCAGAAAAATGTCCGGTCCCGTCCGGTGACAAAGTCCTCCTGCTCCACGGTCAAGCGGCGAAGCTCACTGCGTACCGCTTTTCCCTGGTCGTACTCCTCCTGCTGAATGCTGATCACCACTGTCTCGATTGCGGGGTCATTGATCTGTCCAAAATAGCAGCCCAGTACCTTGTCATCATGGCTGATCTGATGATAGCCCGCATATATGGGTTCCTCGCCGGTGCAGTCCACCGTAGCTCCGAACATCGTCTCCCAGCCCAGCGGACTGAGATGGGTATCTCCCAGCATCACAGCGCGCTCGTTTTCCATCAGGTAGAAAAGATGTGTTTTATAGAGCGACGGCTCCCACTTCCGCTCAACGACCCAGGCCCTGCCGATCCCCTCATGTTCCGCCTCCCGCCGGACAGCCTGAATCGGGAGCAGGGCGATACCAAAAATATGATCCACAAGCAGCAAACTCACCAGTGCCAGCAGCACCCGCCACAGGGCCTGCCGTTTCCGGGAGGGCAGCTTTTTCCGTCTCATAATCCCTCCTGTTCCGGCAGGGGCAGTTCCAGACGGATCTGCTCGTCAAATGCCTCAAAGCGCAGTACGACGTATCCTCCGGGGAGAGGCGCACATAGCAGGAGCCATATTCTACCCTCCAGTTTCCCCGTCCGCTTCCCTTCGGAGGGTCTCTCCTTCCTCCCGGCGTTTCCAGCCAGGTTTGCTCCATCAGCCGTCTGGACACAATGCCGCCGGGAATTCGATCATACGCACACAGCTGAACTTCCGCCTCCCACACACCTGGGGTATCATCCGCCTGCCCTATGCTGATCCGGTAAACCCGCAGGATGTCGTTTCCAACTGGAATGCGGATATCCAACCGCTCCGTTGCTGCCACAGCGGTATATGCAGACGGTTCATTCGGATAAATACGGGCGGAGATGCTATCAATAACCATCCCCAATATTCCCAGGGCCAGCAGAGCCTGAGCGCACAGCACCACTGTCAGCACCACCGCCGCCCGGCTCACCAGCACCCAGCCCCAGCCGGTGTATTGCCTGTTCAGCTCCCGTCCCACCTCATCTGGCTCTCCCATGGCGGCGATGGCCCGCTCTTCTGCCAGCTCCTCGTCATACCCCAGCTCCCGCAGGGCCTCCATGTGGTCCTCGATGTGGCCGTCCAGCTCCGACCGAATGGCCTCCCGCTCCTTCTCCGTCACACGGCGCAGGGACGAAAGCACCCGGTCCGTATAATCCCGCCTGTCCATATCATGCCGGGTCCAGCCCCGGACAGGCCTGGAGCACCGCATTCACCGCGCCGGAGTAGGTCTGCCAGGCGGCAGCCTCCTCCCGCAGCACCGCTGCCCCCCGGCGGGTAAGGCGGTAGTATTTCCGCATCCGGCCGGTGGGGGCCTCCTGCTGATACGCCTCCACCGCCCCGTCCCGCTCCAGGCCGTGGAGCACCGGGTACAGCGTCCCCTCCTTCATCTCAAAGGTGTGGTCGGATCTGCGGGCCAGCTCCACGATCATCTGGTAACCGTACATATCCTCCCCCGCCAGCAGGGACAGCACCAGCAGCTGGGCGTGGTCCATGGTCTGCTTTTTTGCCATCGGGCACCTCCTGTCCAGGCAACATACCTAGAATTACTATGCCTTTAGTATACATAGTAATTCTAGGTATGTCAATTACAAAAAACGCGCGCCTGCCCGGCGCGCGCTTTTTTCCTCAATTCTTCCCGATCCCCAGCAGATCCCGGCCATGGCTGTTCAAATGCGGCGCCAGCTGCTCGTAGGACAGCCGGAACTCCTGCGGCCCCATGGCGTAACAGGCAATCTCATAGGGGGAGAAGGCCACTGTCATCCCCTCCTCATTGAAGGAGACCGCGTAGCTGCTCCAGTTTGCGGCAATGTCCTGATAGTCCTCCCAGTAGCCGGCCTCCACGGCGGCTTCCGGCGTCATGTCGATCTGGCGGATGATCTCGTCCCGGACCGCGTCCAGAAATATCTGCCCGTCCGCTGCCAGAATCTCAGGCGCGAAGAACTGGCCCGTCATCAGGTCGAAGTTCCAGGCCAGCAGTACCGTGTTGGGGTGGGCCCCGCCGGTATAGCTGTAATACTCCGCCTGGATGCACACCATCTGCTCCGTCTGATAGACAGAACAGTCCAGCTCCAGCGTGTAGGGTGTCCAATTCCCACCGGACTCCGTCCGAAAGGCCAGCTCCTCCTCTGCCCAAGCCGTCACCTCGTCAAAGCCATCCGCCCCGGCCCAGTCGCGGAACCGGCTGTTGAAGGCCTCCGCCCTCTCCAGGGCCGCCGTCTCCGCCGGGGAGGCCGCCTCCGTCGGTCATCTCCGGAAGCTCATAGGAGCGCACAGCCAAAGTCGTGCCGTCCGCCGCCGCGGCGCTGTCCTCCAGCGTCTTCAGAACCACCGTGTAGGTCAAGGGCTCGGATGCAGCCTGAGTGAAGGTGGCCGCGCCCGTCATCGTGCCGCTGTCCGGCTGCTTCTGTTCCGGGACGGCAATCTCCTGCGATGCAGCCGTGGGCTCCTCCGTCTCCGGAACGGGGGCTGCGCAGGCTGTCAGCATACACAGCAGCAAAAGCAGGGCGATCATCCGTTTCATAGGGGTTGCTCCTTTCCTCAGCAGGGCGCAGGCCCTCCTAAGATCACGGGACCTTCCCTCCACTCCGTGCCGCCGGCGGCGGAGAGGCGGGGATACGCCAGGGTATACAGGTCCGTGGCGCGGACCTCCAGTTCAAACAGGCGCCGGGCCTCCGGGCCCAACCGCCGGACCTGCGCCGGCCTGGTCAACACCGGCACGGCTGCCGCCTCCCGCATCCGGGAGAGCAGTCGGCAACCGGTCCCATTGGCCGCCAGCACCCGCAGATAGGGCACCCGCTCCGGCATATCGCCGGGCGTCAGTCCCAGGTAGGCCCACAGCACCATCCGCCGCAGGCGGGCCATGGCGTAACGCTTCGTCTTGGCCGCGGCCAGCAGTTCGGGCAGCGAGGCGGCAGCGCGGGAGGCGTCGTACAGTCGATTCCAAATGCCCTCCCGCCCCTGGTCCAGGGCGGCAAAGTCCGCCGCCGTCATGGACCGCAGCCGGGCCAGAATGGCCCGGTGACTGTTCTCCCAGAACACCGGGGCCCGGCCGGCGGCCTCTTCCAGCTCATAAGCGCGGGCCATGGCCGGAGGCAGCAGGGACAGGGCCTCCTCCCGTTTCCCCTGCCGCAGCAGCGCCCGGAGGCCGGAGGCCGAGGGGTGGGTGTCCGGCGCCAGGGCGCCGTCGTGGGCGCTGCCCTCCCTCCGGATGGTCACCGGCCGGAGGGGGGCGTTCTGCCCCAGCAGGGCCTTGCAGTACTCGATGCCCAAAATGTTGTTGGGAGACTCCAGCAGGGCGGCGTCCTCCTCCGGCAGCAGGCCGGTCAGCGCCCGCTGCCGGGCAGCGGCAAAGCTCACCGCTCCAGGCAGCACCTCTCGGAGCCGGTCTCGGAAGGACGGCGCCAGCAGCGCGGCGGCCACCCGCTCCAGGGCGGAGACAACGCCGCACTCACTGCCGAACAGCAGGTGCTCCACAACCCCGGTGGCCGCCAGCGCCTGGACGCCTCCGGCGGCAAATCCTTCCGCCGAGGACACCGCCCAGGGCAGGGGCAGCTCCAGCACCAGGTCCGCGCCGCTCTCCACGGCAGCCCTGGCCCGGGCGTGTTTGCGCAGCAGGGCGAAGTCCCCCCGCTGCACGAAGTTCCCGCTCATCACGCAGACCATGGCCGTGTCCGGTCCCAGCGCCGCCCGGCCTGCCTCCAGAAGCCGCAGGTGCCCGCTGTGGAGCGGATTGTATTCTACGATTATACCTGCGGCCCCCATGGATTTCTCCCCTTCCAAATGACAAAAAAGTTACAGTCCGGTGTCAGTCTCGTCAATTTTTTATCAATACCGCCCGCATGGGGCTTTTTTTCGATCATACCATACTTTCCGGAAAACGTCCAGCCGGACCGATTCCGGGCTGCTCTGCGGCGAGCAGACGCCGCTGCGCCGGAACTTCCCCGGCAAAAAAGCGCCGGTTCGTTCAAAATTCCGGTTGTAACCGGGGAAATCTCTGGTATAATGAGAAGTGCGCCGGGACCCGCCCCGCCGGGGTACGGGTTCCCTTTCAGCCAGGCATCTGCCTGCAATTCATACGATGTGGGGATGTCCACGGGCATTTCCAAAAAAGAGGAGACGGTAAACATGAACATTCTGGTTATCAACGCTGGCAGCTCTTCCTTGAAGTATCAGCTGCTGAATCCCGAGACCGGCGCCCTGCTGGCCAAGGGCCTGTGCGAACGGATCGGCATCGACGGCAAGTTCACCTACAAGCCCCAGGTGGAGGGCAAGCAGGTGCTGGACGCCGTCGATGTGGCCATGCCCACCCACTCCGAGGCCATCCAGGCCGTGCTGAACGCTCTGGTGGACAAGGACAACGGCGTCATCGGCTCCATGCAGGAGATCGATGCGGTGGGCCACCGGGTGGTCCATGGCGGCGAGTCCTTTGCCGGCTCTGTGCTCATCACCGATGAGGTCATGAAGGCCCTGGAGGAGTGCATCCCCCTGGCCCCCCTCCACAACCCCGCCAACATCACCGGCATCAACGCCTGCACCGCCGTCATGGGCAAGGACGTGCCCCAGGTGGCCGTGTTCGACACCGCCTTCCACCAGACGATGCCCGCCAAGGCCTATATGTACGCCCTGCCCTATGAATACTATGAGAAGGACAAGGTTCGCCGCTACGGCTTCCACGGCACCTCCCACAAGTATGTCTCCGGCCGGGCTGCCGCCATGCTGGGCAAGAAGCCCGAGGAGCTGAAGCTGATCTCCTGCCACCTGGGCAACGGCTCCTCCATCGCCGCTGTGGACGGCGGCAAGAGCGTGGACACCTCCATGGGCTTCACTCCCCTGGCCGGCCTGCCCATGGGCACCCGCTCCGGCGACCTGGACGCCGGCATCCTGCAGTACCTGATGAACAAGTACGGCATGAACATCGACGAGATGCTGAACATCCTCAACAAGAAGTCCGGCGTAGAGGGTCTGTCCGGCGTCAGCTCCGACTTCCGTGACCTGGAGAAGGCCGCTGAAGAGGGCAACGCACGGGCCCAGCTGGCGGAGGAGAAGTTCGCCTACGAGGTGAAGAAGTACGTGGGCGCTTACGCCGCCGCCATGGGCGGGGTGGACGCCATTATCTTCACCGCCGGCGTGGGCGAGAACGACAAGGGCATCCGCGCCATGGTGTGCGACGGCCTGGAGTATA
>ENA-OVFO01001491-OVFO01001491.1-human-gut-metagenome-genome-assembly--contig:-NODE-1491-length-10234-cov-10.558208_pt1 | contig 10234 bp, 2 predicted proteins | sample MGYA00237761_ERZ505401 | MGnify/ENA primary metagenome ERZ505401 (study PRJEB26158, sample SAMN06016330) | human gut metagenome | biome: human gut; feature: ankylosing spondylitis patient; material...
TTCCATCGGGCTTTCCGTCGGGACCGCTTACGTCCTTATAGAGGCAGTCACCAATTTGGGCGCCTTCTTGTGTGGCATGGTTGTCCAAGTCAGCTTGTGTGCGGGCGATGCCATCATAAACCCATCCGTAGAATTTGCCGATCTCTTCACCTACGTTGGTGATGTAGGCGCCGGAGATGTATGAATCGGTACCGAAGCCCAATGAGGTTACGCGGTTACGGACAGTACTTAAGTTAGCCGACACTTCATACTTGAAGTCGTGGTCTCGGTTGCGGTAAGTAGCTGCAAATTCGAAACCTGAATTGTTCATCGAAGCGGCGTTCATTGTTACGGTGGTATTGGATACACCGGCTTGTTCGGGAACGGGAACAGCATAAAGCAGGTCTTCACTGGTGTTCTTGTACCATTCGGCAGTGAATTCCAGACGGTTGTTGAACAAGGCGAGGTCGATACCCACGTTGTAGCTTTTCTTCTTTTCCCAAGAAAGGTTGTTGTCTACGAAAGTGGAAATGGCAGAACCGGTGATGGGCGTGTTGCCAAAGCTATAAGTCATGTTATTACGTGCCATTACAGCCTGATACATGTATTCACCAATGTTTTCGTTACCGAGCTCGCCATAGCTGGCACGTACCTTGAACATGTTGACAATGTTTCTGTTGAAGGGGAAGAAAGACTCCTTGTCGAAACGCCATCCCACAGAAACAGAGGGGAAGGTGCCCCAACGGATATTTTGGGACAAGCGGGAACTGCCGTCGCGGCGCACGGTTGCCGAGAACAGATAACGCTCGTCGTAGTTGTAGTTGATACGCCCGATGTAGGATAGGAGGGTGTGTTTGTATTCGAAGCTTTCAGCGTAAGTGTTGGCGGCATTCTGGAGTTGCAGGAAGTAAGGCTCGGTGAAGTTGACGCCCCAGCCTGTCAGCAAGTCGGTGTTTTCTTCTTCGTAAGTCTGGCCGGCTACCAGGTTAAAATGGTGTTTGCCGACGGTGGCATCATAAGTCAGCACGTTTTCAATCAAAGCATCGGCATAAGAGCGGGTAGCTTTGGTGAGACGTTCGTTGCTTTTGGCCAGATAGACACGGTTGCTCTGTACCCATGCAGGAATCCAGGTGAAGTCCTTGCAATGGGTTTTGCTGTAAGAGAGATTGACTTTATAGTTGAGCTTGTGGTTTTTGCTGCCAATACCGATCATTTTCAGGAGATCCACATCGGCAGAGGCTGTTCCTACAAAGCGGTCTACACGGGTATTGCGCTTTAACAGGTTATTGACCAGCAAGGGGTTGGAAGCTGAAATGTCACCATGTACGGTGTCGTAGTAAACACCATAACCATAAGAGTCATAGTTGAAGTTATTGGCGATCCCTACCAGATTGTCAAGTACCCAAGTAGAGTTGTCGTAGGCTTTGATGGTGGGTTGCATCAGCAAAGTACCACGCAGTATGTTGGTTACGTCTCCATACAGACCTTGAACGTATTCGGAAGCGTTTGACAAACCCATGTTGTCTTGATCGGAGTGAGAGTAAACCAGGCTGGTATGGAACTTGATGAATTTGGTGTCCATCGTGTTGTTGACACGCGCCGTGTAACGTTCGTAGTTGGGACCGGCGCCTTCCAGTGTACCTTTCTGGTTGTAGTAATCTAATGAAACGTTATAAGTATTGTGGGCACCGCCACCGGAGAGGTTCACATTGTGATTTTGACGGATACCTGTTTTGAACACTTCTTTAAACCAGTTGGTATTGGTGTTATCCTGGAAATGATATTTTCCGGTGGTACTGTCCAGCTTGTAACCGCCGGGCAGCGGAGTGTTGGAGTTGGCGCATGCCTGACCGATGTACTGGCTGTATTGGTCGGCATCCATTACGTCATAGACACTACTGGGAATGTAGTCCATACCTACGTACCCATTGTAGTCTACTTTCAGCGGTTGGTCTTTCTGACCGCGTTTGGTAGTGATGATGACCACACCGTTGGCTGCACGCGAACCGTAAATGGCAGCAGCTGATGCATCCTTCAGAATTTGGATGGTTTCAATATCGTTTGAAGAGAAATCGCGGATGGAAGTACCCATGGGGACACCATCGATAACATAAAGAGGAGAAGTGTCACCAAAAGATCCGACGCCACGGATACGGACGGTAGGGTCGGCACCGGGCTGCCCGTCGGAAGTGACTTGTACGCCTGATACTTTACCTTCGAGCATGGTGGAGATATTGGAATGGGATGTCTGTTTCAAGGCTTCCGTGTCTACTACAGCTACAGAACCGGTCAAATCGGATTTCTTTTGTGTGCCATAACCTATGACAACAACTTGTTCCAGCATCTGGTTGTCGGGTTGCAATTGGATAGCTTCAATGATAGCGCGGTTACGAACAGCTACTTCGCGTTCCTTGTAGCCTACATAGCTTATCGAAAGGATAGCGTTTCCGGCAACCTCCAGTTGGAAGTTTCCGTCCACATCGGTAATGGTTCCACCTTGTCCTCCTTTAATTCTGACAGTAGCTCCAGTCAAGGGCTCACCTTGTTCATCGATAACTTGACCGCGAACCTTGATAGTCGGAGATTGTGCCACGGTAGCCATAACAGGTGTGGAATACACCATCATGCCACCCATAGCACACAGACTAAGCATTACGGAAAATAATAAATGTTTCCTCATTTTTTTAAGTATTAAATTAGTAGATTAAATTGTTGCTGATGTATTGAATTGAGATGTTGGATTATTGTACAATCCAATGTTGAATACTCTAGGTAGACAAACCACAGAGTTTATAAATATGCTGGAGCTATTCTTCATAATATTTAAGATTAGGATTAGACTTTAAAAGCAGGGTTCTCTTCCGAAAGATTGAGCACCGATTGCATGACAAAAGTATAATTTACACCGTAAACAGGGGTGGACAAACGGTTTTATAGGGTGGACGAATGGATAATGGAAAAAATGTATTTATTCCGCTTATAGTTTGCGTCTTTTGGGGGTGGTGAGATAGGCTTAGGAGAAGACTTTTTTTATATAAAGTCATGTAGCCGGACAACCTGGTGAAGGACTGTCCGGCTACATGAGGGATAAAATACAAATAAAATTCTCTGAAAGGAATTATTTCACAAGTAAAAATCCTCCTTCCGCCTGCATCGTAATGCTGACTTCATCATTCTTTTTTAATGTTATCTCTTCAGCATGAGGATTTAGTTTTTTATCGTCCTGATAAAGCATCACTTTATCTCCTTTAGTACACATGGGAAGGTTCAACTTTAATTTCAGCGGTTCTTTTTGTGCATTGATTCCGGCTATATACCATTGATCGGCATGCCGGCGTGCCAGTACTACGTATTTGCCCGGATAGCCGTCAATGAATCTTGTTTCGTCCCATGTGGTGGGAACTTGCTTCATGAAATCCAAACAAACTTGAGGGGTATCGGTCAGGTTATTAGGCGCCAACGCAAAATTCTGAATAGGATTTTGGAATAAAACGGCTGTTGCCAGTTGGAATACATCAGTGGTCTTGCGTATGCTTCCGCCGTCATTGTTGCGGTTGAGGCGTTTGTTGAGGAATGTGCCACCAAACTCCATGCAACCGATGGTGTTGCGGATAAATGGATGCAGACAGGCATTAAATGCTTCTTCATCGCAAAAATGTTGTTGGAAAATCAGGTTTTCCGATGCGAGCACGGCTTCGCTTCCTACATAATTAGGATACATACGCTCCCATCCCCGAGGAAGGGTACAGCCGTGGAAAATGACCATCAGTCCATTATCATCCGCATCGCTCAGGATGGCTTCGTACAGACGCATGGTTTCCTGCTTGTCACCTCCGAAGAAGTCTACTTTGATTCCTTTTACTCCTATATTATGCAGCCATTTCATTTCCTTTTTACGGATAATGGGATTGTCCATATAATTGGTAGGACCTTGCACTATATCATTCCAGTAGCCGCTGGAACTATACCATAAAAATACATCAACCTTCTTGCTGTGTGCATAGTCTATGAAGTCTTTCATACGTTCACGGCCGATGTTGGTATCCCACCAGTTGTCTATCAATACATATTCATATCCCATGGCGGCAGCAAGATCTACATATTTTTTCTGATCGTCGAAATTGATGCTGCCATCTTGCCAAAGTATCCAGCTCCAGGTTCCGCGTCCCATTTTGTATGTATGCTCCGTTGGGTAAAGAGGTTCCACGACATCCCATGGAATCGTTGTCTCTACAATCGGCTTTAGGTTTTCGCCTACAGTAATAGTACGCCAGGGAGTGGAACCGGGCAATGCAAGGCCGGGAGATGCCGTGCCGTTACCGTTGTTTTCTTCGGGCATGGGGAAAGCGATGGTATAAAGTCCGTCGGCAGTAGCATCGCTTAAGTGTGAGCCACAGTATTTGCTGTCTACTCCGGTTTCACTGATAAGTGCCCAGCCATTTTCTCCTACATGGAACAGACAAGGAAATGTGTAACCGTGCCCATATTGTGAACGTACATTCATAGGAGCGTCAGCCTTATATTCTTCCTCATAGCTGGGTTTGGTGCGTTTCCAACCTATCATGGCGTCACTTTGCGGGCACAGGAAAGTAGTGGTGAAGGATGGGAAGTCAAAACCTGTCGTTTCTTTTTCTATCACTATGCTTCCTGTATCGCCATATTTGGGCATTTCGTAGCGGAAAGCAATATCGTTGTTGCTTACGCGGAATATTATATTTATATTTTTCTTTTCTTTATTGGTAAAGGTGCATGTAAGTTCATTGGCTTGATAATGAATTTGTGATTGTTTGATACGGTCTTGTGTATAGGTTTTATCTATTTTATTCTCTTTTTGTCCGGTGAAAGTCATATCCCGGCTGAAGTCCCCCACATTGGCAACAAAACCTAAAGGTGAATCTTCCAGGATGGTCTTGTCCTTATAGGTAACGGAATAAATGGGGATACCCTGTTTTACGGATACATTTACTTTCAAAAAGGAATCGGGTCCTGTAACTGTAGCTTGTTGAGCAAAAGCTGACATTGTAGTGATGGCAAGCAGCCAAGTCATAAATTGTTTTTTCATGGGTATTAAATATGCTATTATAATGTAGAGCAAAGATAATTTATTTAGCGAGACGAGAGCGTAGAAAAACGGAGCATTTATGGTATACAATCCGTTCATTTTACGCTCTGGAATAAGTCAGTCGGTTCCATTCTCCATCATCGAACTGGGTGTTGTTCCGAAATGTTTTGTAAAGCAGCGTGTGAAGTATTTGGGATCATTGAATCCCACTTCGTATGCTATCTCAGATATATTCATATTGTGCGTCAGCCGGTTACGGATAATAAGTTCCCGCGCAAGATTCAGCCGGTAGTTACGCATGAATTGTCCGGCAGACTGTCCCGTCAGATTTTGCATTTTTTTGTTCATCAAACTTTTGCTTACCCCCATTGCTTCGATGAAATCGCTTATTTCGTAATAGGAGTTCTTATAGTTTTCTTTCACAATCTGCATCGCCTTGTCCAGGAATTTCTTGTCACTGGATTCTTTTTCGATATTCAGTGCATCCACGTCCATACTGTATGAGAACTTTTGTTGGAAACGTTTGCGGTTTTCCAGTATATTGGATATCCGGGCCAGCAGCAAAGTATCATCAAATGGTTTCAGCAGGTATTCGTCTACACCTATACGGAAGCTTTCGATGCGCGATTCGTTGGATGTTTTGGCTGTGAGCATCAGGAAGGGGATATGTGAGATGGCGAAATTGGATTTTACCCGGCGGGACAGTTCCATACCATCCATGACAGGCATCATCAAGTCACTGACTATGAAATCCACGTTCTGGGATTGGAGCACAGTCAATGCTTCTTCACCTTGGGATGCTTCGAGCACGTTATAATATTCGGCCAGAATGGAACGGATATAGGCGCGCATATCTTTGTTGTCTTCTACTACCAGAATCGTCAGTTTTCCATTGGTGGCAGGTTGCAAGGCCAGCGGAGATTCTACCGGTTCTTTAACTTGCTCTGTTGGTGTGGGCAGACTGTCCGCATCGGCATATTGCAAAGGAAGTAAAATACGGAAAGAACATCCTTTGCTCTGATTATTCTTGGCACAAATTGAACCTCCATGCAACTGGACAATTCGTTTGCATAGATAGAGGCCGATTCCGGTCCCGCTTTGTCCGTTGATAGAGGAATGCGTCTTGTTTTGTGATTGGTAGAAGCGGTTGAATACTTTGTCTATCTCTTCTTCGGGCAGTCCTGGCCCCGTATCCCGGATACAGATGAACAACTTTTCCTGCTCTTCCTGGCGGAAGGGGGTGGCATAGATGGTAATTTGTCCTCCTTTGGGGGTAAATTTCAAAGCATTTCCTATTAAATTGACAATCACTTTATGCATGGCATCCTCATCGTACATGATTTCACATGAAGGAAGGCGGAAACGACGTTCGATGGTTATTCCTCTTTCGGATGCATATGCGTCGAAGGGAACCAGCAGTTCATTGAGTAACTTGGCAAAGTTGCCCGGGTTGCGGACAATTTCCATTTTCCCTGATTCTACTTTGCGGAAGTCCATTAATTGGTTGACCAGTGAGAGCAGGTATTTTGAGTTGCGCTCCACAAAATGTAATTGTTCAATGACTTGAGGATTGTAGCTTAGTTTCAATGCCCTTTCTATAGGTCCTACGATTAATGTCAACGGAGTACGGAATTCATGGGTGATATTGGTGAAGAAGGCGAGTTTGTCAACCGTCAATTCCTGTACTTTCTTTGACATTTGTATCAATTGCCCTTTTTGTTTGGTTATTTTTTCGTTTTGCTGTTTCAATAGTTGGTTTTGACGATAGAGCTCGCTTGCCTGAGTGGAAAGCAGTTTTTTCTGTTCTTCCAGTTCACGGGTACGTTCCTCTACTTTGATGTGGAGTATTTCTTGTTGTTCTTTTAACGAACGAAGCCTCCATGATAATACCTTATATATAAGGAAAGATAGAAGAACCAATATGGACAGAATGAACCAGATGGTTTTATAGAAATAAGGTGATACGGCAATGTGGAGTTCTGCCATTTCTTCCAGCCATTGTTTGCCGTCGGGGGCATAACGCAGTTCGAAAGTATAGTTGCCGGGACGCAGGTTGGTATAGGCGGCTTGTCGCCTGTTGGCCGGCACTTTTATCCATTTGTCGTCAAATCCTTTCAAGCGGTAATAATAATTGGCGAATGTCGATGCATCATAATCCAGTGCGGCAAATTCAATATAGAGAGATTTGTCGCGTTCGTGTAACTGTAGGGTGCCGTTTGTGTACAATCGTTCTTCATTGGCCACACGAACATGGGTGAATGCCAGAGGAACAGCCTCCTTGGGATTTGTGTCTATGACTGGTTTGACTACAGACAGCCCTTTAGTACTTCCTACATACAAATCTCCATTGGCGGCACGGCATATTGCGTTCCAATAGAACTGGTTGGATAATAGTCCGTCTTTCCGGGTATAGTTGAAGAAGCTGTTGTTGTTAGGATTGAAGCGGGAGAGTCCGTTGGTGGTGGTAATCCAAAGATACCCTTCTTTATCTTCCGATATGCAGCGGACACTGTTGTTTATCAGTCCGTCTTCGGTGGTGAAGGAGCGGAAGGTATATTCTCCGTTTTCTGTTGGTGAGGATTTGTAGAAACCATATCCGTTGCTGCCTATCCATAGGGTTCCGTCTTTAGACTGGGTGATGTAGGTTACCCTTTCCTTCAACTTTGATTCCGGTTCGTCCAGCTTGATCCTCCAGAGTTGATAAATCAGTCTGGGGGCTTTCAAACTGCTTAGATCTATTCGGCAAAGTCCTTCTGTAAGTCCCAGCCACAGGTGGTTATCCTTATCTATATAGTATCCTGTACAGCCTTCAATTCCACCTAGGTTCATACCCTTGAATGGTTCGGTGAGCGTTTGTGTTTTCAAGTCGTAAACATAGATATTGGTACTGGTTCCCACCCAGATGGCATTATTCAAGTGGTCATAGCAGATACTTCCGGCCCATCCCCATGAGAAGTCTCCGTATTCGGGTATTTCTATGTGGTGGAATTGTTTGTTCTGCGGATTTTTCATGTCTATCCATCCTATGCCTCCTCCCCAGGTTCCTATCCAGAGCCTTCCATCGTTATCGCTGGTAAAACAACTGACGGTATTATGGCTTAGGTGGGCGGGTGCATCAGTGGTATAGTGTTCAAAAGTGTTGCTGCCGGGAGCCCGCCGGTTTAAACCTCCTTCTACGGTTCCTACCCATAAAACACCCGACGGGTCTTCATAAATGGCATTGACGGGATTTTGGGAAAGACTTCCGGGAATGGTGGGAATATGATAATAGTTTTGTACCAACAGCATCCGGCGGCTCATCTTGTTCAGCCCTCCCACTTCGGTTCCTACCCAGATAATGTCACCATCGGTCAGCAGACAGTTTACGAAGTCACAGTTCAATGTGTTTTGTACGATTTCTCCTTCTCCGGTATCTTTATTTATCCGCTCAAAATTGTCTGTCAACGCATTATAAAGGTTTATACCTTTTAGGGTGGCAACCAGCATGGTATGTTCTCCTGTTTCTGCTATGTCTGTGATAAAGTTTTGGGAAAGCGAGTTGTTGTCATTCGGATCGTACATATAATGCTTCATCAGTTCCGTATCCATATTGTATCGGAAAAGGCCTTGTGCGCTGCCAATCCAAATTTCATTTTCTTTCCGGCAGATTACTTGTATGGACACACCGGGTAATTGCAGGGCAGATGAAATGAATGTGGGTTCCTGTACTTCCATAGCCGATTCTTTGATGCGGTAGATACCGTCTTTGTAGTTTATCCAAAGATAGTCTTCCACCTCACAAATAGTCCGGACGGATTCTCCTGCCGGCACTTCGCATATTTTAATGATCTGTCTTATATTTCCTTGTTTGTCAAAGGTAATTTTGAATAAATTGTTTTCCGAACAAACCCAAATATTTCCCGCTTTGCTATGGAGAATGAGATGGGAGGGGCGGTTGCACAGTGAAATAAGTTTGTCTTTCGTATCAGCGACTTGTACAGTCTGCATGGTTTGTATATCCAATATGTCAATACCCATTTCACTGACAGCCCAAATACGCTTGAAGTTATCCTCACACAGTTTGTTTATGAAGTTGCTTCGTAGTTTGGTGTGGGTGCTTCCCATATTGAAGGCGGTAAATTCATAACCGTCATAACGGGCGATTCCTTCCCCACGGGTGGCAATCCATAAAAAGCCCTGGCTGTCTTTCAATATATCGTCCACGAAGTTGTGAGGCAGTCCTTCATCCATCGTAATAGCGGTGACGTTATAGCGTTCAGACCATTTTCCGGCGGTCCCTTCAGCTTGTATAGACAGGCTCGACAGAAAGATGAACAGAGCAAATAGCAAAGAATGTCTTTTCATAGTGTGTAGTTCATTAATGACGTAAGAATATACCATTATGGAAACAAAGATATACCTTTTCGTTTTTCCTTAAAAACAAACAAATCATTTTTATCCCTCTGCTGTACAAATGTCCACCCTTTAAGCGATATTGTCCACCTGGCGAGCTTTTGGTTGCAGCTATATTTGCATTAATAATAATTAGTCAATGTGTCAATATGCCAATGTGCCAATTGGCTGCGCTATATGCCACATGGCCATTGACAAATTAGTACATTAGCAAATGGTCATATAATAAACAAAATACTATGAAACAGCAATTTTTTCCTCAAAGATTATTCATGGACATGAAGAGGTTAATAATAAATAGGTTGGTTGGTTTAGGCCTGTTGGTCGTAGGGGCATTGGTATCATGCAATGCACCTACGGCTTTCGTGCCTGTTCCTTCACCGAATCCTTGGGTGGATGATTATACCGCCCTTTCGTCTATGGAAAATTACAAGCAGTGGGGAACGTATAATGTACACGATCCGGCCTGTAAAAAAATAGGGGATACCTATTATATGTATTCCACTGATGCTATCTTTGCCGAGAACCGGAAAGAGGCGGAAGAGAAGAATGTACCGTTAGGTTTTATCCAGGTACGCAAATCAAAAGATCTGGTACATTGGGATTTTGTGGGATGGGCCTTTCCCGAAATACCTGCTCCGGCTATAGAATGGGTCCATAGTCAGGCGGAAGGAAAAGGGGCGACTAACATTTGGGCTCCCTTCCTGATGCCTTATCAGGGTATTTATCGTTTGTATTATTGTGTATCGGCATTCGGCAGGAATACATCCTATATCGGTATGGCCGAGTCGGATTCTCCCG
>ENA-OVFO01001497-OVFO01001497.1-human-gut-metagenome-genome-assembly--contig:-NODE-1497-length-10192-cov-3.926211_pt1 | contig 10192 bp, 3 predicted proteins | sample MGYA00237761_ERZ505401 | MGnify/ENA primary metagenome ERZ505401 (study PRJEB26158, sample SAMN06016330) | human gut metagenome | biome: human gut; feature: ankylosing spondylitis patient; material...
TGTTTTACATCGGATCTTTTTATAGATATCATGTTAAAAAGTGAGCACCAAATATTAAATACATACTTTTAGCTGTTTTTTGTTGATTTTGCTCTTTCTATTAAATCGTGCAACTCCTATGAAATCATCATTATTCTTCTTCTGAACCACTCTTTTTTCTTACATAGAATACGGCTCCAATAACAATCAGCATAATACAGATACCTATAATAATGATTATCGTATTATTCCATGTATATTTTGAAGTGCTGTCATCTGTCTTAGGTGCAGGAATGGTTTCATCAGATTTGTTGTCTGCCTGACCGTTATCACTCATAATCTTGGCATCAACAACAATCGTGTAATCTGATGCATGGGTAAATACAAGTTCCACATTTCCATCCGGATCAATCTGTCCGGCGCTGATAAATTCCAGTTCTCCGGTCTGTTCATTGTAGTAGAACAGGTTCGCATACAGTCCTGCATTCTTTGATTCCATGTTGACGGTCAGTGTGGCTGTAAATCCAAACTCTCCGTCATAAGCAAGCGTCAGGTTCATGGAAGAACGTTCCCCTGTCACGTTGTTGATCACATCCACAGGAATGGATTTTCCGGCGTCGGCTCCGACTGTCACATCAAAATCAATATCTCCAGCTGCATCAGTAATATCCTTTCCATAAATCTTCCAGGAAAGACCATTTCCCATATCCAGAACAAGTGTTGTATCTTTGCCCTTGATACTGTCAATTACATCTTTCGGTACTACCGTCGTTCCGTTCATTGCAACCGTTACCGTATCGCCTGCCTTAGCTTCTTCAAGCTGTGGCTTGATCACATCCCAGCCTTCCTTGCCGCTGTCATCCTTGATGTATGGCTTAATTGAAGTACCATTGTCCTTACCATTATCCGTATCAGGCTGTGGCTTCTGATTCTGATTACCATTGTGTGTGCCAGACTGCGGTTTCTGGTTTTGGCTGCCATTATCCTTGTTGCTGTCATCGGACTTGATCTTAGCGATCGGCTGTGTGTAACTGTGTCCGCACTTGGAGCAGGTGTAGGTCATGATGCCTTCCTCTGTTGTCGTTGCAGCTTTGGTTACTTTTGATACATAGCTGTGTCCTGTTGCCGGAATATTCTCCGTGTAGCTGTCTCCACAGGAACAGGTATAAGACCTTACCCCTGCCTCTGTACAGGTTGCTTCCTTCGTAATGCTTCCCGTATAGTTGTGAGTGTGCTTTTCCTCCGGCAGCTTCGCAATGCTCTCTGTGTAGCTGCTGTTGCATCTGGTGCAGGTGTAGGTTCTGATGCCTTCCTCGGTTGTCGTTGGCTGCTTTGTTACGGTTACTTTATAATCATGTCCCAATGCTGCCAGCTCTTTTCCGGTACTCATAAGTTTATCGCAGTCCGTACAATAGGTATCTCCTGCGTATCCGGTCTGCGTGCAGGTCGCTTCCCGCTGATTCCGTATTTCAGTGTGCGTGTGATCACATTCTCTTCTTGTAATCGTAATGCTTACACTTTCTGTCTCATAATTTCCCTTGTCAGCTCCTATATAAACCGCAGTCGCCGTCACAGCCACACCATCTGCAAGCACCGTGTCCTTATCTGCCTCCTGCCAGCTCCATCCTTCCTGAAGTGTAATATTGCCAACCTTCTTTGTGCTGTGTGCCGGTGTCATTGCAGCTTCCGGCATGTTTGGAGCTTTCGCTGCCTTATTGACCGTAACTGTTATTGTTCTAGTTACTGTATTGTAGTTGTTTGTGTCATCAGGTGTAAATACTGCCTGATAGCCTTTGTTGTTTACAGTCGGAATGATGTTCGTTCCTGTAAAGCTCCATGTTCCGGCAAGTGAATTGCCATCTGCCCCTGTCACACTTCCGCCTGTTATATCTGAACCGGTAAGCGCAGCATCCGGATTGTATCCACGCTCTGCAACGGTTGGTACTGTTACAACTATCGGAGTTGCCTTGGCTACTGTGATGGCTGCTGTTCCGGTAAGTTCCGCGTAATACGTACTGTCTGCCGGCTTGAATACCCAGCCCGCCTGTGTGGTTCCGGCTGCCGGTATCTCGTCCGGATTGCTCCATGAAAGAATACCTTCTATCACATCATCTGTACCGGCTTCCACAAAAACGGTATTTCCAAGTGTCAGCTTTGAAACCTTTTCCCCATAGGTCAGCGCATTGCTTCCATCTACAGATACGGTGTTTCCGCTCTTAATCTCTACCGTCTTCTTATCTGTAATACTAATCGTCAGCGTGTATCCAGCATTCGCATAGTTCTCCATCGAAGCTGTTACCGTGATAATTGCTGTCTTTCCAACCTTGGACGCATCTACCTGATTTACTTTATAGGTCAGATTTCCGGCTGTATCGACTGTTACCTCACTTAAAAGCTTCTCTGTATCTGTCTTTGCAACCGCATATGCTGTAGTTCCCCTATCCGTCGGAAGCTTTCCTGCAATATTCACACCGATTGCCTTACCGTCTGAACCGGAAGCATACGCATAGGTCTTATTTTCCGTGATGCTGGAAACGGTGAGTGGGCGTTTGGTAATATTTACCCAGGCGGAGCCGGAAGCATCCGCATAGCCGAACTGGGAGACCTTATAAAATACGATCTTTGGACCATTCGTGAAGTTGGTGTAGGTCAGGCTGTCCTGTGTGCAGCTATCTGCGCTTTCGCCGTATTTTACGGTTGCGCCACTGGGCACGCCGGTGAGGGTGATTCCGTGCGCCTTACCGTCATACACACCATCATAAGCCTCAGGCGAAATGCCGCTGAAGTTCTTCTGCGTGAGTTTGACCTTGATCTGCGCCGTCACAGGCATGCCGGGCTGCTCCACCTCGTTAGCAATCGAAGTAAGATCTAATGTTCCGGTGAGCGTCTGCTCCTCCAGCGTATTCGGATTATAACCGCTCCATGTGACGGGGATCTTATCAAATGTTTTGCCGTCCTCCGTGGTGATCGTCACGGTTTCGGGTAGTCCCAGCTCTTCCAGCGCCGTTCCGTAGGGCTTGTCCGTAATGCCAGTCAGCGTATGGCAGCTCTTTACCGTACGCTTGACAACCGTTACGTTATAGTCCTGAGTCAGCTCCTTGTAATTATTGGTATCTGTGGGAGTAAACACAATCGTGGTGGTCTTGCTGCCTGCGCTGTCCCAAGATTTCGCAGCACCTGCCTTGAAAGCGAAGGTGCCTTCGCCGCTGCCGCCGGTGAGGGTCGCTTCACTGTTGACATAAACCGATGCAGAAAGCGTCGGCCATTCGGTCACCACCGGATTAGCCTTCTGAATGGTATACTCCACGCTGGCAGTGGCAGCCTTGTTACCCTCGCCCACCGTGATGCTGGCGGTGTACTCGCCCGCGTCGGTGGGGAGCGCGCCGTTTTCCAACATCTGTTGACCATACGTGCCCGTCTTTATGTAGCTGATGGTGATCCCACTCGCCGCCGGACCCTGCCAATCGCTGCTTGCAGTCACCGTGGCGGGTTTGCCTTCCCCGCTGTAGGTCAGCTCGGCGGGGGCCGCAATGGTCACGCTGCCGCCGTTTCCGTCGGTCAGATAGCAGCCCTCTGCCGTACACTTCGCGGTGATGGTCGCGCCGCTTGCCGTGTACGTCCAGCTATGCTGATGCTGGGTCACGGTGAACGGCTCGCTGTAGCAATTGTAGCCGTTGCTGCACTGGACGTAAATGTGGTACTGATAGCTCTTGTCTACGGGCAGCCCGGAGATTGTGAGCGTCTTGCTCTTCTCGCCGGTATGCGTTGCAGTATTAACTTTTTTGAAACTCGTGGTCCAGTCGTTTTCTGATTCGTTAAACAGCTCCCACCAGTAGTAGTAGGTGACGTTCTCCGTTTCGGGCTCGGACGCGATTACCGCAGTCAGCGTGATATTGCCGTCCGTCGCAAACGCCGAGCTTCCGGTGTAGTTCGTATCGCTATTCGGATAGATCTTTTCGACCGCGAAGGGGGCTTTTTCAACGGTGACTTTTGACGGGATTGAATTGGCGTTGGGGAGCCATTCATTATCCGTTGTTTTTTTGTAAGCGTACCCCTTCGCCAGCAGCGCGTAGGGCTTGACATAGCCGGCATCGCTCGTGATCGCGCCGTAGCTGCCGCCGCTGAGGCTGGCGCTGCTGCCGTCGTCCTTTACAGCCACACGGCTGAAGGTGCCGTTGCTCAGCGAAAGCTTTCCGCCGTTCTTCGCCGTGACAATGGCGAGCTTCGTATCCTTGTCCTTGACGGTCAATTCCGCGTCTTTGCCGTCCACCGTCACATAGAAGCCTCCGTTGCTGCCCGTGACCGTCAGAGAAATGCCCTTGGCGATGAGGTCCACACCATCGACCGTTTTCCCGCCGGTCGCCAGCGTCACCGGCCCGCGGGTCAGCTCATAGGTGGTCCGCTTCCCGTTGACAGTGTCATCCACATTCTGATACAGCGTGATGGTCTTTGCACCGTCCGCCGCGTTCGCCGCCTCAATGGCAGTGGCAAAGGCCGTGTACCAGCTCGTCTTGTCGCCGATGGTCAGCGACGCCGCCATCTGCTTCTTACAGACACTGCAAATGCCCTTGCCGTCCGTGCCGCCGTTGTGCGTATGCGACACGACCTTGACATTTTCCAGCGTATTCACTCTATCATTGGTCACAGCCTGATTATCACTTGCTCCGTAATACGCCGCGCCCTCCGCCAGCAGGTCGGCGAGTTTGCGGTCGCCGTTGGTTTTGATCATCGTAAATGTGCCGCCGGAGAGCTTGACTTTGGTGGTGTAAAAATCCGCGAAGGTAAACGTGCCGCCGGTGATCGTCCCCGTGACATTGTAGTCAAACGTAACGCCGCCATATTTCTTTTCATTATTAAAGCTGCCGCCGCTGATGTTCGCGATGCTGCTGCCGTTGAATTTGACATTACCAGTGAAGGTACCGCCCTTGGCGTTCAGCGTACCGTTCACCTCGACGGAGGCGTCGGTAAATGTGACGCCCTCCTTCACCGTCGCCGTGCCGTCGATGGTCGCACCTTTATAGCTGCCGCTGGCAAAGGTCACGTCCGCGTTTTTAGCGACCGTCACATTCTTGGCGGTGTGCGTTCCGCCCTTCAGCGTCAGCGTGCCGGTCAGCGGCATGGAGGTGCCGAAAGCATACATATCCCGCAGCAGGGTCAGCGTCGGCTCGGTGCAGCCCTCATTGCTCCAGCCGTTCAAGGTCTGGATGGCCTCTACATAGCCGTGTTCCAGCGCACTGTCTTCCGTGAAGTAGGCAGTCTTGGTCGTGCCGTCGGTGCTCTGGGCGGTAATTTTCGTATACAGGTCCTTGTGGCACACAGAGCACACGGGGTTGCTGTCATCGGCGCACTGATGGACGCACTCCGGGAACTGCACCTTGTACGTTGTATAGCCGGTCAAGTCCACAATTTTAGCGCTCTTATCAACGATGCTCCATGTACCGTCCTTTTCGCCGTACAGCTCGCACTTTGCATGGTTGGTTTTCAGCAGGTCTTGAACGGTGAGGCTCTTGCTCTTCGTGCTGTCCGTGATCTTGCCGATGGTGCAGGCGTTTGTATTGCCATTCCACAGCTTCAGATTGTAGCCCGTACTTGTGGAGCCAGCCGCAGCATTGCTTAATACCAACTCGCCGATTTCGCCGCCAAAGCGCTCCAATGCGCCGCCGGCCTGCAGCTCCACGCGCGAAATCTTGCCGGTGTAGGAGTCGCCGACTGCAAGCGTTCCGTTGGAGGAAACGTAAAACGTGACATCGAGCGCCTGCGTTCCGCCGCCTGTTCCGGAATCCTTGACCGTCAGAGTCCTGGGTTTGTTCCCACCTCCGACGCTAATGTAATAACGCTCGCTGCTGACAGTTTTGCCATTCAGATCCAGCGTCGCTGAGTAGGTGTAAGAAGAAGAGCAATTTCCTGCGAGTGTCACATCCCGCAGCAGCGTCACGGTGTTGCCTCTGGCTGCATCAAACGCCTTCGTCAGCGTCTGATAATAGGCGCTATCGCCCACGCGCGCGTCGAATTGCGTATGGCACTTCTTGCAGGTGTAGCCGGTATCGTCCATCTCGTGCGTGCAGGGCACAAGATAGACCTTGCCGTCATCGCCCAGGCTGGTCACGCAGTCGGCGGCGTCCGCCTTGAAGTTCTCGGCGCTGAGCGTCACGCCGCTTGCCGGTTCGGCGATGGCCCCAAGATTTATGCCTTCACGCACGCCCACACGGATGACCGAATCCTCTCTCAATGCGCCTGATACAAGAATGGGCAGCTTCCAAGCTTCATTGGCGTAATAACCGGCCTTCACCGAGCCGGAAATAGTGAGCTCAGGAGTGTAGCTTTCCCTTCCGTCGTAGTAAACGTCATATTGAGAGTTGTCGGTAACGGTAGCATCGGTGAGGGTAATAGCGCCCTTTCCATAGATGCCGCCGCCCTCAAAGGTACTGTTGTTTCCGGTGATCGTCACATTCTCGACGGTTACCCCTCTCTCCGAATAAATGCCGCCCCCGTGGCCATAACTTGTATTCCCCGTGGCGGACGCCTTGTTGCCGGTGATCGTGGCGTTGGAGATCGAAACTGTGCCGGCGTTAAAGTGGATATAGATCCCGCCGCCGTTGCCGGCGGTCGCCTTGTTGCCGGTGATGGCTCCGCCGTCCATGGTGAAGCTGCACTTCTCACCCACATATACGCCGCCGCCACCGCCGTCAGACGCACCCGCAGTGTTATCGGAAATGGTTCCGCCATGCATGGTGAATCTTGGCGGGTCGGTCTGATTCGTCGTGCCGACAAGGAACACACCGCCGCCGCTGCCTGCTTTATTACCGGTAATCTCTCCACCATACATGGTAAAGGACGAGCCGGTCTGATAGGCGCTGCCCTTTATACCGACCTGCACGCCGCCGGTGATCGTGCCGCTGTACAGTTCAAATTTGCCGCCGTTGACGGTCACTTCGCCTTGAACCCTGCCGCTGCCGATGCAGTCGGTCAGCGTCAGCGTCGCGCCGCTGCCGATGGTGATTTTGCCGTTGATCGTCTGCCCGTTCAGGCAGAGGTTGACCTCGCCTTCTGGCACAGCCCAGCTCCCCGACACAGACCGCGTCAGATAATAGCTGCCCGCAGAATTAGGCAGGGAATCGGCTGCCGTCCATGCTGTGCTGTTGTTATGGGTATGACCGTTGTACCGCTGTCCTTGCCGCAGACACAGTGGGTATGCTCGCCGGACTGTGCGTCCGCCAACAGCGCGGTCTGGCTGTTGAACCAGCCGAGCAGCGCATCGATCATCGTCTGCACAGCGGATACCGCCGCGTCCGCATTGTTCCCGGCGTTTTCATCCTCGCCGCTCTCCGGCGCATCTGCTTTACTGTCCTCAGCGCCACCGGCGTCAGGGGTACCGGTATTTTGCGGGTCACCCTCTGAACCGTTCTCTTCCTCATTCGTTCCAGCCTGTTCGGATACGGCGGGCGAAATTTCCTCCTGCCGCTCCTGCTGCACGATGGCGCCGCTCTCCGGCGTATCCTCCGCCGCTCGCACGGGTGCGGGCAGGAGCGTCAGACACAGCGCCAGCGCCATGAACATACTCAATACTCGTTTTTTCATAAGATTCTCCTTTAGGATATATGTATAAGGTTTATATTCAGCCCGTTCAAGCACAGGCTCAGCTTTTATAGATCATCCGGAATGAGCCACAGCTTTTTTGCGGCTGTCCTGGCTTCCGCCCGGCGCTTCACGTCCAGCTTGTCGAGAATGTGGCTGACGTGGGTCTTCACCGTGGGCAGCTTCACGTCCATGATCTGCGCAATCTCGGCGTTGGACTTGTCCGCGCAGATGAGATGCAGAATTTGTAGCTCCGTGGGCGTCAGCTCCTCGCCGGGGGCAAGGCGGGGTTCGAGGAAATGCGGGTAGAACGCCGCCTGCGTCCGCACCGCCGCCATCAGCCGCTTGCGCCATGCTTTGTTGCCGTCCCAGTCCAGTGCCTCCAGCAGCGGCAGCACTGCCGTGCCGTATACGCTGACGGTGCGGATGAATCGGTACTCTGCCGCCGCGCCCAGCGCCGCCGTCAATCGCTCGCGCCACCGCTCATCCTTCTTGCGGCGCAGGGCGATGGCAGTCAGGACATTCAGGTGAATGCCGTCGATGATGCGGGCGCAGTTTTGAATGTACGGCTCCATGGGTGAGAGCGTCAGCAAAGCGGCGTCCGGGCGGTTCTGCATAATTTCCACCATTGCCTGCGTGAGATACTGGTAGCGCCGCATGACATTCAGGTGCGTTGGTTCGCAAGGGGCTTTTTCCCGGTACCACGCATCCGCCGCATCAAGGTCGCCGGTGTGCATGTCAATACGGCAGAGCATGGCGTCCATATTGGGCAGAAAGCGAGTCAAACCGCGCTCGACAAAGCATTCATGGAGCACCTCGATGGTGCGCCGCGCGTCGGTGGGCTGCCCGTTTGCCAGCTGGCTGCGGGCCAGCAATCCGCTGACGGCGAACTCCATGTCCGACGTGCCGTGGTTGCGGACCTCGTTCATCTGCGGGAGAAGGGACAGCATCCGGCCGGCGACGTCCTCGCCCTTTTCAAACTTGCTCTCGGCAATGGCGCAGTCGGCAAGACACACACTGTCCCGCCCCAGTACTGCCTCCACGGGGAGACGGAGGGTTTTGTAGAGCAGGTCGTCCTTTTTGCTCCATTCGGAAAAGTCCTTGCCACCGTTCATGATGCTCGGCAGCGCGCTCGTGACGGAGAAGGACGGCAGCGCCACCTCTTTGTTCGTCAGAAGCCGGAACACGGCGGGGATGGTTTCCGTCAGACCCTTCACGCCCCGCTGGGGCAGGGAGATGTCCAGCCATGCAAGGCGGCCGCGCGCCTGCTTTCCGGCGGCGTCCTGCCTGCCGCAGTGTTCGACAAACTTTTGCAGTTCGCCATACCAGCGCTCCGAGCCTTCGTAATCCATGACCAGCGCGCAGAGCATGCTCATGCCCTGCATCAGAGAGGGGGATGCGAGAATTTCCGCCTCCGGCAGGCTGCGGTAGTATTTTTCCATCTCGGCATAGTGCCCCATGCCGGGGTGAAGTTCTGCATTACGCACTAGCAGCTCGGAAACCTTGGAATGGTCACCGCCGCTGGTGTAGCATTCTAGGGCGTGGGCGTAGTCTTCCTTCAGCTCATAGTACAGCCCGCCCCGGCCGATGAGCGCTTTGCGCTTTTCCTCGGTATACTCCCGTTCCATCTCCCAAAGGAGAAAAGCCCGGAAACCCGACCAGAAGTGGAAGCGCTGGCAGTCGTCGTAGCGCAGCATAGTGGTGTATCGAAGAAGCCAGTCCAGCCGTTCGCCGGCACGGGGATCACCGCTGACCATCCGCGCCATTTCCAGGTCAAAACTTTCAAAGGGGGCTAGCTCCAACAAGAAGCGCCGCACCGGCAGGTCAAAGCGCCGGTAGATGGCGGTCTCAAAGTAGAGGAACACCTCGTAGAACACCCGCGCCACCAGCTCCGGCGTCCACGGCTTGTCCGGGGACATGCACCGCGCCGTGATGGCCACACCCAACGGATAGCCCACGGATTCTTTCAAAATTCCATCAATCTCGCTATCTGTTACGTTTACTCCCGAAAGCTGAAACAGCCGCCGCACATCGCCCTCATCAAAAAGCAGGTCGTCGGCCTCCAGCACTGTCATCAGCCCCGTATACTGAAACGCCGTCAGGCAGCCGGGCGGCACACCGCGCGAGAGCAGCACAAAACGGCGCTCCGGACTTGAGCGAATCAGTTCGCAAAGAGCCTGCTGCCCGGCTTCCTCCTGCATGAACTGAAGATCGTCAATCAGCAGAATGTCCCAATCCTGCGCTGACGGTGGGATTGCGCAGTCTGGGTCTGCTGCACTTTGCCGCAGCACGTTCCGACCGCGCAGCAGTGCGTCCGCCAGTACTGTCTTTCCAAAGCCGCAGGGTGCGCTGAAAAAAAGGACTCTGCCATGCGCCATGAAGCTGTCAAACCGTTTCTGAACGGAGGTCTTTATGATAATATTTTTGGTCATTTCTTTCCTCCCTTTGATACAGAGCGAGATTGCCATAAGTCTTTCGTAATCTGTCTCGAATTATATTATACGAGTCTGTTTCGAAATGTAAATCATCCCAAAGGATGAGACACGCTGCATAGCAAACTGCTATGCAGATCATTTTTGTTTGATTTTGATAGCATAGATGCAAATAAGCAGCCACACACCGTAGTGCATGACTGCTA
>ENA-OVFO01001510-OVFO01001510.1-human-gut-metagenome-genome-assembly--contig:-NODE-1510-length-10132-cov-2.733452_pt1 | contig 10132 bp, 11 predicted proteins | sample MGYA00237761_ERZ505401 | MGnify/ENA primary metagenome ERZ505401 (study PRJEB26158, sample SAMN06016330) | human gut metagenome | biome: human gut; feature: ankylosing spondylitis patient; material...
GTGGTTTTACGACTCCAAATATAAATAGAGAAGTATATACCACACACGCACAAGCAGAGAAAAAATTCCGGTTATCAGCAATTAAACCAATGAAATATTTAAATAATACAGGATATATTTCTTTGCCATATTTTGATGTTCCAGAGTCCATCCATTGCTCAACCAATGATTTGTCGGCAATACGATGAAAATGCTCATAATGAACCAACAAATCCATTTGTGGCTCATAAAACCAACCAAAATAGAAAGAAAATAAATAGAATGGGGGCAAACCTTTGTCTGAAAAACATTAATGACAAACACAGTCCTACAAAAGGAATAAATGTCATTATTACAGACAAGATTACAATTAAGGCTAAAGAAATAGCCCAATGTCGAGAATTAGTATCTATATTGTATATCCTATTGTTTATCAACATTACCAACTCTTACTTTATTGGCTAAATATAGGCGCAAAACCAAACATCCCACGTTCGCTATAATCAAAGCCCAAATAACACTTCCTATGCTAATACTGTGAGTAAGAATCAAGACAAGGACAACAATGATGTATATGATTGCAGAATAAATGGTTGTCATATTTACCTCATTGATTTTTCCAAGTACGCCCAAATAAGGGAAACCGAACATGTCAGCTGGCACACTAATCGCCAATAAAAGCAAGAATAGGTTGAAATACGTGGTTATACTTGCTGTTTCAGTCTTAATAAAAATCGGTATAAGATACGGTGATAAGAAATATATACAAGCTAAAGCGATTGTATTGGCAATACATAAAAGCAATACCATCTTAGTCGCTCTACCCATATTTTTTATCCTTGTGAAATATGGGTAAAATATCTGAGATAAAAGCGGAGAAACAAATGATGAATACGCATTATGAAGTTTTTCCGCAGCTGTATATAATCCGACTGCAAAATCTCCAAGAATAAAGCCAAGCACTAAGGTATTCATTGTTTTATAGGCTCTCATCAAAAAAGTTGATGAGAAAAACGGAATACTATCCTTAAGATAAAATTTCACTTCTTGTGCCGAGACTATTTGAAGTTTGATCCCGTATCTTTTTTGGGCAATGAATAAAGCGACAATACCTGAAACAAATGTTTCAAGAGCATAGCACAACATCACCAATGCATAATCATCAGTAGACTTAACGATTAAAAAAATAGGCAATATACATAATAGCTTTATTGGCACGCTGATACGTGTTATATATTTAATGTCCTCCATTGAACGGAAAAGCCAATAGGGAGCAATGACAACCCCTATCAAACGAATAAAGGCTAATATATAAAGCGTGAGTTCATTCCTTAGTGAAGGAATCAACCCTACAACTAAAATATAAACAAATAGAGAACAGAGTATGAGAAAAAACTTACATTGCAGAATAGAAGAAACTATCCTTCCCAATTTTTCTTGATTGTCTCTATTATTGACGACATTAGATAAATCGAAACCGAACTCATTGAATATCTGAAAGTAAAAGCTAAATATAATGGCAAAATTTACAAGACCGTATTTTTCTACTCCTATAACGTTCAACAAATATGGAATTAGTAGAATTGGTATAATGCTACTGAAACCATAAAGGAGAAACTGATTCCAAATATTTGACAACAATCTTGATTTGAAAACTTGGCTTAATGTCATCTTCTTAAAGCAATAGATTTTCTGTAAATCTGCAATCAGTATATGTGTACGTTTATTGGGAGGGTAAGTCTTGGTAAACTTAATGATTGTCTACCTCTATTGCTTAAATATTCCACAGAAATCAAGTATCACTTTATCATCTTTCCACGGTAGTTCTTTGAAAGGTGTATGGGCTGTAAGGAACACAACAATATCGGCTTTGTCATAAGCCTCTTTATAGTCTGTCAACTTGAACACGTTATGTTCTTTCACATTTGGCTCTACCACTAAAATGTTGGCATTATTACATCCTTGCATTACTTTAGTTGTGATATATTTTGCTGGAGATTCACGCAAATCGTCAATGTCCGGTTTGAATGCCAACCCCATCATTGCTACCACAGGCTTACAGTGATTTTTCAGTTCAAATTCAAACATGGCGTTCTTTACTTTTTCAGCACAATAGAACGATTTATAATTGTTGATTTCGCGTGCTGTAGAAATTATGCGACTTTCAACCGGAAAATCCGCTGTAATGAAATATGGATCGATAGCAATACAATGACCTCCGACTCCACAGCCAGGTTGCAGGATATTTACGCGCGGATGTTTGTTGGCAAGCCTGATAAGTTCCCAAACATTAATCCCTGCCTTGTCGCAAATCAATGAAAGTTCATTGGCAAAAGCTATCTGCACGTCACGACTGCTGTTCTCAGTCAGTTTGCACATTTCAGCGGTCTTGCAATTAGTCCGATGCAGCGTCCCCTGTACGAACTGCGAGTAGAACTCGATTGCTTTTGTTGTACTTTCTTCGTTCATACCGCCAATGACACGGTCGTTATGTACCAACTCATAAATCACATTGCCCGGAAGTACACGCTCGGGGCAATAGGCGATATAAATTTTACCTTCCAATTCAGGACGCTCAGCGAAAATTAAGTCACGCATTTTATCAGTCGTACCAACGGGTGATGTGCTTTCAATTACATATAAGTCACCTTCCTTGAGAAAAGGAAGTACAGCACGAGTTGCCGCCTCTACATACGAAATATCAGGCTCATGATTACCTTTGAACGGGGTGGGAACAACCATAAAGTAAGCGTCACTTGTCTCCGGCTTCGTGCTTGCGTGCAATGTCCCGTTTTTCACAACTTCTTGCAGCATTTCTTCCATCCCCGGTTCAATGATGTGGAGCTTACCTTGATTGGTCAGCTCTACAACTTTGGGGTTGATGTCAACACCCGTTACCTGTACTCCGTGCTTTGCTGCGATAATGGCTGTAGGCAATCCGATATAGCCCAAGCCCATAAAACATGCTTTCATAAAATTGAGTTTAATTGAAATTCTTTTGATTGGTCATTCATACTTTTGAACAGTTCATCCAGCTTTTTCACAAAATTGTCTTTTTGGCTATCGGAAAGTTCCTTATCTTTTAACTGCTCTATAATGGAATGATAAAGAGCCTTTTCTCCGCTTGTCATCTTGTTGTTTATTAATAGGAATTTTTGTTATAGCTTGGCTATCCATAGCCGCAATAATCTTGACTATAAATCAAGCAGTTTTTGTACGTTTCTTGTAACGCTTGTACAAATGAACTTTTGAAATATACTGTAACTGTGAATATCTGTCCCTATATAAGCAATAGCCTGTTCTCTCATAAGAAACATGGCCTTTTTCTTAATCCGGTTGCCATACATACCCGCTATTGATGGAAGATTAATCTGGAATTTCACACCCATGTCTTTTAGCTGTCGGTAATCCGATTCATCCATATAAGCATAACGCTCCGGATGGGCGAGAACAGGGTGGTATCCTTTAGATTTGATGCGAAGCAGGATATTTTTCAAGCCCATCGGAGGACTGAAATAAGAGGTTTCCACCAGCAGGTGGTCGCCATTCTCGCCTAAAGGTAGCAGGTCATTCTTTCCCAGCCGTTCCTCAAAGAGATTGTCAAGCATGTTTTCCGCTGCAAGGTGCAGTTGTACGCCACCTGTGTAAGCAGCCTGCAATTCTGCAAAACGGTCGCGAAGATGGGCAGTCGTATTGGGAATGTCTTCCATGATGTGCGGTGTGAGCCATACGGATTTGATCCCTTGCTCCTCATACAAACGTAGAATTTCCAAAGATTCGTCCATCGTTTGTACACCGTCATCCACGCCCGGAAGAATATGCGAATGATAGTCTGTAAAACCGATTAGCTTTATTATATTTTGTTTTTCCCTTTTTTTAAAAAACCACATATAATGACATAAAACTTTTTAATCATTCCCGATTCCACATGACATATATGCGGAATCCGGGAATGAATTGATTGTCCCGGTGATAAACTTCACCACCAGTTTCGCTTGCCGAAATGATTTATCAACCCGGCCCCAACACAAGCTAAACCGATACAGATAGCCGCAGGAGGACAGATAAATCCACCAGCCAATACTCCGGCTTTTGTTGCGGCAACCACTCCGACTCCTTTGGTAATCAATGCTGTTTTACCAAATACACCTACAGTAACCATACCCGCACCGAATAAGGTCGCTTTGTCTTCTGTAAAATCGTTCTGTGCCATAGTTGTGATTTTTAGTGAAACAATAGGGAAATCAAATTTACATTCTTACTCCGTATTTAATTGCTTGATAATCAACGATTTACTCTATATATTTTTCATCGGAACCATAGTGATATTCCGAACCGTAACCATAGTGATAACCATACCGATAGCCATAACGGTATCCGTAGCGACCACCGCTTCCCTCGGTTCCATTCAGGATCAGGGACATGTTCTTGTATTTTTTCTCCCCGTAGATTTTCTCCAGTTCAGCAAGCATACTCAGTTCAAGCAATCCTGCACGAACCACGAAAATAGTACGGTCAGCCAGCTTCTCGATTATCTGCGTGTCGGCCACCAGTTCGATGGGCGGACAGTCAATCAGCACATATTCGTATTGTTCCCTTACGGTATCTATTACCTGTTTCAGCCGGTCGTCGAACAACAGTTCGGTGGGGTTGGGAGGTATGGTGCCGACAGGAAGGATGTCCAGATATTTCTGTTTCGGATTGGTGACAATTATTTCATTGAGATTGTCAATCCTGCCGCCAAGATAGTCGCTCAACCCCTTGGTAGGAGAGTCGATATAGGATGACGCAGAGCCGTGACGCAGGTCACCGTCGATTACCAACACTTTCTTCCCTTTAATGGCAAAGCTCACGGCGATATTCATGGTCAGGAACGACTTGCCGCTGCCCGGATTGAACGAGGTCACGATGATGACATTCGATGCCTTATCCTTGCCAGTCATGAACTCCAAGTTGGTACGCAATACACGGAATGCCTCGTTGATGATGTCACGGCTGCCCTCCTTGACAACAATGGCCCTGACTTCCTGTGGTTTCTTTCTGAATATTCCTTTCTTCTTTCTTGTGAACAGCGGAATTTCACCGATGAACGGTACGGTTACGCTTTCCAGATCTTTTCTTCCCCGTACACGGGTATTCATGTTCTCACATATAAAGATAATGACTACCGGAATAAGCAGTCCCAAAGCACACGCGACCATTAAGATGTTTTTGCGCACGGGTGACATCGGCAACATGCTACCGTGGGGCGGGGCAACAATACGGGTATTGTAGGCCGTAAATGCCTGTGAGAGTTCGTTCTCCTCACGCTTTTGCAGTAAGAACAAATAAAGAGCCTCCTTTACCTTCTGCTGGCGTTCCACCGAGAGCAGGTATTTGGCTTGTGTAGGGTTAGCTGCTATACGTGATGTTGTCTGTTGCTCCGTCTGCCGCAAACTTTTTATCTGCGAATTCAAGGTTACTATCTGATTGTCGATAGACCTGATTATCGCCCCACGCATGGATGCCAGGGCCTGATCCATATCAACGACCAGCGGATTTTCCGTACTACTGTTCGCAACCAGGCTGTTGCGCTGCAACAGTTGTTTGTTGTATTCGGCAATCTGCGATTCAATATTGGCGCTTTCAATGCCGGAATTGGCCGGAAGCAGTTGGGTACGGTTGGCGTCATTGGACAAATAGTTCCGGATGTAGCGGGTCATGTAGAGCTGGTTGTTCAAAGCCAGAATCTGCGCATTCGTCTGGCTGCTCTGCGCCATATACATGCTCGAAGCCGCCTGCACGTCGGGTAACAGATGTTCGGACTTGTAGGATGAAATGTCCTCGTCCACGTTGCCCAGTTCCTGTTCGATTACGCCCAAACGCTCGTTGATGAACATCGAGGTGCTGATAGCGATCTGGTTCTTGTCCTTCACCCAGTTCTCATTATAAACGGAAATCAACATGCTCAATACATCCTCCGCCCGTTGTACAGAATTATCCCTGAATGACAGGTCGATAACTGACGCTTTCTCATTATTCAATGAAACGGACAGATTGGACGAGCAGGAGTTTACAGCATCATACAAACTGGATTTACCTACATACAATGTGTATGTCTCGCCTTTCACATAATTGGGGGTTGCATGGATAATGATTTTCCCTAATGGCGTAGTGATGGAGTCGAGCAAGCGGCCCTTTATATCCTTTCCGTCGAGCTCCGTCCCGTTACGTGTAAAGTCGGATAAGAGTAATGTGCTGTCTGGCTGTACTTCCAATGTAAACCCAGCCGATTCGTTTTCAGGAAAGTCACTTATCGTTACATCCACTGGTAATGTCAGTCCATAGGCCACCTGACGGTGGAATTTCCCCGGAACGAAGTAATTCATATCCAAACGAAATCGTTTAACTACCTCGGTCATTAAAGCCGGCGACTGAAAGGTGATGAGTTCGTTATTTACATTGGTGCTGGACTGGAACAACCCAAACTCCGAAAAGGATTCCAGATCCGGGGAAACCGACTTGCCTTTGGAATCCTCCTTGATCAACACCGAAGCAGTGCGTGTATATACGGCAGGGGTACACAGCAGATAGACAGCAGCAACACCTGTCGTTATCGCCAAAGACAGGACGAACCACTTCCACCTCGCGAGGCACAGGTACAACAGATCCTGTATCCGCAGGAAATCATCCGGCTGTCCCGGTTTTGTATTCTTTTGATTTACGGCCATATCAGATTCTATATTTATTTCACGATCAACACGGTAATGGTGGTCAGCAGCGAGGCCAACGATAACCAAAAAGAGGTAGACCGCACGTTGTTCCCATTGACTGTCGATTGTCTTGCCCTGACCGAGTTAGGTTCGACATAAACAATATCGTTCTGTTGCAGGTAGTACACGGGAGAAGCATAAAGGTCATATCCCGAATTCAGATTGACCCGGTACAGGGTCTTTTTGCCGTTTTCCTCCCGCTGTACCAGCACGTTCTCCCGTTTCCCGTAGACGGTAAGGTCCCCGGCCATGCTTAAAGCGTCCAGGAGCGTCAGCCTGTCCTTGTCGATATTGAAACGTCCGGGGTTGGCGACCTCACCCAACACGGAAACGGTCAGGTTCATGAATTCCACTGTTACTACCGGATCTTTTACGAGGTTTTTCGAGATCAACTCTTCTTTTATGCACAAGGCAATCTCCTCGCGTGTCATTCCCGCCACATGGATATGCCCCAGCACGGGAAAATCGATATTTCCATCCTTGTTTATCGTGTATCCTGACATTCCTTGATTGTTGGATGCTTCTGATCTTATACCGATTTGTCGGGATATAATCGGAAGGTTGAAAAGGTCCATCAACAAAGGGTCTTTGCTGTTGACCAATATGGAAATCTTGTCTTCGGGACGTACCCTGATTTCCAATGGATTAAGAACCTGCTCTGCCATACCCGGTTTCAGGTCCGTAAAATAAGCGACTTTCGGCGCGGCACATGATCCTAGCAGGGAAGCCACGGTCAATAAGAGTAAAATGTATCTGATTTTCATATTTCATTGATTTTTATTTGTTGGTTGCCTGTCTCGACTGAAGCTGTCCGATACGTTTCGTCAGTCGGATATTGGTGAAAGTCCATATCAGGATATCGACTAGTACGATCCAGTTTACATTCAGATAAAGGGAGAGAAGAATATTAAACAGTATGAATACGGTCGATACGGATATGACGATAATCATGACACTTCGCTGCTGCATTCCGACAGCAAGTAGTTTATGGTGGATATGGTTCTTATCCGGCAAGAACGGGTTCTTTCCGTTGCGTACCCGATGCAGATAAACCCGGACCACATCACAGCAAGGAATCAGCAGCGGGGAGAATGCCAGCACCATCGGATTTATATGTACCGTATTATCATCTGTCCCACACATAGTCAACTTGAGACTGAGAAGACAGAGCATCATGCCAACGGTCAGGCTGCCTGTGTCACCCATGAAAATCTTTTTTCCGTGCTCGGCATTCCCGAAAACATTGTAATAAAAGAACGGCACTAACACCCCTAATGTGGCGAACGCCAGCATGGCATATATATACTGGTGAAACATAAGAAAAGTCAACCCATAAAGCAAACAGGCAATACTGCATAGCCCGGAAGCCAGTCCGTCAATGCCATCGATCAGGTTGATGGCATTGATGATGAAGACCACGAACAGAATGGTCAGAGGATACCCCAGCCATAATGGAACCGAATGAATGCCTAGAATGCCGTACAGGTTATCGATATATATACCACCGGCGATAAGCATCATGCCGCACAGAATCTGGATAACGAACTTGGCTCGATAACGGATGCCGATCAAGTCATCGGCCATGCCAACCAGATACAGAACCATGATGGAGCAGAAGGCGAAAGCCAAGGGCCGAACATCGTTCTCGATTTCGGACAACATCTCCGAATGCCCCATAACCATATTGATCCCCAGCAACAAGGCTACGGTGAAAAACACTACCGGCTTGAATGCGATGCCGCCCAACCGGGGCACGGCACAATGATGAATCTTCCGTTCGTCGGGAAGGTCGAATAACCGCTTGCGGAAAGCGATCAACAAAATCTGGGGAATGATGATACCCGCACAGAACACACAGATCAGGAATGCAATACTGCAATTAACTATCCAAAAAATCATATTATGTCAGAATTTGTTCTTTACTTGTGCAAAGTCATGGAAGAGAAGAGAATTTCATCACCTCTTTTTTGTGCCATTCCTTGTACCGCTTCATCGAGATTCCTATCCCAACAAGTTCCCTGTACCCTGATACTTTCTTTCTGAAGATGTGATTTTTGCCGTAAGCCTGGAGTTCGTCATCCGAGATGCTGACCATTAAAACGGGAAATGGGTAAACTTTATGCCTGAGTACAGTTACATCGTGTGTCACGAACAGCTGACTCAATTGGTAGGCGGATTCTTCGAATGCGTGCCAATAGTCACCTGCTCCATACAGACGAATGAATCGTCCGGTTGTATCTTCTGTGTGAATGATGTCGAACAGGCATGTTTCGATGAGTTCCATCAATGGCATCCAGCAAGGCTCAGTTCCGGAATTGTAACCATTCATTACTTTCAAAAATGTTTCATCCGTTGTCGGGAATTAGCGTATATTCAATTTTACAAAGCCAGAAATGCAGGTTTTATCCTCATTGTAACATGCGCCGGGCTGTTCTGTACAGATGCATTTGTCAAAACAGATAACAGAAACCAGTACTCATCTTGTTCCGGAGCATAACCTTTAATATCCGCAGCTCGTCCGGCAGGTCATAATCAATGCACACCGCTTTAACTTTGGACCATATATCATCCAAAATAGAGTCGGGCTTACATATCATTATTTTATAATAGCCTGATATATTCGGGATTGACTTCCACCCCTACGGAAAAGAACTCGGGCAGCTCCACTAACAGACGTTTCGTTTTCGACCCGCGTACAGTCAGCAATTTTCCTTCATAACCGTCCAAAGGACCGCCTACAATACGGATGTGCCGTCCGCACATAGAGGGTGTCAATTCGCCAGGAAGATAATATTTCGGATTTTTCGACACACTTACAGCATGTATGAACCGCTCCATGTCCGCATCAGCGACAGTCATCGGATTTTTGTAACCACCTCCCTTCTGGAAACGATACTGTATCGTGGGATACTTTTCCACAAACGGATCAATAGCTTCCTGGGTATCATGAACAAAAAGCAAATCCTGGATAAAGGGAACTTCTTCCCGAGTCCGTTTGCCGCCATGAACACTCAACTGCTCTTTCATGGGAGTGAACACCTCGAAATGCTCGTTCAACAGTTGCTTGTATGCGGGCAACTTGGCATTGGCCCGTTTAAGGTCGCGCATCACGTACCAGCATGTCTGTTTTTCACCTTCCGAAGTAGCCATATTTTGGATTTAGGACAATTCTTCTAATCCTGCAAGATTGTAAATTATACTACATATCAAGCAGTTACAAACATTCTTTTCAAAAGCTGGAGAATAACTTCCCATGTCAGTATATCTGTTCATGTTTACACCATAAAAGATTCCGTTATCTCACACATGCACAAAATCTCTGAAGCCGTTTCCGGCTCCATCTTCTGCTACTTCTCTCCATAAGAGAAGTATTTGAACCTTAATTCCGCAACATAATTGAT
>ENA-OVFO01001535-OVFO01001535.1-human-gut-metagenome-genome-assembly--contig:-NODE-1535-length-10002-cov-4.627827_pt1 | contig 10002 bp, 10 predicted proteins | sample MGYA00237761_ERZ505401 | MGnify/ENA primary metagenome ERZ505401 (study PRJEB26158, sample SAMN06016330) | human gut metagenome | biome: human gut; feature: ankylosing spondylitis patient; material...
AAAAAAGCATTTCCATTATCAAATTCATCATAGCTAATTGAACTCAATGAGAATAATGCCCCCACAAAACCTAAGAAACCAATCGGAAACGAAGTCCCCGGAGATACTATTATCATTATTATAGATATAGCAGTAATAGTCATAAAGAAGTTTTTCTGTCCTTTCAGCAATTTAAAATCTTTAATCAATAAACCTTTCATTATTCAACACCTCTAATCATCATTGTTATTACTTCGTCTATATTTCCTTTTTCAATCGCCATTTGAGGATAATTTTCAGCATAATATTGTTTTTGATTAGTTAAACAACTATATCCATAGCTTTCTTTTTTTGTACGTAAAATATATTGTCTATCTAATTTGGAATATTCTTCTTCATCAACTTTAAGTAGTGCATAATCGCTTAGTAAAACATCAGTATCTTCGTGCATAATTACTTTTCCTTGATGTATCATATAAAGGTCATCACATAAAGTTTCTAAATCACTGGAAATGTGAGAACTAATTAAAATAGAGCGTTCTTCGTCTTTTTCTATAAAATCTCTTAGCATTTCTAACAATTCATCTCTAGCTATTACATCTAATCCCGCCGTTGGTTCATCAAGAATTAACAACTTTGCATTGTGTGAAACAGCAACTAAGACTTTTACTTTCGCTTTCATACCAGTTGAAAAATCTTTTAGTCGGCATGTTTGTGGTAGCTGAAACTTTTTAACTTGTTCTATAAAAAATGATTTATCAAAATTTTGATATAAATTATCAATAATAGGAATAATATCATTGATTGTTAAATATCCACTAAAGCCAGAGTCCGAAAGAACTACTCCCAAATCTTGCTTGTCTTTTGCAGTAAAATCTTGTAATGACTTTCCAAGAATATTGATAGTTCCACTATCAAAGGAAATTAGCCCTAAAATAGCTTTAAATGTTGTGCTTTTTCCTGCACCATTTTGACCAATCAAACCAGTTACATGACCTTTCTTTACTTCAAGAGAACAATCAAGCGAAAAGTTTTCATAACTTTTTTTCAAATGCTCAATTTTTAACATATCTAACCCTCCAAAATTAACTCAAATAGTTTTTTTATATCTTCATCACTGATACCGTAACATCTGCCTTTTTGAATAACTCGTTCTAAATCACTTTCTAATTCCTTTTTCTGTTCCTCTAATAAAAGCTCTGTATTTGTAGCAGTAACATATGTTCCTTTTCCATGAATTGTTACCGTAAACCCCTCGTTTTCCAAGCTATCATATGCTTTTTTCACAGTTAGAGCACTTATTTTTAATTCTTTTGCAAGAGAACGAACAGACGGAAGATTATCATTTTCTTTTAATTTTCCATTCCGAATTAAAGCTTTAACTTGTTCTACTATTTGCTCGTAAATAGGTATCATTGAAGAATGGTTTATAATAATTTTCATCTCACAGCTCCTTTCTGTATAAACAGTATATAACAGAGTAACGCTGTTGTCAAGTGTTATATGGTGTTTGTACAGAAAGTGAAGCGTGCAAATCTCATTTAGGAAATGCACGCTATATAATTTATCCTACAATCTTCCAGTTACTATCCTTATGTAGCACAAGTTCATACTGCGATATCTGCGTCGCCTTTGTCTGATTATCAAGGAATTTCACGCCTACCTTGACTTTCACATTGTCCCCGTCCTTTGTAAAGATAGGGTTTACCAGTTCAGAATAAAGGTAGTCCCTGCCGATAGGTTCAAGCACATTTCCCGATACATAATAGGCAAGCTCTTTTTCCGTAGCTGTCGGGTAGAGCTTAAAGAATGTTTCCAGAAATGCGGTAGCGTCATTTACCGTATCAGCGTCCACGCTTGCGTCTGCTTCTGGTGTCTTAGGCTCATAGTCTGATTTTTCGATTGCTGGTGCAAGGGTAGGGTTCTGAACGATTACCATATCCCCGTCAGCGTCTATATGGACTTTTACGGTATAGGTTGCTTTCACATTGCTTGTCTGTTCTCCCTCTTTTATCTGCTGATCTACTTCGTAGGTAGCAGAAAAAGTGTCCGTTCCCGATTGCTCGATATGCCATACAATCACATCTGTAACCGTGGAGCAGGTCGGTATATCGGTTCTAATGGTATCTATATTCAAGTCCTGCAATTCCTTTGTCAGATAACCGCTGATTGCCTGCGTCCTTACTTCAATCGCTTCTTTGCTGTTATTCCATGTGTAATAGGACTTTGCAAAGTTCTTCACGAAATTTTCTATCCCGTTGGTGTCCTGCAAGCGAAGTTCAATGATTTCTTTTTCGTGGGTCGTGTGCTGGTCGATAGCCGTAAAATTCTTATACACCCCAAAGCTCACGCTTGCGATAAGCACCACCCACAACGCAATCACGGTTTTCTTATGTGTGCCTACCTTGACAGTACGCACCTTTTTTTCTTTTGGTTCTTTGATAGTTTCTGTCTGTTTCTTATTCTTCTTAAACATATTTTTCAAGTCCTTTCTATTGTTTTACTCGTCCTGCACCGATTAAGTGCTGTTGCCAGTAACTACTACTTAGGTCTGCATATCCTATCGGATTTCCTGCATGGTACATCTGGTTATTTCCTACATAAATTGCAACGTGCGTTACATAAGTACCAGCGTTATAGGTAGAATGGAAAAACACCAAGTCCCCAGCCTTTGCCTGCGAGAGTGGAAGATGTTGGGTAGCGTCATACTGTGCTTGTGCTGTTCTCGGTAAGGAGATACCAGCTTTTCCATAGCACCATTGCGTCAGCCCCGAACAGTCAAAAGAAGTGTTAGGATTGCTACCGCCATACACATATTTCCAGCCTTGATATTTTAACGCTTCATTCATTACCTTTTGTGCCAGCTCTCCCGATACCTGCGGAACAGTTAAATACTGATTGACTAATTCCACATAGAACATATTTCCATAGCCATATCGCCAGCCCCCGTTCTTTGCAACAGCTATCGGGTTGGTGTAGGTTACTTTCTTTCCACCCGATTTCTCACGGGCGAAGCTCTCTGCAAGGTTAAAGGTGTGTTTTTTCCCTTTTCCTGCCACATATCCCACATAGCCACCGCCATAGTTATAAGACTGTATCGCTACATTCAAATCGTCGATACCTTGATTTTTGCAGGAAGAAAGCAGGGACGCAAAATACTTACACCCCTGCTTGATTGAGCTTTCCGTATCTAAAGAGTTGGGCGGTAGTCCCAGACTTTCTGAACTCTGCATAACATCTTCTGCCGTACCGCCACTTTCTACTTGAATGATAGCCAATAGCACATTGACATACTCGGAAATGCCGTATTCTCTGGCGTATTTTTCCACCATAGGCTGATGTTTCAAAACTTCTGCGGATAAGTTCATACCCGTAATGCCAGAAGAAAAATTGCTGTTCTCGTCGTCGCTGTCTGCACTAATGAGGACACCAAAGAAAAGCACCAGAGAAAAGAGGATAGGAAACAGACTGCCAATAATAGCGATATGTTTCAGTTTCATTTTTTCTTCTGTCCTTTCTTCGTTACAAGGTTACGGCTTTTCTCTGTGGTCTGCTGGTTCTTCTGGACGCTTTGTGTCTGCTGAACCTCTGTCCTGCGGTCTTTGGTGTAATTCTGGCGTGTTTCCTGCGATACTACTTTTTCTACATTCTGCCTATGTACTGGCTGTGCAGGCTGGGTCGCTTTCTTATCAGAAGCACCAGAAGATAACGGACGCTCTTTGATAACAGTTGTCTTGACTGGCTCACTTGCTTTTGAAGTGGTCGCTGTGGCAGGACGTTTGACTTCCTGCATTTTTTTCGCACTCGGCTTTGGAATGGTTGAAGCTGTGGCTGGTCGCTCATGGGGACGGGTAGCTCCCGTTGTCGCTGATCCGTCAGCCTTTCGCTGTGCCTGCCTTGCTTCTTGTGCCTTTTGAAGCTCCATACGTTTGTCAGCGATATTCTGTCTATGCTGTTCCTGCTTTTCCAAACGTCCCGACTGTCTGGACTGCTGTTCCTGCACCATGCCACGCTTGAAGTCAGACACGCTGGACTTTGCCTTTTCCTTTGCGGAATACACCGCATAAGCGGTCTGTGTCGGCATATCCTTGATGTTTTCTTTGACAGCATTTGCCTTGTCTTTCACTTTATTTTTCGTATCTAAGACAGCACCCACCTTTGTGCCTGCACGCTGTCCCATGCTGGAAGTGGTATTGCCCCGACTGTCTTTTGTAGCTGTGTTCCTTGTCGGTTTTCTGTTTGAAATCGTGCTACCTGCCACCGCACCAGCAACACCGCCAGCCGTAACCGCACCAGCAAGCCGTCTTTCCATACGCCTAGCCCTATGTGCCAAGTATAGATATGGTCTACGGAAAATTCTTCGTCCCATGCTTTGACTATCATTAGCGTTCAAAGAGAACATACTCATTAAGTCGCCCAGCTTCATGTAGATACCAGCGAAACACACTATCTGTAAGAACGCTACCATAAAGAACGGATAGTCCGTGGATATGTTATAAAACATACTGGAAATGCTGAACGCCACCGTTACAATGAGCGTTATTCCTGCCCGTGTCATTATGGTATTAAACACCCTTACGATTGCCTGCTTTGCCATGCTTTCATAACTCGGTATCATGGAAAGTAAAAAGCTGATAGGTAAAAACATTGCAAAGATAATAAAAAGTATCTGGCTAAACAACATCATGCCCGTAAGCAAGAATACAAATATTGTTATCCCTAAGTTGAAGAACAGTAGGAAGAACACCATACCTAAACGGTTCACGACCTGCGGTATCGTCAGATTGTTGTTGTCGTTGCCCTCGATTTCTGTTTTCACGACTTCCTCTCTGGTTTTCCCGTCCTCGTCCTCTGGGCTTGCCGATACAAGAGCTTCTACACGGTCTGTCCCGATTTCCTCTGCGTTGCTGTTACCGAATTGAAGCAAGAGCCACGGTTGTTCCACTTGAATAGAAAATAGGCTGTCCCGTATCAAGTCCACGCTGTCCTTGCCCTCGCTGTCAGAGTTGGGGAGCATGATTTTTGTTCCCAAATCAAGTGAAGCGGTACTGATGTCTGATGAAAATTCATTTATCTTCTTGATGTAATCGGGAGCATAGGCAATAAACGAAGCGGACAACACAAATACCACAACAAAGTTGATAACAGCATGAAGTGCTTTGCTGGTTTCCCGTTTGATAAGTCCCGTATATGCAACATAAAGTCCTACCACTAAGATAATGAGAAGCAGAAAACCAACATAGAAGCCAGAACTAGAAAAACCGTTCTGTGTTACACCTGCAAGGGTCTGTATGCTTTTTCCAATACTGTCTGCCATATCGTTGATGAAGTCCAGCTTATAGGCTTCCTGCACCACATACCCTGTGGCATTGCTTAAATAAAGGCTTATCGTCCAGACAAAGTTGGTAATGCAGTAAAGCCCGTACTGTACCGATTTTCCGATACCGTCCAGCCAGTTCCACGGAAGCCACGACCAGCTATTATCCACATAAAAATCAAGCTGGTAGTTGGAAAGGGGGTATTTTGAGTAAAGATTTTCTGCGTTTATGGTATCGTCCACAAGCCCCGTTGCATGAGCCACCGTCCCCAGAAGTGAAAGCAGGATAAGGGAGAGTGCCACCACGAACAGAGCCATTTTGAGAAAGTGGAAAATCTTCTTTTTTGTGAACGCACCTTTTATCCTTTCTTTCATCACTCCACCTCATTTCTCTGTACGGGCGGTCTGGTATCAAAGGCGTGTAGCAGTTCTTCAAAGACTGGGTGTATCTGCACCACACCGACACGCCCGTATAAGTCCTGCAATAAGCATTGTCCGTTCTCCAAATCACGAAGCCGTTTCTGGTTGTTTTCGTCGTCCTTGTCGATACCGAAAAATTCTAAGGTCTGCTTTATCTCGTTGATGTCAGTAGAACGAAAGGCAAACTTCAAGCCGATATTGTTTTTCAGACTTTCCTTTGACACGTCGCCAGAAGATTGTGTAACAAAATAAACGCCTGCCTGCATAGCTCGTCCAGCACGCACCAGCTTATTTGATAAAGTTTCGCCTTGTGCCACATTTAAGAACGCCCACGCTTCGTCAAGGTCTACAATCTTAAAAATGCTTCTGTCCGAATGGATAAAATCAAGGGCAAAGGTACTAATCACAATCAGCATAGATACCGACAATAATTCAATGGTCGTGTATTCCTCAAAAGTGGTATCTTTATCTGGCAACACAAGGTCGGCTACTTGAATGATATTGAGCTGGTTATCTAAACTAATTGCATTTTCCACCGTACCGTCTGAAAACAGCAGGTGTGCAAAGTCGTAGTCTGTGAAGCTGTCGATATGGTCTGCGATATTTCTTGATATGGGCGTATCTTCACGGCGTAGCTCGTCTATCACATGGAGCAAGCCCCGACTGTCGCTCTGGGTAACGGAACGCACCGCCTTACGAAGTACGGGGAATTTCTCGCCGTCCCTAGAGGAAATACCCGTAAGGAATGTTAAGATGTCGATTGCCAGACTTTCAGCGTCTTTTACATTCTTCATAATCACAAATGGGTCAAGAAGTCCTGCATTGTCCTTGTCGCTGGTAAGATTTACGATATTGATTTCATGTGCAATCTCTGGGAGTGTTTCTTTCCAGTTACCACGCTCACTTTTAGGGTCTAACAGAAGTGCTTGACCGCCAAACAGCACCGCATAATATACCAGAAGATTGTTACAGAACGATTTCCCACCGCCAAGCGAACCGACAAAAGCAGACGCTAAAGCGTTGGTAACTGTACCTTTTACACCTTGACTGGCAAGGGACGGTTGCAGGTACACATTTCTTCCCGTATCAACAGAATAGCCCATATAGATACCCGTAGTTTCTCCTAACTGCTGTGTCGCACCAAAACCAAGCCCTGCTAGAAAATCTGATTTTACATACTGCACATAGTCATTGATATATCGCTTGCTGGCTGGTAAAAATTCAGAATGAAGCCCCAGCATATCCCCAGCAGGACGCACCAGCTTTACATTGAGGTCGTCGTAAAAGTCCTTGACTTCATCACAACGGCGTTTCAGCTCGTCAAGATCGGGTGCAGACACCCGTATAACGTAGCTTAACTTATACATACTTTCTTTGCTCTGGTCTAAATCGGTTTCCAGCTCGTCCACGCTGTCTAAAGCGTCCACCACATTTGAGCTGGTTTCACTTCCAGCTTGATAGGCGTGATTGTCAAGGTCTTTCAATTCCTTTTTCTTGTTGCGGACGGTTGTTAATGCTTTTCGGTTCTCCACGATTTCTACATTCATGGAAGTATCAACGGGGAATGTGAATTGCTGTTGCTGGAAATAGAAAATTTCGCTTGACGGAAAATCAAGCTCGCCTACAATCGCATTGACGGTAAAATAGGACACATAGCTTTCCTTATCCTCATGTTCCAAGCGTAAATATCGCTGGCTTTCCTCAATCACACATCTTGTCGGACGGATAAGGTCGTAGTATTTTATCAGCGTTTCTTTCTGCAAGTTCTTCTTTGGTAGCTGGTACTCATAATCTTCATAGGCGATACCGTCCCTGCCGTAAAGATGTTCCATGAGATACCCAAAATCATTGATTTCCAAGCGACGCACCTTAAAGCGACGGGAGATTTTATTTTCCAGTAACTTTTCCATTTTCATGTAACGGTTGATTTCATCATTCGGCATGGAAACAAAATCATTCATCAGCGTGTGGTTCACTTCATGGAGAAATTCCGTGAACGTCAGCCACGCCGATTTTTTGATGTTCTTCAGATTAAGCTGTTCTTCCGTAACCATGAGCTTAAAGCCAAGAAAAAAGCGGTAGTCCACTTGATTGTCCCCAATCATAGATACTAACGCTTCGGTCTGTTCGTCTATCTTCTGGCAGGCAACTTCCTTTAATTTTCCAGTTACCAGTTTCTTTGACTGTTCCTGCATACTGCGGATTGAGCTTTCTGTGGCAATCTGCAACGCATGAATTTTACCCTCACGGGACTGTGCGATAAGCTGTCGGAAACTGTCATGCACGATAAATTTCTGCTCTGCGGATAGAAAAGAATAGTTGTATGGTATCAGCTCATAGTAGGCGAACACCTCATTGTCCTTGTTCCAGACAAGGTTATTGTCAATATATTTTATCGGGAACATAGTTCACACTCCTTACTGCCGTGATTGTTTCATTGAGTATCTGCTTATGCAGTTTTACGGCTTTTCCTGCATAAGTGATTTTTGGTCGCAGGGCATAGGTAATCTGTGATTTCAAAAAGCTGTACGGCTTCTTTCCGTCAAAGGTTTTCTGCGACATGAACCAAGTGAGAGCAACGGGAATACCGAAGTATTTGAGAAATGCTCCCTCAATCATGGAAAGTGGGGGAATATCCCCAAACAGAATGATGATAAATTCTGTAATCACAAACCATGTAATCTGTGTAAAGGTAACGGGAAAGGGCAAGTTAAAGTCATTGATTGCATACAAGACTTTTTCCACGTTCCAGATACCCGTGTAGCTTTTAATCTTTTTCAAGTTCTTTCAGCTCCTTTCGTAAGTTTCTAAATAGAAAAGGACAGCCATTTTCAGACTGTCCCTTAAAAGAGAAATACGCTGTCAGTAGCAACAATGCTTGTCGCTGATCTTCCAGCGTTAATATGGTATCTCGCACATACCTCGGCTTGTTTCAATAAAGCAACCGCCCATATCCAAATCTCGCCCGTAGGCTTCATAGTCAATGTAGTTCTGTAAGCTGGGCGGAATGTCGCCAAGTGCCTGCAATTCGTCTATGTAGTAGTAGGCAACATCTGTCATGGTTTCACAGTCGGGATAATAATAAATATCGTCCTTGTGTTCCACGACTTCTTCCAGCGACCCGTAGTGGCTGATAAATTCGTCCAGACACTCTACGATATAATCGGGAAGTTCCTCTATCATTTCATACATCTCATTGAGTTTTTCAATGGAAACATACTCGCCAATCGCAATGGGGAAGTTGTCGGTATCATGGACAGCGTATTCCTCATACTGTTCATTCAAGCCGATTTTTTCTTTCACATCTTCCTCGTCAATGGGGAACGTGAACCAAGCACCGACTAAATATCCCTCATTGTATTTGCCAAGATTAGCAATGTAAACCGCCATATCATCAATCATAAGCACCACCTCATTTCCTACTCTGGCAGTTCAAAGATACCGTGTTCTGTTACTAAAAATTTCCCGTGTTCCTGCAAGTGAGAAGCGTAGGCTTCAAAGTCAAAGTAGTATTCTTGACAGTCCTCGGATAAATGCTTGAATGTCGGGTCGTTCATCAGCTTTTGCCTTGCAACATCTATCATGCTTTTGCAGTCGGGATAAACCGTAATCACGTTCCTGCAAATATAAAGTGCTTCTAAATTCTCAAACACCGTAAGCAGTGATACATATTCTTCCTGCATATCACTTGAAAGCTGGCGATACATAAAATCTAATTCATTGAGCTGGTAGACGCTTGTATGTTCTTGAACTTCATCAGCATAAGGCAACACCTTTTCGATAATACGGTAATCCCCACTTTCTGCACCGATACCTAACTTTTCTTCAAACTCGGCAACATCTATCGGCAGGTCGAACCAGTATGATATTGTTTCTTCGCCAGTTGTTCCTCTCGTTTCCACCAGCACCCTTGTTTCCTGCATTGTTCCTCACGTCCTTTCTGTTGTTTCATCACATCTTGTAAGGTCTGGTACGACATACCAAACACATATTTAGAAAAATCTTCTAACTGTCTTTCTTCATAATCGGCAGGGTTCAGTCGTTTCATTTCCTGCCACACCTTACGCTTGTAAGAGGGCAGGTCGGAAATATAATCACAGCCGACTTTCGTCTGCATATCCTTAAAAATATCGCTCATTTCATCACTCCAATCTAAAATTTAGGTAAGAAAAAAGCAGTCAATCCTAAGACTAACTGCTTTGTGTGTATGGATATGAAATTGTCAAACTGGGATTTATATAATTATTCCTCTAACTTTCCCTATTTTACAGGCTTTCCCGCCTGTT
>ENA-OVFO01001540-OVFO01001540.1-human-gut-metagenome-genome-assembly--contig:-NODE-1540-length-9963-cov-4.626262_pt1 | contig 9963 bp, 8 predicted proteins | sample MGYA00237761_ERZ505401 | MGnify/ENA primary metagenome ERZ505401 (study PRJEB26158, sample SAMN06016330) | human gut metagenome | biome: human gut; feature: ankylosing spondylitis patient; material...
ATTTTGTTCTAATAAAGTTTTTCCCACTTTAGTGCAGGGCGGCAAACCGGGCTGCGCCGCGGGTGCACAGCCAGCGGTGCAGCAGCAAGTCCAACCCCAGCAGCACAGCCAGACAAACAGTCTGTGCGGCCAGCGGCGGCACAGCGTAGTCCAGCAAGATCAGGGGCAAAAACAGCACCCCGCCCGCCAGCAGCCACCCGCCGAACATCGCCAGCATACTGGCGGCGCTCCGCTTGACCACGGCGGCCTCGCTTACCCAGTGGAGGTTGGGCAGGCACAACCCCAAAGCAAGCCCAAACTGCGCCGTCAGCCACACAAAGGCTGCCAGTACCACCATCACCAGCAGCCCCTGCCCTGCCGGAATGCGCAGCGCCGCCATGGCGCACCCGGCGCAAAACCACGCCCCCGGCAGCGTGAGCAGCAATTGCAGCTCTGCCTTTGCCCGCAGCACCTGCTGCGGGGGCACCGGCAGGCTTTGCAGCAGCCAGAGGGTGCCCCCTTCCAGCGACACCGATGGCGCTGTGATAAAGTTCATGGCGGCTATGGCGCACACCATCCCGCACACCAGCATAGGCAGACTCTCCGGCAGGTAAGCAGCAGTAAAGGCGCGCAGGTCTGCGGCCTTCCACAGTGCTGCCACGCCCAGCACCGGCAGCAGCAGGCTGCTCAGTGCACAGTTGAGCAGCCACATGGGGCAAGCGCCCAGATGCAACAGTTCCCGCCGCAGTAATGCCCGGCGCGGGGGCTGCTTTTTTTGCGTCTTTGCGCGGTATTCCGCTTTGGCTCTGCCCGGTTCAAGGGTCAAAAGCCGCAGATAGGGCTTTGCCAGCGCCTTACCGCACAGCGCCATACAGGCCGCAGCCAGCGCTAGAAACAGCAGCAGCGCCGGGACGTTGCCCACTGCCGCCAGACCCAGCAGACGCAGCGGTGCAGCAACACGACCGGCGGTTGCGCCTGCCTGTACGGCATCCACTGCAAGGGCCTCCACCGCGTTGCCCACCCATTGGAATACCGCATAATAGACCGCCAGAAAGAGCAGCGTACCCACCACAGTGACAAGGCTTTTGTGCCGGGCGCGGCGGTTGAGCAGCGCCACCGCCCAGCCCAGCAGAACGGCCAGCACCATGGAAACTCCCGCCAGCGCCAGTGCTACCGGCAGCGCCGCCAGCAGGGCACCGCCGGGGCGGGGTGCCGCCAGCGCATAGCAGACCACCGAGGGCACCCACGCCAGCAGCAGATAAATCAGCCCGGTCAGGTACACCCCGCCGCAGCGCACCGCAAAAATAGCGCCCGGCGGGATGGGCAGCGCCAGCAGCTTCTGGTTATCCCGGCAGCGGAACAAATGCCCGTAGCTGGTAAAGGCACTGGCCAGCACACTGACCGTCAGCGCCGAAAGCTCCATCAGCACAAAATAGAGCCAGTCCAGCCCCTGCGGAACCAGCGTCACTGCCAGAGGCAATGCCATCGAGCCAAAGCTGAGCATGACCAGCAGCATCAGCACCGCAAACAGCAATGCATACCCGAATGCTCCTGCCCGGGAGCGCCGCTTGCCAGTTTTGCTGCTGCGCACAAAGGCCGCGCCCAGTTCCAGAAGCTGTTTTTTGAGCAATGCACGGATCATAGCGCTTCCCCCGTATCCTCCAGTTCCAGAAAGACCTCTTCCAGCGTGTCGTCACCACGTACCTGCTCCATGGCACCCTCGCGCACCAGCTGACCTTTACGCAGAATAGCTACCCTGTCGCAAAGCTTTTCGGCCACCTCCAGCACATGGGTGGAGAAAAAGATCGCCCCGCCTTGCGCACAAAAGGCCTTCATCTGGGTCTTGAGTTGATGGGAAGCCAGCGGGTCCAGCCCGACAAAGGGCTCGTCCATTAAAATCAGCTTCGGCTCGTGCAGCAGCGCCGCAATAATGGCAAGCTTCTGCTTCATGCCGTGGGAGTATGCCCCGATGGACTGCGCCAAATCCTGTGTCAGGCCAAAGGCATCGCCGTACTGCCGGATGCGCTGCGTCCGCTGTGCGGCGCTTACGCCAAAGATATCCGCAATAAAATCAAGGTACTGGATACCGGTCATATACTCGTACAGCTGCGGGTCATCCGGCAGATAGGCCAGACGGTGCTTGCATTCCAGCGGGTTCTCCCGCACGGAAATGCCGTCCACATAAATTTCTCCGGCTTCAAATTGCTGGATACCGCAGCAGCATTTTAAGGTAGTGGTCTTGCCCGCGCCGTTGTGGCCGATAAAGGCGCACAGCTCCCCCGGGCGGATGTGCAGGCAAAGGTCCTGCACGGCGGGCTTGCCGCCGTAGGTTTTGGTCAGATGCTCTATCTTTAACATGGGCTGCCTCCTTGCTTTCAGTTTCGAGCCAAGTATACACCTTCCGGCAGGGGGAAGGTCAAGCATTTCTCCGTTTTTTCTTGCGTTTTGTATAGGGCTGTGCTATACTTTTTGACGAACTGAACAGAAAACAGCAGGTGCGTTCCGTCACTTTGCCCCACCGAGCAGCGGCAGGAACGTTAAAAGGGAAGCGGGTGCAAATCCCGCACGATCTCGTCACTGTGATAAGGGAGTCCACTGTCAGGGTGCTTTTGCACCGGTCACTGAGCCATCCGGCTTGGGAAGGCGGCAGCGGGCGTTGAGCTTTCAGTCAGGAAACCTGCCCGCTGTTGGTACCGGGGCTTTGCCGCCCCAGATCACGAGGAATTGGTTGTACCAAAAAGCCTGTAAGATACGGGGTCTTTTTGCTTTGCCATTTCGCAAGCGGAAGACCCCGTTTTTTTACAGGTTCTCTTTCCTGTACCCTTCTGTTCGGTGCCGTATTTCACCCACATCAGGAAAGGAAAACAAGATGAAAAAACGCAACATCCGCAAAACGGCGGCCGCTCTGACCGCTCTGGCTCTGTGCGCCGGTGTACTGACCGGCTGCGGCGGGGCTGCATCCAGCACTGCTTCCTCTGTTGCTGCCAGCTCTGCCGCCAGCAGCGAAGCTTCCAGCGCAGACGCTGACGCACTGGCCGCACAGAACGTGGCAGACTTGATTGACGCCATCTATGTGCAGCAGCGCACCGATGACACCGATGCCCAGTGCGAAGCCGCAAAGGCCGCTTGGGACGCTTTGACCGATGCCCAGAAGGAGCTGGTGGAGGGCGAAAATGCCGACCCTGACTACTTTGGCCGCGACACCGGCGATGCTTCCAAGGACGATGCCCGCAACGCCGATGAGATCGGCGAAAACGAGCTGCTGGTCGTGTCCTTCGGCACCTCCTTCAACGACAGCCGCGCTGCCGACATCAAGGGTATCGAGGACGCTTTGCAGGCCGCTTACCCCGACTGGAGCGTGCGCCGTGCCTTTACCGCACAGATCATCATCAACCATGTGCAGGCACGCGATGGCGAGAAGATCGACAATATGCAGCAGGCACTGGACCGCGCTGTGGCAAACGGCGTGAAGAACCTGATCGTGCAGCCTACCCATCTGATGCACGGTGCAGAGTATGACGAGATGAACGAGATGCTGGACCAGTACCGCGACAAGTTCGAGAGTGTTGCTGTGGCCGAGCCCCTGCTGGGCGAGGTGGGCGCGGATGCCTCCGTCATCAATGCTGACAAGGAAGCTGTTGCCAAGGCTGTTACCGCTGCCGCTGTGAAGGAAGCCGGTTACGACAGCGCCGCCGCTGCCGCCGCCGATAAGACCGCTTTCGTCTTTATGGGTCACGGCACTTCCCACACTGCCAAGGTGAGCTACAGCCAGATGCAGACCACCATGCAGACCTTGGGCTACGACAACGTGTTCATCGGCACGGTGGAGGGCGAGCCTGAGGACACCTCCTGCGAGGCTGTCATCGAGGCTGTGAAGGCTGCCGGTTACACCAAGGTCATCCTGCGCCCGCTGATGGTGGTGGCAGGCGACCACGCCAACAACGACATGGCCGGTGAGGACGCCGACAGCTGGCTGAGCCAGTTTACCGCCGCAGGCTGCTTTGAAAATGTGGACTGCCAGATCTCGGGTCTGGGCCGCATTGCGGACATCCAGCAGCTGTACATTGCACATACCAAGGCCGCTATGGATCTTCTGAACGGCTAATGGATTCAGAAGCCCTCTCCGGCGCTGCCAAGCATACGGAGAGGGCTTCTTTTATGGGCGTATTCCCCGCACGAGGAGAACGTGCCCCCCTACCCCGGCAGCTTAGACGCCGGGCAAAAATTTAGGATACTGAGGTATTTATTTTATGCGTTGCAAACAGTTTATCATCGTTTCTCTGGCCGGTGTGGTGCTGGCTGCTTCTCTGGCAGGCTGCGGCGGGTCTGCCCCCTCCTCCTCTGCTGCGGCAAGCTCTGTTGCTTCTTCCGTGGTGGCTTCCTCTGCTGTGGCCGAAGCTGCCCTGCCGGATGGCGTATATACCGCTGATTTCGAGACCGACAGCAGTATGTTCCACCCCAATGAAGCCTGCAACGGCAAGGGCACACTGACCGTGGAAAACGGCGTGATGACCTTCCACGTCAGTCTGGCTTCCAAAAAGATCGTGAACCTCTACCCCGGCCTTGCCGCCGATGCCGAGGCCAACAAGACCGCATGGCTCATCCCCACCGTGGACACGGTTACCTACGCAGACGGCACCACTGAGGAAGTGTACGGCTACGACATCCCGGTAGAAGCACTGGATACCGACTTCCAGCTGGCGTTGCTTGGCACCAAGGGCAAGTGGTACGACCATATCGTGAGCGTGCGCAACGCCGAGCCCAAGACCGAGCAGGCCGTCGAGACCCCCGCAGACGGCGCATACACCGCTGCCGTAGTGCTGGAGGGCGGCTCCGGCCGCGCCACCGTGGAAAGCCCCGCTGCCCTGACCGTGGCAGAGGGCAAGATGACCGCCACCATCGTGTGGAGCAGCCCCAACTACGACTACATGATCGTGGACGGCGAGAAGTATCTGCCCACCAATACCGAGGGCAACTCCACCTTTGAAATTCCTGTAGCTGCACTGGGCACTCCGCTGGCTGTTACCGCCGACACTGTTGCCATGAGCAAGCCCCACGAGATCGAATACACCCTGACTTTTACCTTGGAGTAATCTTCCATGAAGCTGACCCGCGCTCAATTTTTAAAGGCTCTGCCCGCCGCCGCGCTGGTGCTTGCAGGCTGCACCGCCGCGCCCACCGCACCCGCCGATACGGACGAGTTGATGTTTGACCACGCCTACCCGCTGGACTATGCCACCCAGTTTACCGCCGACTGCTATGCAGACGGCTCTACCCTGCTGACCATCCCGGACGCACAGGCAAAGTTTCTTGTCCGGCCGGAGGGCGCTGCCACCCTGCACACCGTGCCCGAGGGAGTGACCGTTTTACAGCAGCCGGTGCAGAACATCTATCTGGTGTCCACCTCTGCCATGGACTTGTTCCTCCATCTGGACGCGCTGGACAGCATTGCCCTTTCCGGCACCCGCGCCGAGGGCTGGTATCTGGACGAGGCAAAGCAGGCCATGCAGGCCGGGCGCATCGCCTACGCAGGCAAGTACAGCGCCCCGGACTACGAACGCATCCTGACCGCAGAATGCGGCCTTGCGGTGGAAAATACCATGATCTACCACACCCCGGAGGTAAAGGAGCAGCTGGAACGGTTCGGCATTCCGGTGCTGGTGGAGCGCTCCAGCTACGAGAGCAGCCCGCTGGCACGGATGGAATGGATCAAACTGTACGGTATCTTGCTGGGCAAAGAAGCCCTTGCCGAGGAGGTTTTTGCGCAGCAGGCGCAGCGCATTGCACCGCTGCTGGAGCAGCCCTCCACCGGCAAACGCTGCGCGTTTTTCTCCATTACTTCCAGCGGCCTTGCCACTGTGCGCAAAAGCGGAGACTATGTGGCGCAGATGATCGGCATGGCCGGTGGCGAATACGTTTTTACGGCCCTTACCGACAGCGGCAACAGCCTTTCCACCATGAATATCCCGCTGGAGGATCTTTACGCCGGGGTCAAGGATGCCGATGTGCTTATTTATAATGGTACCATCGAGGGCACCATCTCCACCAAGGAAGAGTTGCTTGCCCGCTGCGCGTTGCTGGCAGAGTGCAAGGCGGTGCAAAGCGGAGATATCTGGTGCACGACGCCCAGCTTTTTCCAGCAGAGCATGGCACTGGCAGATTTTATGCTGGACCTCCACGCTGTTTTTACCGGGGAAACTGCCAGCCCCGACACCCTGCATTTTTTGACCAAGATCACCTGAGGAGCCGCTTATGACCAGCCGCAAACGCCTTGTTTTTTCCTATTGCTGCCTTGCCCTGCTGCTGGCAGTGCTGTTTGCCGTGAGCCTGTTCTGGGGCAGCGTTGCGCTTACCCCGCAGGCCGTGCTTGCAGCCCTGACCGGACGCGGACAGGACGCGCTGAGCGTAGGCATTATCACACAGCTGCGCCTGCCCCGCGCGGTGATGGCCGCATTGCTGGGCGCTGCGCTCTCGGCAGCGGGCTATCTGTTGCAGACCTTTTTTGCAAACCCCATTGCCGGCCCCTTTGTGATGGGCATTTCCAGCGGGGCTAAGCTGGCGGTGGCACTGGTGATGGTGCTGTTTTTGAACTACGGCCTGCTGACAAGCTCTGCTGTGCTCATTCTGGCAGCCTTTGCGGGCGCTATGGCGGCCATGGCTTTTGTGCTGGCCGCTGCCCGCCGGGTGCAGCGCATGAGCATCCTTGTAATCTGCGGCGTAATGATCGGTTACATCTGCTCTGCCATCACCGAGTTTGTGGTGGCTTTTGCGCAGGACAGCAGCATCGTCAACCTGCACAACTGGTCACAGGGCAGTTTTTCCGGCATGACGTGGGGCAACGTGCGCACGGCAGCGCTGGTGGTGCTGCCCGCGCTGGCGGCGGCCTTCTGCCTTGCAAAGCCCATGGCCGCTTACCAGATGGGCGAAGCCTACGCCCGCAGTGTGGGCGTGGATGTGCGGCGGTTTTCCCGGCTGCTGGTGCTGCTTTCCAGCCTGCTGGCCGCCTGTGTCACCGCCTTTGCCGGTCCTATCTCCTTTGTGGGCATCGCCGTGCCGCACCTTGTCAAGCAGCTGCTGGGCAGCGCCCGCCCGCTGTATGTGCTGCCAGGGTGTTGTCTGGGCGGGGCGGCGTTCTGCCTGCTGTGTGATTTAATTGCCCGCAGCCTGTTTGCGCCCATGGAGCTTTCTATCAGCGCGGTCACCGCCGTATTCGGTGCGCCGGTGGTCATTGGGCTGCTGCTGCGCCGCAACCGGGAGGATGTGCGATGAAGTACTCTGTTGAAACCAACGCCCTTGCCATCGGCTACGGCAAAGCTGCCCTTGCCCGGGATATTGCGCTGGGCGCTGCCAAAGGGCAGGTGCTGGCGCTCATTGGCCCGAACGGCGCGGGCAAATCCACCCTGCTCAAAACCTTGGCCGGGCAGCTGGCCCCTTTGGGCGGCGCGGTGCTGCTGGACGGGCAGGAGCTTGCCCGCATTCCCGGCAATGCCCGGGCGCAAAAGCTGGCGTTGATGCTGCCCCACACCCGCCGCACCGAGCTGACCACCTGCTTTGAGTTTGCCGCCGCCGGGCGCATTCCTTACACCGGGCGACTGGGCATTCTGTCCGACGCCGACCGGCAGGCCGTGCAGGATGCACTGGAAATTGCCGGAGCTGCGCATCTCGCGGACCGGGACTTCAACTGCATCAGTGATGGTCAGCGTCAGCGTGTTTTGCTGGCCCGTGCCATCTGCCAGCAGCCTAAAGTGCTGCTGCTGGACGAGCCCACCTCTTTTCTGGATATCAAGGGCAAGATCGAACTACTGACCATTTTGCAAAAGCTGGCGCATGAGCAGCAGCTTGCGGTCATCGTGACCCTGCACGAGCTGGACATGGCGCAGAAGATCGCGGACGTGGTGGTCTGCGTTTCGCCGCACGGCGTTTCTGCGCCCATGTCCCCGGCACAGGCCTTTGCCCGGGAAAATATCAAAGCGCTCTACGGCCTGACGGAAGCACAGTACAGCGCTGTTTTTGGTCCACCAAAGCCGGAAAAGCTGCAATTTGAGCACTATGTGCGCAGCGGGCAGAAGCTGCTGCGCTGCGGCTACACCACCGGCACCTGTGCGGCACTGGCCGCTGCCGGGGCCGCCCGGCTGCTGCTGACTGACACTGCACCGGAAACTGTCGCTCTGCGCACGCCGAAAGGCATTGTGGTGGAGGTGGCTCCCCTGTTCTGCCGCACCGTTGCCGAGGGCGCGGAATGCGCCATTGAAAAGGACGGCGGCGACGATGTGGACGTGACCACCGGTCTGCCGGTGACCGCCACGGTGACGCTGCTGCCCGGCACGCCCGAGGTACGCATTACCGGCGGCGCGGGAGTGGGCCGGGTGACGAAACCCGGGCTGGACCAGCCGGTCGGGCAGGCCGCCATCAACCATGTGCCCCGGCAGATGATCGCCGAGGCCCTGCAAAGGGAAGCCGAGAGCGCCTGCTACACCGGCGGCTTTGCCGTGACCATCTCCATCGAGGGCGGGGAAGAGGTGGCAAAGCGCACCTTCAACCCCCACATCGGGGTCGAGGGCGGGCTTTCGGTGCTGGGAACCAGCGGCATTGTGGAGCCTATGAGCCAGCAGGCGATCCTGGATACCATCCAGCTGGAAATGAATCAGGCCGCTCTCCGGGCGGGCAGCCCCAGGCGGCTCATCCTGGCCCCCGGCAATTACGGGCTGGACTATCTGCACGAAAGATACCCGGAGTTTCACGCTGTTCCGGTGGTGAAAACCTCGAACTTTATTGGAGACACGCTGGATATGGCTGCTGCGGCCCGCTTTGAAGAGGTGCTTCTGGTGGGCCATGTGGGCAAACTGGTCAAGGTGGCGGGCGGTATTATGAACACCCATTCCCACACTGCTGACTGCCGCACCGAGCTGTTCTGCACCCATGCGGCGCTCTGCGGCGCTTCCCGGGAAGTCTGCGCCGCCCTGATGAACGCTGCCACCACCGATGCCTGTCTGGAACTCCTGGACAGCGCCGGCCTGCGGGCTCCGGTGCTGGAAAGCCTGCTGCGGGCAGTTCAGCTCCACCTTGACCGGCGGGCCTGCGGGGCGTTCCGGGTGGGGGCGGTGCTGTTTTCCAACCAGCACGGCCCGCTGGGAGCCACCGACACTGCCGCACAACTGCTGAACGAATGGAAGGAGCATTGAGATGGTACATTTTGTAGGCGCAGGCCCCGGCGCACCTGACCTCATCACCCGGCGGGGCGCGGCCCTGCTGCAGGAAGCCGACTGCATCATTTATGCGGGCAGTCTGGTCAACCCGGCTCTGCTGGGGCTGGCGAAGCCGGAGTGCGCCGTTTACAACAGCGCCGAGATGACGTTGGAACAGGTGCTGGACGTGATGCACCGGGTGGATGCCGCAGGCGGGACCACCGTGCGGCTCCACACCGGCGACCCCTGCCTGTATGGGGCCATCCGGGAGCAGATGGACGCACTGGATGCGGACGGCATCCCCTACGATGATACTCCCGGCGTGTCCAGCTTTTGCGGGGCGGCGGCGGCGCTGAACGCCGAGTACACCCTGCCCGCCATCAGCCAGACCGTAATCATCACCCGGATGGAGGGGCGCACCCCGGTGCCGGAAAAGGAGCAGCTGGCCAGCCTTGCCGCCCATGGGGCGACCATGGTGATCTTCCTCTCCATCGGCCTCATCGACAAGGTGCAGCGGGCCCTGCTGGCGGGCGGAGCCTACACGTCGGAGACCCCTGCTGCCGTGGTCTACAAGGCCAGCTGGCCGGAACAAAAAGTGGTGCGCTGCACCGTGGGCACGCTGGCCGGGAGCACCCGCGCCAACGGCATCACCAAAACAGCACTCATCGTGGTGGGGGAGTTTCTGGGCACCCGGTATGAGCGGAGCAAGCTCTACGACCCAACCTTTACGACGGAGTTCCGCAAGGGGGCAGACCAGTGACCCGCGCCTATCTCGCCTTCACGGAAAAAGGACTGGCGC
>ENA-OVFO01001543-OVFO01001543.1-human-gut-metagenome-genome-assembly--contig:-NODE-1543-length-9954-cov-2.002020_pt1 | contig 9954 bp, 7 predicted proteins | sample MGYA00237761_ERZ505401 | MGnify/ENA primary metagenome ERZ505401 (study PRJEB26158, sample SAMN06016330) | human gut metagenome | biome: human gut; feature: ankylosing spondylitis patient; material...
CGCCGACGGCGTCTTCTTCGGCTTCGACCTCGAGCACGTGCTGCGCCATCGCCGCGAGGACGGGCTCCTGCTCGTTCCCACCATGGGCGAGCGTCTCGGCGCCGCCGGCAAAACCATGCGCGTCTACTGCGCCAACTCGAAGGGCAGCACGCGCCTTCAGCACCTCTACGCCGACCGTTATCCCGACCACGTCTGCGCCTGCGTGCACGACCTCGTGACGAGCGTTCCGGACAACGAGCGCCGCGAGCTCGTCGAAGATTTCGGCCCGGGCGTTCCGCTTGAATTTCCCGACTTCAGGGGCACGAAGCTCGTCGTCGACCTCTTCTTCGAGCGCGAGCTCCCGAGGGGCCTCGGCGACGAGACGGTCCTCTGGATCGGCGAGCCCGACCACTCCTCGCATGAGTTCGGCATTGACGACGAGCGCACCCGCGAGGCAAGGCGCGACGCAGACCGCCAATTCGCGCGCGTGCTCGAGTGGTGGGAGACGGAAGGCAGGGACGCGGGCGTGCAGCTCGTCGTCATGTCTGATCACGGCCACGGCGTCGTGCGCCGCCACTTCGACATGAAGGGCATTCTTGAAAAAGCGGGTCTGAGCATCCTCATGGGGCGCGAGGTGCTCGAAGGGGCCGACACGGCCTCGGCCGACGCCGTCCTCGTCGGAACCTACTGCGCGGGACTCTGGTTCACGAATCCCGCGGACCTCTCGCTTCAGCTTCGCGCCCGCGACGCGCTCATGACCTCGCCCGACATCGGGCTCCTCTTCTCGCCCTCGGATCCCGAGCAGCCCTGCTCAATCGAGGGCCGAATCCCGGGGACCTTCTCCGAGCGCCTCGTCTTCACCGACGGCCGCCGGTCGCCCGACCTTCGCATCGTCCCGCGCGGAGATCCCGAAACGGGCGGCCTCGTCATGGCGCCCGAGCTGCCTCTTGGCGCAGGAAACCACGGCGGACTCCTGCCTCAGGAGATCAACGCCGTGCTCGCGGTCGGCGGAAGCGCCTTCCCCGGCTCGGCCGTCCACGACGATCCTGCTGGCCACGCCGACCTCGCCGTCACGATCATGACGCTCGAAGGGCTTCTCTCCGGCTCCGACATGGTGAAGCCCACGGGCCGCCTTCTCGACGAGGCGCTTCCCGGCGGTCCTGTCCGCAGGACGCCTGCGGGCGAGGCCTTCGACCTCACCTTCGGCGCCTTCCACCAGCGAATTGAACGACTCTCATCCGGAGGCCGCGCCTACGTCACCTGCGCCCATCGCATCAACAACGACGGCTGGACGCCCGAGCGCGGTCTTCCCGAAGGCGCCCGCACGGACGACGATGACTGATTGAAAGAGGAAAATCGATGAACGACATGCTTCTTGCGGGCGACGACCGTGCGATCCACGGATTTGCAGACCGCCTCAACTTCAGGACGAAGCTCGTCAGACCCGGCTTCATCCGTCTTTCGGGCGTGAGCTCGAAGGGCTTCCCGACGGGGCTTGCGGCCATGGCCGAAGAGAGCGCCGTCGACGTCCTGCTCCTGCCGCCCGATCTTTCCCTCAGGCGCTTTCGCGTCGCCTGCTTCGACATGGACTCGACGCTCATTGAGAGCGAGTGCATCGACGAGATGGCCGCCTTCGCGGGTGCGGGCGAACGGATCTCCCGAATCACCCGCAGGGCGATGGAAGGGCTGATTCCGTTTGACGAGTCGCTGCGCCAGCGCGTAGCCGCACTCGCGGGATCGAGCGCCGAGATCGTGACCCACGCCGTCGAGCGGGCCGTTCCGACGCCCGGCGCCCTTGACTTCGTCGACTTTCTCACGCGGCACGGTCTCGCCACCTACATCATCACGGGCGGCTTCGAGGAGATCGCCACGCACGTCGCCCGCCGCTTCGGCATGACGGGCGTGGTCTGCAACCGCCTCGTCCTTGAGGACGGCAGGCTTACGGGCGGCGTCCGCGGCCCTGCGGGCGGGAAGATCCTTGATGCCGATGGCAAGCGGCGTGCGCTCGAGGTGCTCGCCCAAGTCAACGGCGCCTCGCTCTCCGAGACGATCGCGGGAGGCGACGGCGCAAACGACCTGCAGATGATCGCCGCCGCGGGCTTCGGCTTCGCCTACCACGGCAAGCCCGTCGTCATGAGGGAGGCCCCGAGGGGCGTTCGCTTCGGCGACTTCTCGGTCCTCAAGCACTGCTTCCTCGAAGCCTGGGCATGACGCCCTTGTCTTCCCGCACCGAAAAAACAGAACGCCCGCAGAAGAATCCTCCTGCGGGCGCGTTCAGTCAGACCTGAAGATCAGGCAGCTCAGAACTTGTGGACGAGGCCGAGGGCGAAATCGTAGCCTTCTTCTTCCCAGCTGCCGGTCACGCCTTCGTAGTTGGCGTCGAGCTCACGCTTCGTGTAGCCGAGACCCGTGTAGACGAGCGTGCGCTTGGAGAGCGAGTATTCGTAGCCGAAGGCAGCCGTGTAGACCTTGGAGTCGGCGACCTGGCCGTCGTTGGCGTAGTCGATGTCGGCGTCCATGTAGCCGATGCCGGCCTTCATCGTGCCGCCGAGAACGTCGAACGCCGTGGAGAGATGCACGCCATAGCCGGTGTTGGCAACGGCACCCTTGTTGAACTTGACGTCGCCTTCGTTATTGTTGAAGACGCTGTCTTCGTCGAAGAAGCCCACATAGTCAAGGACGGAACCCGCGTCACGGGCATCCTTGAAGTACTGGGTGGCAAGATAGGTCTTCATGAAGCCGAAGTCATAGGAACCGGCGAGGTTGAACGTCCAGGCATCCTGAAGGTTCATGTCCGCCTGGAATTCGGCGCCGTTGCTGTGGGTGATGGAGGAGTCCTTGTTCGTCCAGTCGACGAGAGCGGCGAGGTCGAGGGCGCCGGCCTTTCATTCAGCACCGAGAGCGGCGTAGCGGTCGTTGGAAGCCTTGTTTTCGTTCGTGTCGCCCATGGCGTACTGGGCATAGATCGTCACGCCGGCGAATTCCGGCGAAACGTAGGCGATCGTGTTGTCATAGCGGCTCGAGTAGTTGGCCATGACGGCGTTGTGGCCGGCGATGTTGTCGGACCAGCCCGTGGCCAGAGCGGAGGCCATGGAGCCGTAGAAGCCAACGGAGCCCGCGTCGGAGACGAGCGTGCCCATGCGGCCGGCGTAGACTGTACCGAACCCGCCCTTGATGAAGAGCGTGGATTCGCGGTCAAACAGCTTGCTGTCCGTCTTGAGGGCGCCCGTGCCGGACTCGAAGCCGTTTTCAAGCTTGAAGCCCACCGTCATGCCGTTGCCGAGGTCTTCCGTGCCGCAGATGCCGAAGCGGGAGGCGGAGTTTGTGCCCGGTTCCATGCTGAAGGAGTCGACTTCGGCGCTGGCGCTGCCGATGCCGTCGATGGACGCACTGGCTTCACCGTGCTGATAGAGAAGGCCCGTATCGACGACACCGTACATCGTGACCTCGGCAGCCATGGAAGTGCCGGCAAAAGCGCCGAGAACGGCGAGAGCGACAAAACTCTTCTTCATTTTTTCTTTCCTTTGATGGTTGACAAGAGACAATCAGGGCGCGGCTCCCGACGTTCCCTCAGGACGTCTTCAGACAGCACCGCGCCGTGACTCTGCGCCATTGTGCGCAATCCCCGAACGATGCGCCACCTCTCTTCAACCCCACCCACAGACTCGCGCCCTTCCTTCTGCCGCAACCCTTCCGGACTTTCATCCCCGTTCGATAACTGAAGAACACCCCCGGCTCGGACCGACGTCCCTCGAAGCGTTCTCCAAACCTTGCCCCACGTTTGACGCAGCGGATCCGACGCCGTGAACCGCGACGCTTCGCCATGGAAACGAACCGACGATGCGGGCCGCATCGATTCGTTCTCCCGTTTCCGCCTTCTCCTTCGAGCCTGTCCGCGCATTTCAGAACAAAGGGTCCTTCTTTCGTCTCAGGACGGATTGAAAAGCCCCTGCATCGGCGTTCTCTACAGCACCGACTCTGGAGAACAGGTGTTGCTTTCACGCAACAAACGGGCTGAAAACGGCGTTTTTGCCGGTTGAGCGAAACGGCGGTTTCTCAACATCGGCGGCCCCCTGCCCGCCCTCACGCCTGCGTTCACGTACATGAGAACCATCTCGCCCGATGGTCCGCCACCCTCATCCGCTCGTCTCCCCGTCTTTGCCTGCTGTCGCTTTAAAGCGACTGCACCGCACGCGTTTCCATCATCAGGCTCCGATCTGGGCCTCTAAGGCGTTTGTCTTAAGACAATTTGCCGAAATCCCCTCTCCCGCATCAAGGAATGTCGAAATTTCGTCGTCTTTCGACGTCCTTCGGTCGTCCGGTGCTTCTGGACGGGATCAGAATGAATTCATGAACGTGCACGCGCCGTCGACGACCCCGGGCGACGGCGTCCTCAGACTCCAACTACCGCACGTCAAGGAACCATTCCATGCTCATGTACAACTTTGTCTCGGCCTTTGCGGCCTGCCTCGTCATCATCCTGCTGGGCGAGGTGCTCTCCAAGTTCACGAAAGGCTGGGTTCCGTCGGTCTTCATCTCCGCCGTGTTGATCCTCATCGCCTTCTGGACCTTCCTCCCAAAGACGCTCGTTGCGGACTCGAAGCTTCTGCCGCTAGGCTCCTCCGTCGCCATCTTCCTCCTCATCACCCACATGGGCACGCTCTTCAGTCTCGAGCGCCTGCTCCAGCAGTGGAAGACCGTGGTCATCTGTATTGCGGGCCTCGCCGGGCTCGTGGGCCTGTGCTGGTTCGTCGGTCCGCTCTTCATGGACCGCACGCTCGTCATCGCCGGCATCCCGCCGCTCGCGGGCGGCATCGTGGCCACCACGATGATGCAGAAGGCCGCGCTTGACGCCGGTCTTGCCGCCGCAGCCGTCTTCGCGATCGTCATGTACTGCGTGCAGGGCTTCGCGGGCTACCCGCTCACGGCCGTCTGCCTCAAGCTTGAGGCCCGCCGCCAGCTCGCCGCCTTCCGCGCGGGCAAGGTCGAGGACAAGGGCGAGGACGCCCGCAAGGTCATGGCCGACGCACTCGCCATGCCCGGCAACGAATCCAAGCAGGGCGTGCTCGCCACGCCCAAGGCCTGGAACACGCCGTACTTCGTGCTCCTCAAGGTCTCGCTCGTCGCCTGGCTTGCCTTCGTGCTCGCCGTGCTCACGCCGGTCAACGGCGCCATCTGGGCGCTCGTCTGCGGCGTCGTCTTCTGCCGCCTCGGCTTCCTCGAGCCCAACGTGCTCTCGCGCACCGGCTCGAAGGACTTCCTCTTCCTCGCTCTGATCATGTTCGTCTACAGCGGTCTCGGCGACAGCAATCCCGAAATGATGGCGAAGCTCATCTGCCCGATGGTCCTCCTGATCATCATCGGCGTCGTCGGCATGGCCGTCGTCGCGGCGATCGTCGGACGCTTCCTCAAGATCTCCCCCTATCTCGGCTTCGCAACCTGCCTCACCGCTCTCTACGGCTTCCCCTTCGACGCGATCATGACCGAACGCATCTGCCAGGAGGAAGGCGCCGACAAGGCCGAGGTCGACTTCCTCATGAGCCGACTCTTCCCGCCGATGATCGTGGGCGGCTTCGTGACGGTGACGATCACCTCCGTCATTCTCGCGGGCTTCTTCGTCAAGCTCTTCTGACGGAAGACCTCAAACCTCTTTTCATTCAGGCGCAGCGCTTCCGCACGGGACCTGCGCCTGAAGACCCTTGACAGGACCAAAAAATGACACTCCAGGAACTCATGACCCGCTGGAACGGGTACCAGATCGAAATGCGCCGCTGGTTCCACCAGCACCCCGAAGAAAGCACGAAGGAAGTCCGCACTGCCGAACGCATCCGCGCCGAGCTCGACCGCGCAGGCATCCCGTGGCGTCCCTGCGGCCTCGGCACGGGCACGCTCGCCCGCATCGAGGGCGCTCAGCCCGGCCGCACGATCCTTCTTCGCGGCGACATCGACGCGCTCTCCGTCAACGAGGAGACCGGACTTCCCTACGCGAGCGAGGTTCCGGGCGTCATGCACGCCTGCGGGCACGACTGCCACATCTCGATGCTGCTCACGGCCGCAATGATCGTCAACGAAATCAGGGACCGTCTCAAGGGCACGATCGTCTTCGCCTTCCAGCCCGCCGAGGAGCTGGGTCTGGGCGCGCGCGCCATGATCGAGGAAGGCGCGCTCGAGGGCGTCGACGCCTGCTTCGGCATGCACGTCTGGTCCGACTATCCCGCCGGCACGGTCGCGCTGCGCAAGGGGCCGATGATGGCCTCGGGCGATCAGTTCAAGATCCACGTCCGCGGCAAGTCCACTCACGGCGCCCAGCCGCAGCTCGGCGCCGACGCGCTCATCATGGGCGCCGCCATCGCGCAGAACCTGCAGACGATCGTCTCCCGCGAGACCTATCCCGGCGACACCGCCGTCGTGACGGTCGGCAAGTTCCACTCGGGCACCCGCTTCAACGTCGTTGCGGGCACCGCCGAACTCGAGGGCACGACCCGCACCTTCAGCCCCGCCGTGCGCGACCGCTTCGAGGAGCAGATCACCCGCATCGCGAGGAGCACGGCCGAAGCCATGCGCGGCACGGCCGATGTCGAATACCTGCGCATCGTGCCCGTCACGGTCAATGATCCGGGCATGATCGACGTCGTCACGGGCGCGGCAGGCAAAATCTTCGGCGACAAGGGCGTCATCGAGGCGGACCTGCAGATGGGCGGCGAGGACTTCGCCTTCTATCAGGAGAAGGTTCCCGGCGCCATGGTCCTTCTCGGCGTGCGCAACGAGGCCTGCGACGCCGTCTGGCCGCAGCACCACGGCTGCTACAAGGTCGACGAGTCCGTCCTCGTCAAGGGCGCCGCGCTTCACGTTCAGACCGCGCTCGACTTCCTCGGCGTCGACCTGCAATAACGCCCGCCTCACCTCTCTCTTCCTGCACAGCCCCGCAGGCACTTCGCCTCGCGGGACTGTCTGCATATTTTCGATCATGCCTTCGGGTGCCTCGGCGGCTCCCGTACCTCAGTCTCGCCAGCCGTAGAAGCCCGCGTGCGCCGAGGTGATCGCCGCATGGTCGGCCTCGCTCACGAGGATCATGTTATCGGGCGTGTCGGCGCCGCCCTCGGAAAGCGGCACGACATGATGGACCTCGTAGCCTTCGGGCACGCCGTCGAAGCCGTGGACGGAGAGGAAGGCGTCGCGGGCGCCGATGTCGCGCACGATGTCTTCCGAGGCGACGTGGGTCGTGCCGTCGACCTCCCCGTATTGGATCAGGCGGTCGAGTTCCTGACCGTCGCCCGTGAAGACGCCGTTCTCAACCGACAGATCCGAAGGCGCGAAGCCCGATGCAAGCGCACCGCCCGCACCGTCGGCATCGGGAAGTCCGTCGACGTCCACGTCTGAGACGACGTCCAGATCCATCGCCGAGGCGCCCGCCGCCACCGTGACCGCACCCGTCGCCACGGCCGCAACGCGGGCGGCGTTCTTCTTCGTCAGAAACCGCCTGTCGGGATTCGCGATGCAGCGCTCGGCCTCGCTGAAGAGCTCGCCCGCCGCCGTGCACTTGTTCTCGATCGAGCGGCCGACGCCCCGGGCCGTCCTTTCCGCAAGGCGTTCAAGTCCGTCCCAGTCTCCTCTGGCTGTCTTCCTCGCCGCCCTGCCCGCCACATCCGCGACGTTCGCGACGCCCTGGAGCATGTTGCTGCCGACCGTGATGCCGACGCGCGTCGCAAACTTCACGCCGCGCGCAGTCGTCCTGATGACCTTGAAGAGCTTCACCTGCCGCCTCCGTTTTCCGTGTTTTCCGCCTTTGCATCTTCATTCGTCTTCCCGGGCTCGCCTGCGAGGAACGGGCTCTCGGGATCGTGCCGCCTGCGGTTCTCGAGCACGGTCTTCCTGCTTGCGTTCGCATAGCAGTAGGCGCAGAAGTGCATGCACGTGTCGTACATGCCGATGTCCTTGCTCACGATGCAGCCGCAGGCCTCGCGCTGGCCCTTGTCCTTCAGGTTCCTGCGCTTGGAGACCGGAACCACGGGGATCACGGGATCTCCGAAGAGCGAGTCCGCCCCTGCGGCAGGCGCCTCAGGCAGCTTGCCCGAGTGAAGGAAGTGCACGAGCGCCTTGTCCTCGCCGAACACTCTTTCCATGAGCTCGCCGTCGATGCATCTGTTGTACGTAATGCCCCAGGCCGCGAGGTCGGCCTCCTCGGCACAGGACGAAATCTCAATGTCCCAGCCTTCCGAATGCCAGCGTTCTCGGATCTTGGCGAGGCCCTCGCAGATCTCGCGCCTCTGCGCCTCGTCGGGTTCGGCCGACAGCACGGTCTCGCGAGTGTAGAGACCCGTGTCGCGCACGAGGTTCGCCTGGACCTTTCGGTAGGCGCCCACGTCGACGAAGCTCACGACGAGCTTCTTCGTGAGTCCCCTCAATGCCTTGCCGATCGTCCAGATCCTCATGAGGATGTCGCGCGGACCGGTGCCCGGCGACAGGATGATCGGATCGAAGCGCCAGACGACGCGGTCGGGACCGATCCGCTCGGAGAGCCGCCTGAAGGTCTCGATGCGCTTTTCGAGCGCGGGCACGTTGGGCTCGAAGCCCTCCCGCTCGTAGTCGTTGAGCGTGTACTGGAAGTAGTAGTGCAGGCCGCGGACATCAAGCTCGTCCAGATGCTGCAGGAAGGGCGCCGGGTTCTTCGTCCAGAAAACGACCGCCTTCACGTCCCTGAACGACACATACGAGGGACGGCGGTTGAACGGATTCACCCAAGCGCACCAGCCTGCGCGCAGGCGGTTCATGAACCACTGTCCATAATAGGCCGGGATATCGGTCGAGCGGCTCGCTGACAGAATCACGGGCGTCATGGCCTTCACGCGGCCTTCGGGCGTTTGAATTTCCATTGGCATGTCAGCCTCCCCGGGCAAAGTACTTGTGATTGACGCAGCAGCCGGGAAGTTCGGCCAGGTTCTCACCCGCACCTTTCTTCCTGCACTCCCCACAGGATACGCCCATGGATATCTGCCATCGGGCGGGCGGCACTTCTGCACGCACTTCTGCCAGAGCTTGTCGCGGCAGTACGCGCGGCATGCCAGCTTGGTCTCGGAGTACTCCAAAAGCCCGAGCTCGCTGAAGTCGAAGATGAACTGCAGAAAACGCGAATGGCTGCGGCATCCCGAGCATCCGTCGCAGACGAGCGGGAAAAGCGTCCTGAAGCCGTGCTTGCGGAACTGCAGCCTGTGCGTGTCGAACTCGCCGGTCATCTGCAGGTTCGTCCAATCATTGCCGCGATTGTGAGGCTGCCTCGACGTGACGTCCATCATGACGATCAGTCCTTCGGGAGCGATGCGTTTGGGAAACGGCGTTGAGCTCGCCGAGACACTTCGACGTGACGAGCACGTCGTAGTCGTCGCGCAGCTTCACGTTCGCAGGCGCAAATCCAGACTTCTCGGCCTTGTGCGTGACAGTCCTCACCCTGAGGTCAAAGTCCCACTTGTCGCGGCACAGGTGCATGATGTCCTGCATCATGCCGAGGGCGTCCTCGTTGCCGTCGATGGCGTCGACTTCCACCGCGGGCAGCTCCCAGTTGAACTCCCAGCCGAGCGCGATGAGGAATCCCAGAAGCTCATCAACATGAGAAATGAAGGTGCAATGTTAGGTGGAGATGCAAGTGTGCTCCGTGGTATGGCTGTTAAGAATTTAACAGAAGGTGTGCGTGACGCAGGTTCCAATGCAGGCGGTGCGATGACAGGATTCATGGGCGTCGGCATGGGAATGCAGCAGTTTAACACTTCCATGGAAGGATTGAACGCCATGACAGCAGGCATGGCAGGAACACAGCCCCAGGCAGCCCCACAGCAGGCAGCATCACCACAGCAGACAGCAGCCCCGGCAAATAGCTGGACCTGTGAGTGCGGAGCATCAAATACCGGAAAGTTCTGCAGTGAGTGCGGAAAACCTGCACCGGCTCCGGCAAATAGCTGGACCTGTGATTGTGGAACCGTG
>ENA-OVFO01001545-OVFO01001545.1-human-gut-metagenome-genome-assembly--contig:-NODE-1545-length-9942-cov-3.601396_pt1 | contig 9942 bp, 7 predicted proteins | sample MGYA00237761_ERZ505401 | MGnify/ENA primary metagenome ERZ505401 (study PRJEB26158, sample SAMN06016330) | human gut metagenome | biome: human gut; feature: ankylosing spondylitis patient; material...
ATGTTCAATCACCCTTTGCACCTTGCGTGGGCAGTTTGTAAATGTTCAATCACCCGTTGCACCTTGCGTGGGCAGTTTGTAAATGTTCAATCACCCTTTGCACCTTGCGTGGGCAGTTTGTAAATGTTCAATCACCCGTTGCACCTTGCGTGGGCAGTTTGTAAATGTTCAATCACCCTTTGCACCTTGCGTGGGCAGTTTGTAAATGTTCAATCACCCGTTGCACCTTGCGTGGGCAGTTTGTAAATGTTCAATCACCCTTTGCACCTTGCGTGGGCAGTTTGTAAATGTTCAATCACCCTTTGCACCCTTGCGTGGGCAGTTTGTAAATGTTCAATCACCCGTTGTACTCTCGCGTGGGCTCATTGACGACGATCAATCGGCTCTCGCAGCCTTGCAACGGCATTTCGATTGCGTTCCATCTGCTGACGTCATCCTCGTTTTGTCTCTATTCCTTGTTGATCGATGAAAGATCTTTCGACAGCTTCATCGCGCAGAAATTCGGACCGCACATCGTACAGTACTCGCCATCTTCGTGTTTACCTTCCTGGAAATAGGCGAGGGCACGATCCGGATCCAAGCTTAAATGGAACTGGTCGCGCCAACGGAATTCGTAACGGGCCTTTGATAATGCATTATCACGGATCTGAGCTCCCGGATGACCTTTGGCCAAGTCGGCTGCATGTGCTGCGATCTTGTAGGTGATAACGCCGGTACGTACATCTTCTTTATTGGGCAATCCCAAATGTTCCTTCGGCGTAACATAGCAAAGCATGGCTGTTCCCAGCCAGCCGATTTGCGCCGCTCCGATAGCCGACGTGATGTGATCATATCCAGGTGCGATATCAGTCACTAACGGACCTAATGTATAGAAAGGAGCGTTGTGGCATTTCTCAATCTGACGCTGCATGTTTTCCTGAATCTTATGCAAGGGCACATGACCCGGTCCTTCGATAAAGGCTTGTACGTTCTTTTCCCAGGCACGTACAACCAGTTCGCCCATCGTATCCAGTTCGGCAAACTGTGCTTCGTCGTTGGCGTCATAAATAGAGCCGGGACGAAGTCCGTCGCCTAAGGAAACAGCTACATCATATTGGGCCAGAATATCGCAGATCTCATCGAAATGCTCATACAGGAAAGACTCCTGGTTGTGAATCAGGCACCATTTACTCATGATACTACCTCCACGACTGACGATACCACACAGACGTTTGTCTGCCAGGTGTACGTTATGACGGCGGATTCCGGCATGAATGGTGAAATAGTCAACGCCCTGTTCGCATTGCTCGATCAGCGTGTCCTTATAAATCTCCCAAGTCAAGTCTTCAACCTTACCATTGACTTTCTCCAAAGCCTGATAGACAGGCACTGTACCTACCGGAACCGGACAATTACGCACGATCCATTCGCGTGTCTCATGGATATTTGCTCCTGTTGAAAGGTCCATCAACGTATCACCGCCCCATTTACAACTCCATACAGCCTTTTCTACTTCTTCATCAATGGAAGAAGTGGTTGCCGAATTGCCGATGTTGGTATTGATCTTAACCAGGAAGTTCCGGCCGATGATCATCGGTTCACTTTCCGGATGATTGATATTGGCTGGTAAGACAGCCCGTCCGGCTGCGATCTCGTCGCGGACAAATTCAGGGGTAATATGTGTATCGATGCCGAGCTCCTGACAGTTCATGTTCTCGCGGATGGCTACGTATTCCATTTCCGGAGTAACGATTCCCTGCTTGGCATAATACATCTGTGTACAGCATTTCCCTACTTTGGCCCGATAAGGCAAGGCGATATGTTCGAAGCGGAGATGATCGAGCGACTTGTCGTCACGCCGCATTTTACCATATTCTGATGTGATAGACGGCAACTGTTCCACATCACCGCGGGCAGTAATCCAGGATTCTCGCATACGAGGCAGACCTTTCTTCAGGTCAATCTGCATGGACGGATCACTGAATGGTCCGCTGGTATCATAGATGTAAACGGGTGCATTCGGTGTCATTACCTTTTCTCCGTTTACGATTTTAACGGTTGGTGTCAGATTTACTTTCTGCATTCCGACCCGGATGAAAGGGAAAAGCTTTCCGTTCATATAAGCTTTCTCCCGCTGTGCGTATGCTTTCTTATCGTTATTCATACGTATGAGTTCTAAATAAATGAATACTGATTAACTGTTCAGGAAGGCAGTCAGTGGTGAAGAAGCCGCTGCCTGGAATGAAGATGAAACACAACCCAATCCGGCTTCATACGCTTCACGTCCGGCTTCAACTGCCGCTTTGAAGGCTTGTGCCATACGAACCGGATCACCGGCAACAGCAATCGCTGTATTTACCAATACGGCTGAAGCACCTAACTCCATGGCTTCGGCAGCCTGACTCGGAGCTCCGATACCGGCATCCACTACGACCGGAATACCCGCCTGCTCAATGATGATTTGGATAAACTCGCGTGTCTGCAAACCTTTATTAGTTCCGATAGGTGCACCCAGCGGCATAACGGTTGCAGCTCCGGCTTCTTCCAACTGACGGCATAAGACCGGATCGGCCTGACAATACGGTAATACAACGAAGCCCAGCTTGACCAGCTGTTCGGTTGCTTTCAGAGTCTCAACCGTGTCTGGTAACAAATAACGTGGATTCGGGTGGATTTCCAACTTCAGCCAATTCGTACCGAAGGCTTCGCGTGCCATCTGGGCAGCGAAAACTGCTTCTTCAGCATTACGAACTCCGGATGTATTGGGTAATAACTGAATATGTGGGTGCACGATGTGGTGCAGCATATCATCTTCTTTATCGTCTAAATCGATTCGTTTCATGGCAACCGTTACCATTTCGCTACCGGAAGCCAAGATTGCTTTTTCCATCAAATCGTTGGATTTGAATTTGCCTGTACCTAAGAACAAGCGGGAATTGAATTCTTTTCCCGCAATGACCAACTTCTCCATTGTCTTATATAAATTAATGTATATATGATTGATTATTTTCTACGAATAAACTTATCCACCACAAGCAGCTTTGATCACAACTACCTGGTCGTTTTCCTGTAAAATTGTCTCAGACCATTTTGTCCGCGGAATCATTTGGTTGTTGACGGCGACTGCTACGCCTTTGTCGGGCATTTGCAAGGTTTCTGCCAGTTGCTGGAGAGAAGCCTGACTGGACAATTCCATTTCTTTGTTGTTGACTTTGATAATCATCGGCTATTTGTTTTAATGATGAACAATCAACAAAGGAAGGTGCGCAGGCTATAAAAAGAGAGAAGTTACTTTTGACTCAGAGCTCATCAACAATCCCTACGGCAGTACGAACTGCATCAGGTGTGAGGGTATCATCTCAGCCCTTTTCTCTTAAAAGGGCACCCCTTTGTTTCTTATCTGTTGCGCAAAGAAATAGAAAATATTTCATATAAGCAAACCGTATCGGGTTTTGCTGACAGAAAATAAAACATACTTAACGTTTGTGTGGCTATTCGTTGGAATCGTTTTGGATTCTCGTTGGTTTTGATTCCGATTCTCGGGAGTTTTGTTTCTTCTATTCGGGGATTCGGGAAAAGATCGTTATTTTTGTCGGACGAATGAATCGGGAGATAGGAAAAGTGGATTTGCGGAAAATCATTCATATTGACATGGATGCCTTTTATGCGTCGATCGAACAACGGGATCATCCGGAATGGAAAGGAAAACCGTTGGCTGTCGGTCATGCCGAACAACGAGGCGTAGTGGCGGCAGCCAGTTACGAAGCCCGGAAGTTTGGCGTACGTTCGGCCATGGCTTCCCGGCGGGCTTTGAAATTATGTCCGCAGCTGATTTTCGTGCCTGGGCGTATGGAAGTCTATAAGGAAGTATCGGCACAGATCCATGAAATATTCCATCAATATACGGATTTGATAGAACCGATTTCACTCGATGAGGCATTTCTGGATGTAACCGATAATAAGAAGAATATACCTTTGGCAGTCGATATCGCGAAAGCCATCAAGCAAGAGATTCGCGAGCGGTGTCAATTAGTGGCATCGGCAGGCGTTTCGTACAATAAATTCCTGGCAAAGATCGCATCAGACTATCGAAAGCCTGATGGCCTTTGTACGATTCATCCGGATCAGGCACTCGACTTTATTGCCTCGTTGCCTATTGAATCGTTTTGGGGCGTCGGTCCGGTGACGGCCAAGAAGATGCACTTGCTCGGTATTCATACGGGAACGGAGTTACGGGCCTGTTCGCAAGAAATGCTGGTGCGGCAATTCGGGAAAGCCGGGTTGCTCTATTATGCTTTTGCCAGAGGTGAAGATGATCGCCCGGTCGTAGCCGAACGAATCCGGAAATCGATTGGTTGCGAACATACGTTAGAGCGGGACATCACTGCCCGTTCGAGTGTTGTAATCGAATTGTATCATGTGGCCACCGAACTAATCGAGCGGATTGCCCGAAAAGATTTTCGGGGAAATACACTGACCCTCAAGGTTAAGTTTGATGACTTCGAGATCAAGACCCGCAGTATGCGTGCACCCAAAGAACTGATCTTATTGAATGATATCTTACCTTTGGCGAAGAAGCTGATGCAACAAATCGACTATGCCCAACATCCGATCCGGTTGATCGGCCTGGCCGTCTCGAATCCGGTAGAAGAAACAGACACGATCAGCCATTGGGAACAGCTGTATCTTCCCTTTTCGGATGATTAATCAATTCCAATCTTTCCGTCTGAGGTATAACCAGGAGATTAATCCAGCCAATAACATCAGCAACCAGGCGAAAAGATATCCGTATTTCCAACCCAGTTCGGGCATGAACTGAAAATTCATTCCCCAAACGCCAGCCAAGAAAGTCAGCGGAATGAAGATCGTTGAAACAACGGTAAGCCGTTTCATGATGGCATTCATCCGTAGATCGTTATTTGAGATATAAAGATCGACCAGCGAGGAAATGATTTCCCGACAGCTTTCGGTTGTTTGTAGAGTAAATAGAATCTGGTCGTATATATCGTTGAAGAGCGGAAGCAGTTCCGCTGAGATGAGAGCCGGATTCTTGGACAGCTTGATGAATTGTTCCTTTAAAGGCTGGGCATTCTTCCGGATCGTGATCGATTCTTTCCGCCGTTCTTGAATCAATTGTCCTGTGTTTGCCGGGATATTATGGATGTCGAGTAATAACTCTTCGATATCTTCCAGCATTTCTTCCGTTTGAGAAGCTGTTTCTACCAGGCTGGATGTGATGGCATTCAGCAGATGGATGAGAAGTTGGCTGGCTCCGTTGGCTCGGATATCCAATAAGTTCTCATCGATCGCTTTCTTTACTCCTTCAAAGATGGAATAGGAATCACCTTCTTTGAAGGTAACAATGGTATTGTCGGCCACCAACAGACAGATATGTTCGGTATGCAGTTCGGTTGATTCATCGTAGTAACAGGCGTTGAGGATGATCAGGGTCCGATTGCCATACATCTCGACTTTGGCTACATGCTGAGGCGTCAGGATATCTTTGGCATCAATATTATGCAGCCCGAAGTCTTTGACAATTTGGGTGATGATGTCGGCATCGGCCAGTCCGTTAATCTCCAGCCAATGTGTATCTGCCGAATGACAAAGCTTCTGGAAAGAAACTTGCCGGGGAGAAATAACCTGCTTCTTGACTGTTTGCTTATTGTAGGAAATCAGGTTGATAGATGTCTTCAGTACCTGTTCGCCTACATATTTATAATGTTCAGCCAGCCTTCGGTTGGCACTCCGGCGTTGCTTTCGGGAAGCTAATTCTTTTCGGTTCATGGCTTTGTTTGATTAATCAAGTTCAACTACGGTAATTCCGGCTCCACCAAACTGGACATGTTCGTCGTGGAAACTGCGGACTCCCGGCACACTGCGAAGGTATTCGCGGATAAGCTGACGAAGAATGCCGGTGCCTGTCCCGTGCAGGATTCTTACTTGTTGAGCACCTACCTGGATGGCATCGTCAATAAAGTAAGTAACTGTCTGCAGCGCTTCTTCTCCACGCATTCCGCGTACATCGATTTCTTGCTTGAAATGCAAACGCTTTTCGTGCATTTGATCGGAAGTCTGTTCGCTGACGAATGTACTCTTCTGGATTTCTTTCTTGATTTGGTTCTTGCTGACTTTCTCCAAGCGATCCAGTTTGACTGTACTCTTGATCATACCGAAGGCAACGGTTGCCTGTTTCTCTTGTAGTTCTATAACGGTTCCGACCGAAGTCTGTCCTTTCAGTCGGACAGCATCTCCCACTTCGATGACATCCCGGTTAAATACCGGTTGGGCAGAGACCTTTTGTTTCTGTTTTTTCCGTTCGGCACGTTCCTTCAGTTTAGCCATCTTACGGGCAAGCTTGTCGTCTTCTTCCTGGGCATCACTGACGGAGTCCTTGAACGACTGTAATTCCTGCCGGGCTTGTTTGGTTCGTTCTTTCTCAGCCTGTGCTTCCTTGATTTCGCGGATGGTATTCTCGATTCGGGCATTGGCATCCGATAAAATACGAGAGGCTTCCGCTTTGGCTTCCCGTACGATTTCTTTCCGCTGACTGTTTACCTCGCTCAAATCTTTTTCATACCGGGCAATGATGTCTTCCAGTTTCTTTTCCCGTTGCCGGATATTCTGCCGTTTGCTTTCCCAATATCGCTTGTCGCGTACGATGTCCTGCAAGTATTTATCCATGTTGATATAATCCATGCCGACCTTTTCAGAAGCTTCGGCGATGACATCTTCCGGCAATCCGATCTTCCGGGCGATCTCAATGGCAAACGAACTGCCTGGATTTCCGATGGCCAGTTTGAATAAAGGCTGCATCAGATGACGGTCGTACAACATGGCTCCATTAACGATTCCCGGTGTGTCTTCGGCAAAATGCTTTAAGTTCTGGTAGTGCGTTGTGATCACACCAAAACTCTTATGCTGGTTGAATCGGTTGAGCAAGGCTTCGGCAATGGCGCCTCCAATCTGCGGTTCCGTACCGCTTCCAAACTCATCTATCAATAGAATGGTCCGTTCGTTACAGTTCCGGACGAAGTATTTCATGTGCGTCAGGTGCGATGAATACGTACTCAGGTCGTTTTCGATACTTTGTTCGTCGCCGATGTCGATAAACAAGTGTTCGAATAAGCCTGTTCGTGAACTTTCGTGCATCGGGACCAGCAAACCACACTGCAACATATATTGTAACAAACCGACTGTTTTCAGGCAAACTGACTTACCGCCGGCATTCGGACCGGAGATGATCAGCAGGCGTTTCTCGGTTGTCAGTTCAATATCCAACGGAACCACTTCTTTATGTTGCTTCTTCAGCGAGAGATAAAGTAGGGGATGAATGGCCCGTGCCCAGTCGAGTTGCTGTTTGTCTTCTACGACAGGACGAATCCCTTGTATTTCGATAGCAAAAAGAGCCTTGGCACGAATGAAATCAATATCGGCCAGGAATTCATACGACTGAAGGATATCCGGAACCAACGGACGGACAAAGTTGGTAAAGTCCGTGAGGATACGAATAATCTCCCGTTTCTCTTCTCCTTCCAGTTCCCGAATGCGGTTATTGGCTTCCACTACGCTTTCCGGTTCGATAAAGACGGTTTTGCCACTGGCTGATTCGTCGTGTACGATACCTTTAATCTTCCGTTTGAATGCCGGTGCTACCGGAATCATCAGACGTCCGTCACGCATGGTGGGCGTTACGTCTTTTTCTACAACGCCTTCGCTTTGGGCTGCCCGCAGGATGGATTGCAGATTCCGGGAGATGTTACTCATGGTAATGGTCATCTCGCGGCGGATCGTCTGCAATTCGGGTGATGCACTGTCTTTCACTTTCCCAAACTTGTCGAGGATCGTATCGATACGGCCCACCAACTGAGGGAAGACCAGAATATCTCCAGCCAATGCTGTCAGTGCCGGATATTTGATTTCCTCATCTTCGCCCGGCTGGAAGAAGCGGATAATATCGTGTATGGTCTGTAATGAGCGCTTCAGATCAAACAATTCTTTTTCGTCCATCCAGGTTCCTTCCGGGCGGATACGCTTCAGTGAATAACGTACGTCGAAAAAGTAGTTGGCGGGAAAATCGGTTTCGCCTTGTTGGATCTTTACAAACTCGTCCACTAAATCGAGTTCATTACTGATAAAGGCGTAGTCCGTAGAAAAGGACATGGCTGCGACTCTCTCTTTACCCAGTGGGCTAAGGCATTTGTCTGAAACCAAAAGACGAACTTTATCAAAGCCCGTCTTTTGCTCAAAATTAGAAGGATATATCACGTTTGTTTTTTATTTGCTGTTTATTTTAATTCAATAATGATACCGGTACGAATCGTAGGCCGGATGATAATCTTTTTCCGTTCGGTTCCTTGTTTGACGTAAAAGGTAATTGCATTATTGCTGGTCGGGTTGATGTAAGGCGCAAAGTAATACAGGTAGGCGAAAGCCGTGAGATTATTCGGATTCTGAATGGCTTTGTTTACCTGCGGATACTTGAATGCATCCCAATACATGCAACGGCTGAAACCTTTACTGTCGGTAAACCGGGTTTCCGGATTTCTCAGCTCCATCGTATTGGCAATAAACTGGCGATAGGCTGCTGTAAACTCTTCTATCGAGTAATCGGTACTTTGTCCTTCAATTCCTTCAATGACATCTTTGGCGCGAACTCCGGCTTCGTGGGCAGGAGAGTTGCGGTCGACCGATACGACAGTACTCAGCTTGTCCATGTCGTAGTTGATACCTGTATAATTGTAGGTACATTGACTGACGGTGAAATGTACATTCTTCTTATACTTCAGGTAAGGGAATTGCATCAGCATAAGCGGTACATGGATTTGTGCATACTCTTCCAGGTGATAAGCTTCTTCGAGCAATTCGTTGGCTTCGCATTCCCATAAGACACGACCGGCACTTACTTTCTGATCGATGATACGGATTCCGAACTGCAACAAATAAGCTGCTTCGGATTCGGATGCCGACGGATCAAGGAAAGGTACCTTTTCCATCTTGTTGCGGCTGATATTAAAACGATATACCGGCTGTTTCAATTTGATGGGATTAGGACCTACATAGTTCGGGTTCTTATCGAAATAATAAAAGGTCTGAATAAGCAAATCCGGGTTTTGTTCGTCGCTGGTAAAACCTTTCTTGGCCAATTCCTTTTCGATAACCCGGTTGATGTTGGCTTCCAACTCTGTATTTTCGTCGGTAGCTGCAAACTTATATGAGCGGAACTGTCCGAAATCGACGGTATCTGTTGTCGCAACTGTTTTGAAAGGACAGACAAATTCACGTTCGGATGTCGTCTCAAGACTGTACATATTGAAAGCCATCGCCAATTGATTCTCGCTGATCTCGTTGATCTGCTTGCACTCTTTGTTGAGGATGACCTCGCGCGAAGGAGATGAAGTCGATTTGATAGTCAGCATGATGTTCCGTTTGTTGGCCGGATTCAGCAATTGGGCAATCTCATCATTGGATACATCTGACACCGGAATACTCTCGATATGTGTAATGATGTCGTAGGGTTGAATACCGGCTTTCTCGGCATTGGAATAAGGACTAACCGACGTTACGACCAGATTATTCTTACCCCAGTTGCTGTTCTGACTTATGTCGTAGGTGAACCCAAGTCGGCAAACTCTTTTGTTGGAAGTTTGTCCGAAGCAACAGAACACCGAAAATAAAAGGAATGTTGATAGTACTATTTTTCTCATATTGTTTGATAACCTTAAACGAACAGGTCGAAATTGATTGCAAATGTAATAAAAAATGGAGAATAGGCAATCGCCGTTTGAAAATTATAGGAGAGGATGTTGCCGTGTTGACGACGCATTCTTCCTTGCCTGCCGAATCCTAAGGGTTATTCTCCCGAAGTATTAGTCCTGATCTGCTGAGATATTAACTTTCCTCCGTCCGCAGGGCTGACGCATTACAATCATTTTTTACTGGAATCTATTTTATTACAAGGAG
>ENA-OVFO01001547-OVFO01001547.1-human-gut-metagenome-genome-assembly--contig:-NODE-1547-length-9937-cov-2.747015_pt1 | contig 9937 bp, 5 predicted proteins | sample MGYA00237761_ERZ505401 | MGnify/ENA primary metagenome ERZ505401 (study PRJEB26158, sample SAMN06016330) | human gut metagenome | biome: human gut; feature: ankylosing spondylitis patient; material...
TAAAAAACATAAACCGATAGCATAAAAATCAATATATTAACTGATTTTAGCACAAAATCAAAAACATGCAACCAAGTTTGCTCTCAAACAAGATTTCATTCACGCAAATTTCTTAAGCAAATAAAATAATGGACAACATATTTTAATACATACGATTCTATATTTTAAATAATGAAAATTAGGATTATATTTGATAACAACAATCCGGAAGCTCTGGAAAGCACATTGATATTAACCAAGAATATACCATATTATATATAGTAACCTTAGAAAAACAATGAATGCCTATGATTTACCCGAAAGCCCCAAGACACTATTAGTGTCATCTTCTATTCAACCTATTTATTTTGAGATCCATTAGCTTAAACAAAAAACATCTATTATGAATGAAAATCGTAAACGAGGAACATCGAACAACAAAATCCTCACAGCAATTGCCATCGCCTCCCTATTTATAGGAAGCAGCAAAATCATGGCAATAGAGACCTACTCGGAAAATTCATTCGGAGTGACAGAACAGATGCAGGCACAAACAGCCCGCGGTATTGTTGTCGACCAGAATGGAGAGCCTATCATCGGAGCAAGTATCTTGGAAAAAGGTACTACCAATGGAGTTACCACCGACTTATACGGTAAATTCTCGCTAAACGTAAAAAGAGGTGCCACCCTGGTCATTTCCTACATCGGTTATAAGACGCAGGAAGCCAAAGCAGATGCCAACATGAAAATCACCCTTACAGAAGATTCCGAACTACTGGATGAAGTAGTTGTTGTCGGTTACGGTGTACAGAAAAAGAAACTTGTCACCGGCGCCACTGTACAAGTGAAAGGAGAAGACATAGCCAAGCTGAACACTGTGGATGCCCTGGGCGCTTTGCAGAGCCAGTCACCGGGTGTCAACATCACGCAAAACAACGGCTTCCTGGGTTCGGGCTTTAAGGTGAATATCCGCGGTATCGGTACTACCGGAACCTTCTCCCCGTTTTATGTGGTAGATGGAGTTGCCAACGGTAGCATCGACGGGCTGAACCCGAGTGACATTGAATCTTTGGACGTCTTGAAGGATGCCGCTTCCGCCGCCATCTATGGTGCGCGTGCTGCCAACGGCGTTATCCTGATTACCACCAAACGAGGTAAAACCGGCGTTGCCGAAGTCAGTTACGATGGCTATGTCGGTGTGCAGAACCTCTACAAAATCCCTACTATCCTCAATGCCCAAGAGTACATGATGATGCAGGATGAAGGCCGTGTAATGGACGGATTGAGTCCGTACAACTGGGCGACCTATATTCCGGAAAGGGATTTGCAGGCCATACAGAACGGAACATGGAAAGGGACAAACTGGCTGAAGGAAGTGCTGAATGAAGATGCATTGGTACAGAACCACGCAGTCAACATCACCGGAGGAACAGACCGTTCCAGATATGCCATAGGTATTTCATACACCAACCAAGAAGCCACCATGGGAGTTCCCGGCGAATTTCCAGAAATGAACCGCTACAACTTCCGCGTCAACTCGGACCACGTAGTCATGAAAAAAGGCAATCTTGACTTCCTGAAAGTAGGCGAAACCATCAACTACAAATATTCGCAAACGCAAGGTTCATTCGGAACCGGCGGCATTTATTGGAACGGAGTGCACAATATGCTCATCATGAGCCCGTTGATGCACCCTTACAATTCAGACGGGGGCTACTACCTCTATGCAGACCAGGAAAAGGATAACTACAAATGGGATATCTCCAACGGAGCCAATAAAAACCCGATAGCTTATCTGGACTACTATATGAACCAGAACCTAAGCAAGTCCCATTACATGCAGAGCAGCTTCTATGCAGAACTGCAACCCATCAAGAACCTGCGTATCAAGAGCCAGTTCGGTTACATCATGGGAGCCTCCAGTTATCGTTCCTATTTGCCGAGATTCGATTATCTGAGTGCGTCACTCAACAACGCAGAAGACAAGGTTACCCAATCCATGTCTATGTATAACCGTTGGTCATGGGACAATACAGCCAACTACATCTTCAATATCGATGACCACAACATCGACGTCCTGGTAGGTCAGAGTATTGAAAAATGGGGTATGGGAGAAGAAATGAGCGGTTCAGCCATAGGCTCAAACTTCTATGATTTCAAGCACGCTTATTTGTCCAATGTTCCATTGACCGCCAACAGTGTGTCCTCCTTGACTGGCAAGCCTAACGGGGAAGGTTCCATCGCCTCCTACTTCGGACGTGTCAACTACAACTATCAGGAGAAATACATGGCTTCTGTCATCATGCGTGCGGACGGTTCCTCCACTTTTGCCCGCGGACACCGCTGGGGATACTTCCCTTCAGTATCCGCAGGATGGGTTATCAGCAACGAGTCCTTCATGTCAGGAATCAAATGGCTGGACTTCTTAAAGCTACGCGCTTCCTGGGGGCAAAACGGTAACTGTAATGTATCTACTTTCCAATATCTTTCACTGATAACTTCCAACAACGGATATGGCGGTTATACGTTCGGCGACTCCATGGACCTCATCAGTACCGGTTCATACGCCTACCGACTGACCAACCCGGACCTTACCTGGGAAACACAGGAGCAATTGAATTTCGGTATCGATGCACGCTTCTTGAACAACCGCCTGGGCTTTGAATTCGACTGGTATAACAAAAATACCAGAGACTGGCTGGTTACGGCTCCGGTACTCTCTTCCTTCGGTGCCAATGCAGTGTCCGTCAATGGCGGTAATGTAAAAAACACGGGTATTGAAGTAGGACTCCACTGGAACGACAACATCGGAAAGGATTTCCAATATGGAGCCAACCTGACCCTTGCTCACAACAAGAATGAAGTGACCAAGATTGCCAACAAAGACGGAATCATCCACGGTAGCGGCAGCGTTCTGTGGGAAGGAGCCGAAGAGTGCTTCCGTGCTGAAGTAGGCAAACCCATCGGCTACTTCTACGGCTACAAGAGTAACGGCATATTCCAGAACCAGGAACAGATAGACAACTACAAAGGTCCGAAACTGAACGGCGACAAGACACAGCCGGGTGACGTAATCTGGGCAGACACCGACAATAGCGGTACGCTCGATGCCAATGACCGTACTATGATAGGTAACCCGAATCCCGACCTGACAATGGGACTTTCCCTGAATGCCAGCTGGAAGGCCATTGACTTCTCAATCACTACTTACGGCGCATTCGGCCAGCAGATTCTGAAGTGTTATCGTGACTTCTCCTCCTCACCCTTGAATAACTATACAGCAGAGATATTCCAACGCTGGCACGGCGAAGGTACGTCCAACAAGTTCCCGAGACTGTCCAGCGCTTCCAGCTCCAACTGGAACAGAGTATCAGACATTTACATCGAAGATGGAGACTATCTCAAGATAAAGAACATCACTGTGGGATTCGACTTCAAGAAAGCATTCAAGAAGTTACCGGTACAACAGCTGCGCCTGTATCTGACCGCACAGAACCTCTTTACCTTCACCGGCTATTCCGGTATGGACCCGGAAATCGGTTACGGTGGCGACGATTATGGTTGGGCATCAGGCATCGACCTGGGCTACTACCCCAGTGCACGTACCTATATGATAGGCTTAAATGTAAAATTCTAATTAACCGAAGAAATTATGAAAAAGATATTATTCATAGCATCAGCAATACTGATTCTTCTTTCAGGATGCGAAAACTTCCTCGATTCGGAACTTTTGACCGAAAAGACAACCGCCAACTTCCCGGAGACAGAAAAGGATGCCCAAGAGATGGTGACGGCCATATACGCCCATCTGTTGTTTGAAAGTCCTGAAACCTCTTCCCAGTATTACATTGCCCAGTTGGCAGGTGACGACTGTCTGGGAGGCAACCTCTCCTACTCCAACAACTGTGCCACCAACTTCCTTATGTACAGTGGCAATCTGAATACATTTGCCGGTATCTGGGACCGTTGCTACACCCTTATCAACCGTGCCAACAATGCCATCAACACAATGGAGAATGTGAAATCATGGTCCAGCGAGAGCGAACGTAACCGACTTTTCGGTGAGTCCTACTTCCTGCGTGCCATGGCTTATTATGAGCTGGCACAAGTCTTTGGCGGAGTTCCTTTACGCACCACACTGGAAAGTACCAACCTGCCGCGTGCATCCGTAGACGAAATCTACGCCCAGATTGCAGCCGACTTGAAAAACGCCATTGAAATGATGCCGGCAAAGATTTATCCGAAAGGCTCAGACATGACCGGACACGCTACAAAATATGCTGCCGAAGCCATGATGGCACGTGTATTCCTTTTCTATACCGGACGCTACGAAAAAAACGAGCTCCCCAACGGAACTACCAAAGAGGAAGTCATCTCTTGGATAGATGACTGTGTAAACAACTCCGGTCATAAACTGGTGTCCGACCAACGCAACATCTGGGCCTACACCAACGATGCTACCGAAGACAATACCGAAGGGTTCCGTTACCAATACGTTATCAACCATAACCTGAAATGGGAAGGAAACAGTTCCGACGAAACTTTATTCGCCAACAAGCATAACCTGAAATCCGACTGGACCTATACCTGGTTCTCCAACACATGCGCGCAATTCTATTCACCGTCTGCCGACAACTATTCCAACAAAGACAGTTATCCCTTCGGCACCGGTTGGGGAGCTGGCCCTGTATCTCCGGCTATGGTCAACGAATGGAAAGACTGGGCCGCCAAGCAGACCTATACGGACGGTTACAAGGAGGATCCCCGTCTGACCGGTTCCATATGGTCGTACAAAGCACTTGATCCGAATGTTGCCGGCAATGTACTGATGGACTGCACCATGGACGAGGGTGAACCGGAATATACCGTATCCTATCGTTACTATGAACAAACCGGCTATTTCCAGAAAAAATACATCAATATCAATTCCTACAATGAAGGCAAAATCGAACCTTTCGGCAAGCAGATGTTCCCCGGAATATCTTCGCAGACATCCCAACAGCTACTCCAAATAGCCGACTTGATTCATATCCGTTTTGCCGACGTTCTGCTCATGCAGTCCGAGCTGAAACAAGACGCTACGGGTCTGAACAAGGTACGTGCCCGCTCCCACTTGGCTCCGGTGGCCTACTCCCTGGAAGCCATCAAGCAGGAACGCCGCTGGGAACTTGCATTCGAGTCCATCCGCTGGTGGGATATCCTTCGCTGGTCGGGTCCTTCGCTTGAGGAAGCCGGTGACATACTCAACAAACAGACCGGGTTCAATATAATAAATGCCGCTACGGTGGTACCGATGGTCAAATTCGACTATAAGAAACGCCTACAAGCAACCCAAGGCTACTGGCCCATTCCGCAAGACGAAATCGACATCTCCAATGGAGTCCTTGAGCAGAATCCAGGCTGGGATGCATCTGCCCAGTTCTCGGATTGGAACAATATGTAAGAGTATTAACCTATAAATAAAGACAATATGAAAGTAACAAAAATATTGATAGCAATGCTTGCTTCAGCCTTCATCGTTACTGCATGCGATCCTATCGAAGACGAAGACTTGCGAGACAAATATGTGACTGATGCCGGTACACCCATAACCAAGGAGGCATTACAAGCCGCCATATCCATTACCCAACCCTTCCCCAACCAAGACGGAGTAGTGGAAGGCGACCAGTATATCGCCCTGAAAAACTCCCGCCCGGACATTGGCGGTTCATGGCACATAGAATGGGGGGGCGAAGGAAGTAAACAAAGTAAGACTCTGGTCACGGACAACGCTACGGTCATCATGGAGTCCAATGCGGACTATTCCATCTACTATATGGGCATTTCCGCCAATCAGATTATCAAGACAGATCCGGTTGTAGTGACTGTGACCAATGTATTCGACGATTGGTCCACTTACTTCACCGGTGCAACCGACAAGAGTGACAAATCTGCCAAGAAGACCTGGAAATTCCGTGAAGTCAGCTGGGGTTCCGTCTGCAATATGGGGGCTCATGGAGGCTGGAAATATACCAGTGCAGGCTATACTCCCGAATCAAATTTTGCCTGGTGGGCCAATGTCACTGCCGCCGAAGCGGGAGACCAGTCCATGGTATTCGAATTCGACGGAAACAAGATGAAAACCTATGATGCCAGCGGAAACCTGAAGGCAGAAGGTACTTTCTCCTTCACACACGAAAAACCGGAAGACGGAGTACTGGGTGAACTGATAACAAGTATCCCCACCATCGGAGGAAATTATGACGACAACGGACAAAGCGTAGGCAGCAACAAATTCTGGCTGCTGACACTGGATGAGAACTATATCACAATCTATCATCCCGGCAAGTATAGCGGTGGTGTGGATTGGGACGACAGCGGCTGGTATGCTTATTTCAAGACTGAAGCAGAAACCGATTCTGAATAATATGCACTCTCTATGAAAAGGAAACTGCTATTTATAATAGCTACTGTCTTTCTAGTAGCTGCATGTCACAATGACGACTACATGCCCGGACTGCCAGCTCCGGGAAATGAAGACAACGAGACCGAAATGGCCGAGCAGGTTGCAGGCCGGGTTGCATTGGGCTACGTCACTTATTATGGCACATCCATACCCGATGCCAAATACCTGACCCACATAAACTACGCTTTTGCAGAATTATATGTTAAAAACGGAATTTATGAAAAGTTTGGCCTGCAAGGTGATAAATCCCGTTTTGATAAGGTAAAGAAAATAAAGAGCCAGTATCCACATGTGAAGATATTACTCTCTTTTACCAATAGCGTTTCCAATACTGACAATTCCCAGGACGGAGGTTTCTCCGCCCTGGCGAAGAGTCCGGAAATGCGCAAGCAATTCGCACAAGACTGCAAAGCCTTTGTTTCGAGTGAGGGCATAGACGGTATTGACATTGACTGGGAATTTCCCGGTATGACTTTCAGCAGCAATGCCTATGACGAGTTGGTAGATGTGGAAAACTTCACCCTATTGATGAAAGACCTGCGTGCAGCGTTGGGGCAGTCCACCCTATTGACCTATGCAGGTTATTGCATGGACAAGCGTCCCCAAGGCGAAGGCTATAAATATATTGATGTAAAGGCCGTAGACCCGTATGTAGATTTCGTCAATATCATGGCCTATGATCTGGTTGATGCCCCCCAGCATCAATCAGCATTGAACAAGCCAAGTAATTACTGGGACTGCCAGCGTTCCGTAGACGAATACCTGAATGCAGGGGTATCTGCCGACAAATTAGTGTTGGGAATTCCGTTCTACGGAAGAGCCGATTTCAATGCCGGCGGCAGCATCAATTATCGGGATATTCTCAACCTGAGTAAGGATGACGGCTATGTCATCGAAAATTGGGATACAGAAGGCAATGTCCCCTATGTCACCAAAAACGGCAGTTTCTACTGTGGTTACGACAATCCCCGCAGTATTGCCGCAAAAGGTGAATGGATATTAAAAAATGGCATGAAAGGCATGATGTTCTGGGATTATGAAGGCGATGACACCATGGGAACCCTACGCAAAGCGCTGTGGAATGCCGTCATGAAAAAATAAGTAACTTAACACACATTCTCAGGAGGTTATTCCGGAAATTAGGGTAAGGGTAATTTTGCATACGATCTTCATTCAAGGCAAGAATACTGACGGAATAACCTCCTTTCCTCCTCCAAGACTACAAAACCTTTTTTCATTTAAGTTGTTGAAAGCACATTCATCAAAACCTAACTTAAATGAAAACAATCTTAAAAACAATGTTTCTGTTGTGCGGTGCGGCACTGTCTGCCCTCGCAGTCCACGCACAGAAAAAAGTGATTATCGAGGATGAGTCTCCCAAAGGTGTCGTATTGGTCACCATAGACAAAGCGGGCGACGAGATAATCCGCATCATGAACGAGTCGCAAATGCCCTACATCCACGAACCGCAGGCGCCCCGCTTCCTGCTGACGGACAGGAAAGGGAAGTTCGCCCTGGGCATCGGCGGCTATGTACGCGCCACGGCAGAGTACGACTTCGGCGGCATCGTCGACAACATCGACTTTATCCCTGCCTACATCCCCAACGGGAGCAAAATCAGAAACCAGTTTCAAATGGATGCCAGCACGTCCACCATTTTCCTGAAACTGGTAGGGCATACCAAGATTCTCGGCGACTTCGTGGTGTACACCGCCGGCAACTTCCGCGACGGTTCCAACAAAGGCTTCCAACTGCGCAATGCCTACGTGTCTTTCCGCGACGTGACGGTGGGCTACACCTACGGCGGCTTCATGGACCTGGGTGCAATGCCTTCCACCATCGACTTCCAGGGGCCTAACGGAGCCACCTTTTACCGCGCCACCCAAGTGTCATACACCTACAAAGGGCTGAAAAACTTCCGTTTCAACGCCTCTGTCGAAGTGCCTGCGGTAGACGGCACGACCAACAGCGAGCTTGACATCGCACAACAGCGCATGCCCGACTTCACCGCTTATGCGCAGTACGGCTGGAACAGCAAAAGCCATGTGCGCGTAGGCGGACTTATCCGCAGCATGACCTACACCAGCACCCTGAGCGACAAGGCGCATGCCGTTACCGGCTTCGGCATACAGGCATCCACCACCTTCAATCTGGGCAAACAATGGCAGGTGTTCGGGCAAGCCACCTACGGGAAAGGCATCGGGCAATACCTGAACGACCTCAGCAACCTGAACGTGGACATCGTTCCCAATCCCGATGAAGCAGGCAAAATGCAAGCATTGCCGATGCTGGGCTGGTATGCCGGACTGCAATACAACATCAGTCCGAAAGTGTTCCTTTCAAGCACATACAGCATGTCACGCCTCTATTCCGAAAACGGGTATCCTGCCAACGAACCGTCCACTTACCGCTATGGACAATATTTCGTAGCAAACCTGTTCTGGAATGTCACCCCCAACATGCAGGTAGGTGCAGAGTATCTGCGCGGCTGGCGTACGAACTTCGACAATTCCACCAACCATGCCAACCGCATGAACCTGCTGGTGCAATATTCCTTCTGAAACCTGCACGGAAATCCGTAAAAGGAAAGAAGTAAAAAGGAAAGAAATAAAAGCCCTAAAGGCATAAGACAAAGAGAGGATGTGCCAGCCGAATTTGCGACACATCCTCTCTTACGTATATAAAGGATTATGAAAGATCAGAAGCGATAGTCTATGCTAAGACCGAATACCTTGTTGGTACGGCTGTACACGTTTGTACCGGGCAGATTTGTGCCCTGATAGTTTTGGCCGGTTTTGGTATAATCTTCATAGTTGGTCCACATATAGCCCACATTCAAATCGGCTCTTTCCGAAAGTTGCAACTTCGCGCCCACACCCAGCGAGTAGGAATCGCACGAGAAACTTGTGTCGCTCTGATAGTCATCGGACAAACCATAATCGGTGAACTGCACACCGCCGCTCAGGGTCAGTCTTTTGATAACATCCCACTCTATACCGGCCAGATACTCGTTTGTCCCTTTCGTCAGGAACTTCTTTTTGCCACCTGCCATGCCTGCGTTCTTATCGTCGTAGAAGTGATACTCCACCGATGCGCGCAGCACAGGAAGGAACTCATAGGCAGCAGCCACCGAAAGCATGGCGGGAATGTCGTTCGGCGTATTTACACCGTGTTTGTAGTCCTCCAGCTCACTTTCGGGAGCGCCTATCATGCGTAGCGAATTTATCTTCGTGTTATTTTCAATATTCAGATTGGCCTTGAACTCGTATTTCGCACCAATCGTCAGTTTGCCGAACTTGGCATCCAAACCGATAACCGGAGTAAATCCCCAACCGGTCTGGCTGCAATCCAGGTCGATGCCGATAAGCTCGGTTCCAACGGGTATCGCTCCACCGGTGGGCAAAGGCAAATCAACGGCCGCACTGGCATTCAGCGCACCTTTGTAACCACCCGTAAAGTAGTTCATGCGCCCGCCTGCAAAGGCAGACAGCCAGTCCGTTATCTTATAGGTCA
>ENA-OVFO01001550-OVFO01001550.1-human-gut-metagenome-genome-assembly--contig:-NODE-1550-length-9916-cov-2.647703_pt1 | contig 9916 bp, 8 predicted proteins | sample MGYA00237761_ERZ505401 | MGnify/ENA primary metagenome ERZ505401 (study PRJEB26158, sample SAMN06016330) | human gut metagenome | biome: human gut; feature: ankylosing spondylitis patient; material...
AAATGCGTTATTCATTTGTCGCAGTTTGTCGGGCGTGTTTGAGGCTAGGCTGATCAAAACTGTATTCATGACACATCTTTTAGGGAGAGTTGTATACGTTTCCGTTCTCGGTCGATACCGATGACACGGACTTTAACCGGTTGGTGCATAGAGACGATTTCGGCCGGATTGGAGATATATCGGTCGGCCATTTGCGAGATATGTACCAATCCGTTTTCTTTGATACCGATGTCGACGAAACAGCCGAATTGGGTAATGTTGGTGACTATACCGTTGAGAATCATTCCTTCTTGTAAGTCGTCTATCGTTTTGACTTTGGCATCGAATTCCATCATTTCGATATAACGGCGGGGGTCCCGGCTTGTCGAGTTCGGCTATAATGTCGGATAAAGTGGGCATACCCACATCGCCGGATATGTAGTTTTTGAGGTCGAGCTGTTTTTTCAGCTCTTTGTTTTCTATCAGATTGCTTACGGTGCAGTTTAGATCGTCCGCCATTTTTTCTACGATGGGATATCGTTCTGGGTGGACGGCAGAATTGTCGAGCGGATTTTGTGCATGGGGAATACGAAGGAACCCGGCGGCTTGTTCGAACGCTTTGGCTCCCATGCGGGGTACTTTGAGCAAGTCGGTTCTTCGGGCGAAGTCTCCGTTCTCTTTGCGATAATCGACTATGTTTTGAGCGAGTTGAGGGCCTAATCCCGATATATAAGTGAGCAGGTGCTTGCTGGCGGTGTTTACGTTTACCCCCACGGAGTTTACACAAAACTCAATCGTTCGGTCGAGCGATTTTTTCAGTTTGGTTTGGTCGACATCGTGTTGATATTGTCCTACCCCGATAGATTTCGGGTCGATTTTGACTAACTCGGCCAATGGATCTATGAGTCTGCGACCGATAGATACAGCACCACGTACCGTCACATCGTGTTCGGGAAATTCTTCCCGAGCTACTTTTGAGGCGGAATAGATAGATGCGCCGCTTTCGCTGACGACGAAGACCTGTATCTTGCGGTCGTAACGGAGGTTTGTGACGAATTGTTCCGTTTCCCGTCCGGCAGTTCCGTTTCCGATGGCGATAGCTTCGATTTTGTAGCTTTCTACCAGCTGTGTGAGTTTGCGTGCCGCTCCTGCCGAATCTTGACGAGGCGGGTGAGGGTATATGGTTTCGTTATGTAATAGATTTCCCTGAGCGTCGAGACAAACTACTTTACAGCCGGTCCGGAATCCCGGGTCTATGGCTAATACTCGTTTTTGTCCTAATGGTGGCGCTAAAAGTAATTGTCGCACGTTTTCCGCAAAAATTCGGATAGCTTCGTTGTCTGCCTTTTCTTTTGAGGCGGCGGCGAATTCACTTTCTATGGAAGGGCGCAGAAGTCTTTTATAACTATCTTTTATCGCTTTGTCGACAAGGTTCGACGTTTCTCCTGAGCCTTTGATAAATATTTGTTGTAACCGTTCTATCGCTGTATCGTCATCGGGGGTAATAGAAACTCTGAGAATACCTTCATTTTCTCCTCGTCTCACCGCTAAGATTTTATGGGAAGCACAACGTCGTAACGGTTCGCTCCATTCGAAGTAATCGCGGTATTTATCGCCTTCGGTTTCTTTCCCTTTAATGACTTTTGCATGGACGACAGCACTGTGCTCGAAACAACGCCGAATGGTATTTCTGGCTCGTTCGTTCTCGGAGACCCATTCGGCGATAATGTCGCAAGCTCCTTCGACCGCTGTTTGCTCATCGGGGATTTCGGGAGTAACGAATCGGGCGGCACTCGTTTTTATATTTTCGCTTTTTTGCGCCATGATGATTTTGGCTAGGGACTCTAATCCATGTTCCCGGGCTATCTCTGCACGGGTTCTTCTACGGGGTTTATAGGGTAGGTATATATCTTCGAGCTCGGTAATGTCCCAACAAGAATCTATGCGTTGTTTCAACTCTTCCGACAACTTTCCTTGTTCCTCGATTGTCGAAATGATAAATTTTTTTCGTTTTTCGGTCTCGCATAGTTTATCGTATGCTTCCTTGATATTACCTATTTGTACCTCGTCGAGGGAACCGGTAGCCTCTTTGCGGTAACGGCTGATGAAAGGAATAGTGGCTCCGCTGTCGAGCAGTTCGATTGTTTTTTCGATTTGTTTCTCGGCAAAACCCAGTGATTGTGACAGGAGCTTGTATATCGATGTATTCATGATTCTTTCTTTAATGTTATAATCGTGATTTCGGGGCGGGCGCCGATTCGCATGGGAAGGAATACACAACCGATACCTTCATTGACGTATAACATTTGGTGTTTATCGGGGGCGGTATATAGACCGCTCCATTCGGGATACAAGGGTTCGGCAAAAGAATATTCAAATCCTTTCCAGCCTAATTTCAGCTGCATGGCGTGGGTGTGTCCCGATAAAGTGAGGTCGATGTTCGAGTGTGGAATAACTTCGTGTTTCCAATGCAGCGGGTTGTGAGAGAGCAGTATTTTGAAAACCGAATCGTTCAACGAGGAATATGCCTGATCCAATTTCCCGTATTGCGGGAAAGGTGGAAGTCCCCAATTTTCAACACCGATAAGGGCGATGCTGTCGTTTCCCCGGTGAAGAAATACCGAACGATTGTTCAACATCGTCCAACCCATTTTTCCCTCGTCGACGATGAGCGAACGGAGTGTTTGTTCTTTTCCTTCGGGGTTTTCCCAATGGAAATAGTCGCCGTAATCGTGATTTCCCAAGATAGAATATACTCCATCGGGTGCGGAGAGACGGGAAAGTACGTTCATGTAAGGAGGCAGTTCGTTCCCTCGGCGGTTGACGAGGTCTCCCGTAAAAACGATAAGGTCGGGGTGTAGTTGATTAATGCGGTTTATCCATCGGGGCAAGTAATTGGCTGCGGAGCCCAAAGTTTCGAGGTGGAGGTCGGAGAATTGGACGATGCGGTATCCGTCGAAATCTTCCGGCAAATTGGGAAAAGAGATTGTCCTGTAATTATATATGGGGTGTTGTCGGGCATAGAATGCGCCGTAGAGCATGGACCCGATGAAATATAGGGCTAATGCCGTACCGATCATGTGACCCCATTTCCCTTTCTTCCTTTTCCATAAACGGGGGACGTAATCGAATAAAGAAAATATGGAGTAAAACCATTTGGGCATGTAGACCAAGAAGAAAATATAGAATATCCACATGGAGATATTTATATCGAGCTTCCCCGGAAAAGCGAATAGCCCCGTCACCCCTATACACACGAGAAGGAGAGTGACTAAGGAAAGGCCCCACCAAAGAATTTTTATCCATTTAGATTTATGACGAAAGTTGCGTCGAAAGATATAGAAATCGGCCGATAGAGCCAACAGTGGAAGTAAAATGAGAAGAAGGGGTAACCGCATATAATTTTATCGAATGTTGAGAAAGAAACGATGAGTGTTGCGTTGAAAACACTCATCGTTTCCTTATTGTGTTGTCATTCAGGCTTCTTGCCCTAATGCTATCAATTGATTTTTCAACGGATTGGCATACATGGAGAGAATGCGCTCTTTCAGGAAGTCTTTGTCTTTACTCGTTACGTCGGGGATTTTTGCCAATTGTGAGTTCAGGTAATTGGCAAAAGTGGTTTGGTCTTTATTTGTGTAACGGTCGGCGAAACGTTTCTGTCCGTCTAGAATATCGTAAGCGATATAATTACCGGGATATATTTTATAATTGGTATGAATGGCCTTGTCTATTACTTTGAGTATGTTGGCCAGTAATTCCGATTTTTCGTCGATTGCCGATAATTTGTCAAGTTCGTCGTTGATGCACGGGGATATTTGAAAATGTACACGACCCTTGAAGCCGAGTAGACCTATTTCCATGCTGTGCAAATCGTCCCTTTGGGATTTTTTAAAATCGGGATTGTCTCGTTTGAGCAGAAACTCGTGTGCTTTAAGATAGTCACAGGGATCATATTCGTAGGATATGGAGACCGGAACAATGTTTATTTCTTTTAAGTTATTGATGAGGTCTCCCTCTCCGGTTATGCCTAACATTTTAATGAGAGATTCTTGCGTGCGGTCGTCGGAATCTTTCGAACGGCCTTCCCGTTGGGCTATCCAGACAGACTCGTGCTTCTGTGTGATGATGAAATGAATATATCCCGATAGCTGCCGTGCGGCGTCGAGCATTTGGCGCATACCTACGTCTCGTTTGACGATAAAACTTTTGTTGAGCCGAACTAAATCGGATATCCAATCGTATATGAGTAGGTTATTGCCGATGGCTATTTCACTCGTGTCAAATCCGTTGAGAATAAGTAATAAGTTGAGTAATGAGGCATCGAGTACAATGTCTCGATGATTGGACATGAATGTGTAGCTTTTTGATTTGTCGAGTACTCCGAAATTTTCGCCGGTTACACCTTTCGTCGTCTTTTTTGTGAGGCCTTCGAGGAAGACTTTCATAATGAATAATTGGAAGTCTTTTTTCTTGTCGATGGTCAGTAATTCTTGACAGAGTTGTTCATAGTTGATGTCGCGCAATACATAACGAACGGCATGTTCAAAACCGGGTTCTTTGATCAGGTCTTTCATCTTGTCGTGAACTTCACTGTCGAAGAATGGTCTAATATCGTCAAATTCTTTTGGGTATTCCATAACATTAATATTTTTAAGGTATAGAACCGTCTATTATTTTTATTCTTATGTTTTTTATATATCTCGATTGGCCGTATAATTACGCCATTTGTCAAACAGCAGAGTCATATCTTGCGGTATGGGGGAATCGAAAAACATCTCTTCTCCTGTTACAGGGTGTTTGAATCCGAGAGTTTTGGCGTGTAGGGCTTGCCGAGGGCAAATTTCAAAGCAGTTTTGTACAAATTGTTTGTATTTGGTAAAAGTCGTCCCTTTGAGAATTTGGTCTCCCCCGTAACGTTCGTCGTTAAAAAGAGTGTGTCCGATATGTTTCATGTGTACCCTGATTTGGTGTGTCCGCCCAGTTTCGAGCTTACACTCGACGATAGAAACATATCCCAATCTTTCTAAGGTTTTATAATGAGTTACCGCATGTTTGCCGAAGTCTCCCTCTGGAAATACGGTCATTTGTAATCTGTCTTTGAGGCTACGACCGATATTTCCGGTTATCGTTCCTTCGTCTTTTTCCATAATACCCCATACCAAAGCTACGTATTGCCTTTGGGTAGTTTTATGGAAAAACTGTAATCCCAAGTTTGTTTTGGCTTCGGGAGTCTTGGCTATGACTAATAATCCGGAAGTGTCTTTGTCGATACGGTGTACCAATCCCAAACGGGGGTCGCTTACATCATAGTCGGGGGTATCCCGGAAATAGTATGCCAATGCGTTTACCAGTGTCCCGCTATAATTCCCGTGTCCGGGGTGTACGACCAATCCTGCCGGTTTGTTGACAACCAAGACGGTTTTGTCTTCGTATACGACATCGAGCGGTATGTCTTGGGGTATGATCTCGAATTCGTATCTGGGTCGATCCATGACGACAGACACGACATCGAGCGGCTTTACGCGATAGTTTGACTTGACCGCTTTCCCGTTTACGAGAATACAGCCAGCTTCGGCTGCTTGTTGTACCCGGTTACGGGAAGAACTTTCGAGACGTGCTACGAGAAATTTATCTACTCGTAATAGATTTTGTCCTTTGTCTGCCACGAACCGGAAGTGTTCATACAATTCCCGCTCACCTTCTTCTGCGATGATTTTGTCATCGGCTTCTATGTCTTCGTCGCAAGTGTTCATTGCATTCGAGATTGTTTAGTTAAACCAACTTTCATCGGTGAGAGGTGCTTCTTCCGCATTTTGTGGAATCTCGTCGATCGTCGAGTCGGGATATTCTTCGGGTATGCCGTCTCCCACAAGTAGAGTTAAGGAACTTCCCGCAGGAATTTTATCTCCTTGTTCGAGGTTTTCGCCTTTGTATTGTATACCGATAACGAGATCGGGGTATTCCGATGGTACATTTTGTGTTTTAATATCTGTCAACCCTACACTTTCTAAGGTGGAAAGAGCTTGGCGAAGCGACATATCGGAGACTTTTGGACAAGAAATCATTCTGGGGGAGTAAGCGTTGATCGATAGATAAATAATTCGACCGTCTTTTACTTTGCTTCCACCAGCAGGGGTCTGTTCGATGACACTGCCCGGAACCGCACCGTCGATAAACAGAGAGTCTATTATGTCGTACCGAAACCCTTCCCGATCGAGAATGCGTAGAGCATCGGGTAAAATCATTGTTTTGACCTCGGGGACAATGACCGCTTTCCCGTGCCGTGTATATAGCTTTAACCCGTATAGAGTGAGTGCTATCAGCAGAAAAAAAACGATAATCATCAATACTAACGTTTTGATTATCGGGTGCTTTTTGAAAAAATCAATTATTTTTCCCATAATCGCTTAGGTGCATAACTTATCTAAGATTTCACAAAGATAGGGAAAATAGCTTGCAACGGTGTTAACTTAATTATTTTTATGACAAAAAGATTTTGTCCTTCCAATATTTCTTTGGTGAAATGAGGCGCTGCATGATTCCTTTTTCGAATTTGAGGAAGAATATAATTTAACATTTATGACTTAAATAATCTGTCTGTTCTTGATTGATATTCGATAATGATTTACTTTTGCAAGAAAAAATAAGCTTCTGTATATTATGAAAAGGAGTAATTTGGTATGGGTTGTTATCGCTGTTCTGGTCGTCGCATTGTTGGGAACCGGGATTTTCATATACATGCAACATAAAGAAATGTCCGATTTCAAGGAGCAAGTGGAGATAGACAAACAGCGGAGCGAGCTTGAAAAAGAATATAGCGATTTGGCTGCCCAGTACGATCAGTTCGAGGGACAGAAGATGATGTTCAATAACGACTCGTTGATCGAAAAGCTCGATGCCGAGAAGGTGAAAGTTCAACGATTGTTGGAAGAGTTGCGGACTGTGAAAAATACGAGTTCGGCTCGTATTGAGGAATTAAAGCGGGAGTTGACTACGCTGCGGGGAATTATGCGTCATTATGTGATGCAAATCGATTCGTTGAATGCCGCCAATAAACAGTTGCGGGAAGAGAATGCGAAAGTGACCCGGCGGTATAGAGAGGTAGCGCAAACAGCAAGTCAATTGAAACAAGAACGAGAGGAATTGACCGAAAAGGTAACATTAGCGGCAAAGCTCGATGCCGTAGGTATTGTGGTGACTCCGATAGATTCGAGAGGAAAAACTGCAAAAAAAATTAAAAAGACCGATAAAATAAAGATAACATTCTCCATAGCTAAAAATGTAACGGCCGAAGTCGGTGAGAAATATATTTATGCCCGTATTGTAAAACCCGATGGAGATGTATTGGTGAAGGATAGGGCCGATGTATTTCCTTTTGAAGATCGTGAAATAAATTATTCTTGCCGAAAATTGATTGAATATACAGGTGAAGAATTGAATGACGTGACAATGTATTGGGCTGTGGAAGAATTTTTATATCCCGGGGAGTATCGCGTGGATATCTTTGCCGATAACTATATGATAGGGACTCGTTCGTTCACTTTGAAACAATAGCTTCCGCCTCTGTATTTGTTTGGAGAATCGGGCCGATGTGAAAGTATGGGTAAAGCTCTTCCTGATTTTATCGATATTTTGGCTCTGTCGATAATTTGTGGGGAGGCAGACTTGAATTTTAGCGATGAATCTCTTGTCGATAAGTGTATTCCTGTCTTCTTGATGAATGGTTAAAAAGCACTACGTGCCACCTCCCCTATATTTTGCTGTGCAAAACACAGAGGAGGAGTTTAAAAGTAACCCTCTATTCATTTGTGAAGTGCCCCAAAAAATTGAACAAGTTGAACCTAACCGGAAACATTTCACTTCATAGTTAGTACCAGATTATTCAACTCCTCTCCTCTATTGAAATCTCCGAAGTGAGTTTTAGCCCTCTCCCCCCCCCTGTGTCGCGCAGCAATAGGGGAAGAGCCCGCAGGGCGAGGGGGTTGAAAAAATCATATAATCTTTGATTGAGGGGTTAGAGGTATAAAAGGAGAAAATATCGACTCAGTCGATATTTTGCGTAGAGAGATGATTCTTCTATGTATCTTATGAAGCATATTTTCGGTAGCATTCTATTGTTTGGTTATTGAGTTTTTTTCGTTCATGAAACATGCTTTCGAATACAGCGGGGAAAAATTCAAAGCTGATTCTTAAAAAATAGTAAAAATAGAAAACTAAAATCTTTAAATATTTGTTTAATGCTAAACTCGGCGTATTTTTGCGGTGTAATGCCGGGTGCATTATTTTTTTAAGAAAGAAAATTGTTTATGCAACTATAAGCAAAACAAGTATTAGTTCCGTTAAAGAAAAGTAAGAGATAAATAGAAGCGTATGAAAATAAATGGAAGCATATGGGCAGGGAGGGCATTGTTAGCAGCCTTCTTGTTATCTTTTCTGATGGGTTCGGCACAACAACCGGTTTCGCTCGATTCTTGCCGACAGATGGCATTAAAGAATAATAAGCAACTACGTATAGCCGAAGAAAAGGTGAAAGGGGCAGGCTATACAAAAAAATCGGCTAGAGGAGCTTATTTCCCGGGAATAGATTTTACCGGGTCTTATATGTATAATCAAAAGTCGATATCGCTTTTGGAGTCCGACCAATATTTGCCTACAAAGACATTCGATTTAGCCAGTCAAGAATATAAGTATAATGTAGTAACTAACCCGGCGACCGGGCAACCTATATTGAACAACGGGCAGCCTATACCGTCGACCGTCGCCATGATCCCGAAAGAGGCTTTCGAGTTCGATGTGCATAATGTGTATGCCGGGTTGGTGACACTGACGCAACCTATTTTTATGGGGGGTAAGATAAAGGCATTGAACGATATTGCCGGATATGCCGAGAAGTTGGCGGTGTCGCAGAAGAATACGGCCGAGAAGGAAATTATTTATCAGACAGATGAGGCTTATTGGCAAGTGGTATCTCTCGTTCATAAGAGAAAACTGGCCGAGAGTTATACGGCTTTACTCGATACGTTGAACCGGCATGTACAAGAGATGATAGCCGAAGGAGTTGCGACTCAGTCGGACGGATTGACCGTAGCCGTGAAGTTGAATGCCGCTCAGATAACCCTTGCTAAGGTCGATAACGGATTGGCTTTGTCGCGTATGGCTTTGGCTCAAATCTGCGGGTTGCCGGTCAATTCTATATTTACGCTTGAAGATGAATCGTTGGAGCGTGTAGCTCCGCAGGAGACTCCGTTGTCGTATAATATGGAGGAGGTTTTTAAAAATCGGAACGAAGTGTTGAGTCTTAATTATGCGGCGAAAATCTATGAAAAGAAGAAAAACTTGGCTCTTTCCGATATGTTACCCAAGTTGGCTTTGGTGGGGACTTATTCTTTTACCAATCCCAACGTATTTAACGGATTTAAAAACGAGTTCGACGGTATGTTCAGCGTGGGAGTAATGCTCAATATTCCAATCCTTCATTGGGGAAAGAACTACAATAAGATTCGTGCCGCTAAGAGTGAAGCGGTTGTTGCCAAGTTGGAATTGGCCGACGTGAAAGAAAAGATAGAATTGCAGGTAAGTCAAGCGGCTTTTAAAACTTCTGAGGCTTATAGAACTTATAAAATGGCTGTGAAAAATTTGGAGAAAGCCGATGAAAATTTGAGGAATGCGCAACTTGGATTTCAAGAGGGAGTACTTACGACGACAAATGTTCTTGAAGCTCAAACAGCATGGCTCGAAGCCCAATCGGAAAAAATAGATGCCGAAATCGATACCCGGCTTTGCGAGGTTTATTTGGCTAAGGCTTAGGGCACTATGAAATATTGAAAATAGAAAATATAAAAAATAGCAAAACAGATTTACAATGGAAAATCTAAGAGAAAAGAAAGAGCGCAGTTTGGTCGTAGGCCTCATTGCTTTGATTGTCATTATAGTT